>Ga0265299_10002222_pt1 | contig 20298 bp, 4 predicted proteins | sample AusTroGonzalo_MG_4_FD_193485 | JGI IMG/M metagenome (GOLD analysis project Ga0265299, IMG submission 193485) | Bovine rumen microbial communities from tropical cattle in Woodstock, Queensland, Australia - Gonzalo_02 | ecosystem: Host-associated > Mammals > Digestive system > Stomach > Rumen ... | reverse complement strand
ACACAGGTGAGGTTCAGTTATCTTATCTAAGTACCCACCCATCTAATCTCAAAAAGAAATTTAGAGAATGGAGAGTTCAGATACCAAGAGATAAGACTCACAAGATGGATAGGATAAGAAACACTTGGGCTAAAGTATTTCTCGGAATAAATTCTAGTAATGCCTCGAAGAGAGCCATACTACATGACATCAACATTACTTATTACACTTAATATTAAGATTAGTACTTCTGTTATATAGGAAGTACTAATCTTTTTTGTTATACTAAATATTTTCATTATAGTCTTGTATAATTCAGAATTTATGTGTACTTTTGCATCATAATTTCTAAATGTTTTAATTATGTCTTGGTTACAAAAGAAAATAGAAGCTGGGATATATAAGCAAGGCACTCCAGAGAGGGGCGGATTGTTCAATCTTACTAAGGAGATGAACCCTTTTAGTAAGGGCAACATAGGCTCTACACTAGGTACATTAGGTACACTGGCCTCTCCTTTACTCTCAGGAGGAAACAGCAGCCCAGTAGGGAACTTATTTGGCACAGCTAGTGGTATAGTTGGGTCATTCAATCCTATTGCTGGAGCAGCCCTTGGTGTTGCAGGTGGCCTTATAAATGGAGCTATAGGTTCTAATATAAATGAAGGTGCAGTAGCAGCAATAAAGGGAGAGACTGATAGATTAAAAAATTTCACTAGTAATGCCACTTCTTTCTATGATATTCCCACAATGCCTGTAGCTAGCAACTTCACTCAAAGTGATGTTGGCAGTGATGGATGGGCTTCAGATAGAGCTGAAACTCTTTATGAGATATTGAAAGATAGTAGGGAAAAAGCAGAGAGAAGAGCTGCATTGGCTATAGGAAACAATATAGAAACTCTTAAAATGGAACAAGGGCAAATGGCTAGAAAAAAGATAATCAACGCATTTGGTGGTCCTCTTGACTTTGTGCCTATAATGGGTGCTATTGATTATGAGATAGCTCAAAGAAAACTTGCTTTGAAAGAGAATGAATCCAAGAAATCACTTGGTGGCCCATTGCACAGTAATGGAGTAGACTGGACCAATGGCCTAATCCTTGTGGACCAAGGAGGAACACATGAGGAGAATCCAAATGAGGGAGTTCAGATGGGTGTAGCTCCAGATGGCACACCTAACCTTGTTGAGGAAGGAGAGGTTATTTGGAATGACTATGTGTTTAGTAATAGGATAAAGGTTCCTGAGGATGTAAAGAAGAAGTATAAGCTTAGAGGTTCAGATGATATGACCTTTGCTGATGCAGCTAGAAAGGCTCAGAAGCCTAGTGCAGAGAGACCTAATGACTTAATAGAAATGAGAAGCCTTGAAGATATTATGGCAAAACTTATGACGGCTCAAGAAGATATAAGAGCTAAGAAAATTAAAGGTAAGAAGGGGAATAGATTTGACTTAGGTGGATTGAGATTTGCCCCTGTCCTAGGTTCTGGTTTAGCAGTGCTTAGTGACTTAGCTGGCTGGACAAATAAGCCTGACTACAGTAGTGCAGATGCTATATCTGGTTTTGTAAATTCACTTGGAAATATAGGAGGGGTATCTTATAAGCCTGTTGGGGAAGACTTGGCTTATATACCTATGGATAGATTATTCTATAGCAATAGGTTAGGAGCTAAGACTAACGCACTAAGTAGGAATGTACTAAACACCTCAGGACTCAATAGAGGAACTGCTATGGCAGGATTATTAGCAGTTGACCATGATGCTCAGATGCAACAGTCTAACTTATTTAGGCAAGCTGAGGAGTTTGACCTTGGTCAAAGGGCAAAGGTAGCTGACTTCAGAAAGAGTGTAAGTATGTTTAATAGTGAGGCAGACCTAAAGGCTCAGATGGCAAACTTAGATAGTCGTACAAAGAGAGCTGGTATCACTCTAGAGGGACTCACCAAAGCAGGTGCTTTAAGGGATGCAGTAGATGCTACTTCAGGAGCTGCAAGAAGTGCTAACCTCACTAACTTATTTGACAATCTAGGAAACCTAGGAAGGGAAACCACAGCTAGAAATATGATTTTAAGCAATCCAGCCCTATATTATAGCATAGATAGTAATGGTAATATAACCTATAAGAATGGCTATGAAACCCTGAGTGATGCAGCTAAAGACGAAGTAAATAGACATGCAGCTAAAGCTAAAGGTACATCAGCCTATGGCGGCTACTTAACAATAAGGAGGAGATAATATGGCTAATTACAGTTTAGTATTTGGGAGTAAATTCAGACCTTTTGAGTATCAGGAGATGCTTGCTCCTGTATTACTTGCTACTCAAGCACACCAACAGCTTGAAGAGTCCTATGCTGACTTGGCTACTAAGTCAAGTATATGGGATGGACTTACAGAGGGTTCTGACAAGGCTCATGCTACTTACCAAGCTTATGCAAAGGCTCTTGAAGATGAAGCTAGTAGGTTAGCTACTGAGGGTCTTAACCCTGCATCTAGAAGGGCTATGTTGAACATGAGGTCAAGATATGCTAGGGACATAACACCCATAGAGAATGCTTGGAATACAAGAAAAGAGCAAATGAAGCAGCAGGCTGACATCTTGGTCAAAGACCCAACTAGAATGTTTGCTAGGAAAGCTTCTGAAACCTCACTTGATGAATATATAGATAATCCAACACTTGATGTATTAAGTCAGAACTATAGTGGAGCACTGCTCACTCAGCAAGTATCACAGCAGGCAGCTTCACTTGCCAAGGAGCTTACTGATTATGGTAAAGGCAAGAAGCTTGATGCTTATACTAATACATTCTTGAAGAAGCATGGATTCACTAGAGAGCAGGTATTACAGGCTATCAATCATCCTGATGACCCAAATAGTTCACAGGTACTCAATGCTATTGTAGAAGGAACAATGCAGTCTTCTGGACTAAAGGATTGGGCTGATGTTACAACTCTCAGAAGGGGCTATGACTATGCAAGGCAAGGATTGTTCAGTGCTATTGGTCAGTCAGATGTAAGTACATTTGAAGACAAGGGTGCTATTATGGCTCAACAATTGAGAAATCAGCAAGCCTTAATTAACTATCAACAACAGCAGCAGGAAGCTCAGAGGTTAAAGATGTTCGATGTTAATCCTACTACATACTATAGTTCTTCAGAGATTGCTGCTAAGAATGAAGCAGTTTCTAGAGAACTTGACAGGTGGAGAAACGCTGGCTACTTTACTAGTGATGGTAAACTAACTAACAAGGGCTTTGAGGCTCTACAATACACTCCAGCTACTCAAACTGGTACTAGATATGATAGACATGGTAGGGAGTTACCTATCTACTCAGGTGGCAGAGGTAACTACGAGTTCTATCAGTGGGCTACTCAGCACGGTGTCACAGACCCATCTAACAGACAGACTGTAAATATACTAAATAGGTATTACAGTGACACAAGAGGTGCTATCTCTAGTGGCCAGTTGGCAACAGGTACTGCTAACTTCAATGTTTACAGGCAAAGACTGAGCAGTGCTTCTGATAGAAATGTTGTAGCAGATGAAATCTTTGCAGCTATTGGAGCTGATGGTAAGATTTACCAAGCAGGTGGAATTGGTGCTGATGGTTCAATAACCAGAGGTAAGGGTATCAATGCTGAGGACTTTGCTAAGAGAGTTGGTAGGGATGCCAATGGAGAAGGCACGAGCACTATACTACATATAATCAATTCTCCTACTACTGGTAGAAGTGGTCAGCAGCTAATAGAGCTTGCAAATGGAGAGAAGTATCTATTGCCTGCTGGTATCTTAGGAAATGATACACAGGCTAACCTGAATGCTGCTAACCTTGCAGTAAGAGGTGCAGCTAGTCCAGCTGAGGTTGCTACTCACCTTAATAGAGGAAATGCTTACCTATCTTCTATTTTGACTACAACAACAGGAACAGAGATTAAGCCAAATGATGGCACAATTACAATAGATTTAGGACAATAATATGGCAAAGAAGAAAATTCCAACAGCTGAAGATAACTTCAAGGCTGGACTTATAGACCTTACAAAGACTGGACCCCTTACATATAGGGAACTCCAGTCTTTGAATAGTGGTCTCCCAGCTGAGTCAGAAGCTAATCAGCTATTAAATGATAGACCTGGAAGTGCCTTTTTCAAGCCTGAGGTAGCTTCTCAAATCAATTATACAAATAATCCTGATGAGGACTTTGGAGAGAGTGGCTATGATGAGCCACTTGCTAACCAATATCAGTATGAGGATTATCAGGATTTGAGAGGGGAAAGACAGCCTTGGTATGCTCAATTAGGAGCTGGTCTTGCCAAGGGTGTTATACTTGCAGGTACTACCTTCCTTGATGGTACACTTGGCCTTGTATATGGCATAGGTACTGCCGTTGATGAGGGTAGATGGTCTGGTCTTTGGGACAATGACTTCTCTAGGGCTATGAAGGCAGTGAATGAAGCCTCGGAGGAACTAATGCCTAACTACTATACAGATGAGGAGCAGAATGGTCCTTGGTACACCAATATATTTACTGCTAACTTCCTTGGAGACAAGTTCATCAAGAACCTAGGTTTCAGTGTTGGTGCATTGTATAGTGGTGGTGTATGGACTAAGGGTCTTACCTTCGGAGGTAAGTTAGCTCAGACTATTGGTCTTGTTGCCCAAAGTTCAAAGGCTCCTGCTATAGTAAACACTGCAATAGGTGCTTCTATGTCTGCCCTTAATGAGGGAAGGATTGAGGCTCTCAATAATAGTCAGGACTGGTATGATAATCAAAAAGCCCAATTAGATGATTACTATCTAGGTGTACTACAAGGCTATAAGGATGAGTATGAGTCTACTAAGGGACAAACTATAGGAAGAGTTGGAACTGAAGGAGAGAGATGGGAAGACCCTGCTTGGACAACCTATAATTCAAGGGTAGAACAAGCCCAGCATGACTATCAGGAAGCACTTGCAAAGCTGAATGAGGACAGAGCCAAGATGGGTAATGCTGATATGCTTATGAACTTACCTATACTTATGGCATCCAATGTTGTTCAGTTCAGTAAGTTCTATTCCAATGGCTTTAAGACTGCTAGAAAAGCTAACAACATAGTTGGCAGGGCAGGAGAATATACTGCACAGAAGACAAAGGCAGGTGGTATATGGTCAGTAACTAAAGGTGCTACCTCAGAAGGTCTTGAGGAAATAAGCCAGAGTGCTGCTTCAAGAATATCTGGTGACTACTATAAGGATGATGTGCAGAACTTCTACAAGTCTAGGTTTGACCCTGAGGCTGAGCAGGAGACTCTATCATGGATGAAATCATTTGCCCAAGGTATCAATGAGACAGTCAATGATGGTTCTGCTTGGGAGGAGTTCTTTATTGGTACTCTCACAGGTGCTCTGGGTATTCCTTCCTTTAAGAAGAAAGCCAATGGAAAATTTGGTATTGGCATTGAAGGTGGTGCTCTTAATGAGTACAGGGAATACAATGAGCAGATGGCTAGGGAGCAGGAGATTGCTGACTATATGAATAATAGGGTACATTCCCCTGAGTTCCTTAACTACTATCAAGGTCTTATCAGACATAACAGCTACCAGGCAGATATGAATGATGCTGTGGAAAGGAATAATGAGTTTGACTACAAGAATGCTGAACATGCCCAAATGGTATCAGACATAATAATGTTTGATAATGCTGGAAGGATAGAGGATTTGAAGACACTTATCACTTCATCCTTTGATGTCTCAGATGAGAACCTTGACTCTATTATAAGAAACACAACTGCTAAGACAGAGGACGGAGAACTTGTTGGTCCTTATGCACAATATGCTCAGGTAGACCAAGAGACTGGTGAGATAGTAAGTAACTTTGGTGATGAGCAGAGTAAGCAGGACATGATTGATAAGCTTACTGCTAGTAAAGATGAGATGCTAAAGTCAGTAGATGACTATATTAAGATAAAGGACAATCTGGACATCAGTACCAAGGGAGTCCTTACTAATGAACAGCTTGAGGAACTCACTTGGATGAAGTCTCAGCTAGGCAACTGGGCTGAAAGGGCTACTGCTATGTCAGGTGAGATTAAGTCTGCCATTGGCAATGTCATTGGAAACCTTGAGCAGTTTGCTGACTTCAATGACAGAATCATAGCCTATGAGGGAGAGCACAATGCTGACTTGACTGATACATACAAGCAGGCTGACAAGAATAACAGGGAAATTAGGAAGGCTATACAGACACTCAACACTGTAAGGAATATGAGTGATACTAGTATGGCTGGAACCCTTGCTACACATCCAGAGTTTGTAGATGGACTTATTGAGGAAATTCAGAACCTTGATGAAGAGGTAATGGGTCAAGAGTCTAAGGAGGACATTATAAATAAGCTACATGATGTAGTTAAGTTAGGTGAAGCTTCTAAGACTTATAAGGCTAAGCTAGAGGAGTACATGAAGAATCCTGAGGCTCAAGCTCAGGCTCAAGCTAAAGCCCATGAGGACTTAGCAAAGAAAGAAGCTGAGAACAAGGCTAAGACTTTCAGGGATGCAGTAAGTGGTGCTACTACCCTTGCTGAGTTTAGGGCTGCTGTGGCAAGTGCCGAAGACAATGAAACCAAAGATAAGGTCCTGAAGGAATTAGAGGATGAAGGGTCTGAATTGGCAAAGACCTATAGAGAGACCCAACTATATAACAATGAGGTTAGAAGAGTGCTTAACTCACAAGGTAATGATGAGAGAACCACAACAGATGCTCTCAAGCTCCTTGAGGACCAGTACAATCATTCTGAATCATTGGAACAGATAGCTAATCCAAACTCAGTATTTGTCACAAATGAGAATGCCTTTGATGAAGAAGGAGTTCCTGTAGAAGAGTCTGCTGACAGATTCCTCAATGCCCAGTATGCTTTACAGAGGGCTATGTCAGAGGTCAACAATGATATGAGATTTAGGGACAGGTTTACTGCTGACTATAAGGCTCCTGTAACAAAGCCAGACAAGGCTGATAAGACTAAGGGAACTGACAGAGGTGCTACAGGTGCTGATGGTACTTCAACTGTACCTCCAGTTAATCCTCATGTCCAACCTAATACTCCACAGCCTCCAGTGGGTAACATTACTCCTGACATGATGGCTGCTGAGAATGCTCAGACCAATAGGAGTCTTGAGACCCCAACTACATTTGACAATAAGCAGGAAGGTGGCAGGAAATACTATAGACCAGCTATCCCTGAGTTACATATAGAAGGTAGCAAGGAAGGAGATTTCAGACCATTCAAAGTAGTAGCAAAGGAAAGAGAGGGTCTTAGCTTTGATGCTATATATGACCACCTTGAGAAGAATGGAGCCTTTGACTATGTGAATAGTGGTAATCTGAAAGAGGGTGAAGAGATAGGCTTTATGATTGACCCTGAGTTTGAGGAGCAAGTAAAGGATGAACCTTGGCATAAGGAGCCAACTATCTTCTTAGTAACCTCAAGTGGTCAGATAGTAGGAAGCCTTGATGAATCTCCATCTTCAGTGGCTAAGTTTGAAGGTTTGGCAAACTTACAGGAAAATGTAAGAGCAGAGTACAAAGCTTCAAGACCCACTGAGCCAACAGATAACCTCTCTCTTACTGAGAGAACTATGAAGGAGGTAGCACAGGAGTTAGGAATAACCCCTGAGGCAATAAGTGAAGCTGGTGGTATAAAGGCATATGAAGCTGCCCATCCTGAAGACAAGGCTAAGATAGACAAGGCAAGTGCCAGAGCTTTTGACAAGTTTGTAGCTGTAAGTAAGGCTAAGCAAAGATTTACTGCCACACCTAAGACAAGAGTGTCTAAGGTTATGACAGGTAAAGTAGCCTATAGTAGTCAGGAAAGAAGTCTAGGTACAATCCCAGGAGTCACTGATGGTAATCAGGCACCAGTCTTTGGTATAATTAAGAATGGTGTGCTCACTACAAATGGTAAGCTGGCTGATGACCAAGTAGTAAAGCCTGTGGATATGTCTAGAAAGGAAGGTAGACTTTATATGCTTGTACCAAATGGAGCAGGTAAGTATTCTCCAGTGGCAGTAAGAGTAAAGCACTTTAACTCACAAGAATTCAACTTGGATGATGCTACTGTGAATAGTACTGTAATGGGTCAGGACATAAATGATGCACTGACAAGGCTAAGTGAGGCTACTTCTCAGGATGATATAGCAAAGGCTATGGAGTCACTTGCAGGTGACATCTATATGCAGGATGTTATGCTTACTTGGTATGATGATGCCAGAGGTACTGGTATTACCATTGGTAAGAAGGTAAGGAAGGATGATGGCACCTATGAGATGATTGACATCAAGGGTGAACAACATATCAAGGAAGACAAGACAAATATACCTTTCAGTAAGAAGAGTGCTCTTAATGTAGGAGGTATAGAGTTTAGTCCAGAGGCTACATCACAATTAGGAGGACAACAGCCTACTGTAGAAGTAAGGGATGCAGCTGACATTAGGGCTGACATCTTAAAGACCTTAATGGGATTCAATCTTCCTATGCAGGTTAGTGCCAATAAGATAAACCAAGGAAGTTACAATACTAGGGTAATAGGCTCAGGAATAGCTACATCTAATGTACTTGAGGCTAGGACTAGAGGTAACTGGTTTACTATGGACTATTTTGACAATGAGGGTAACTTACAAAAAGCTGATAACCCCTCATCAGTAATAGGTCCTAACAGGCATACTGAGACCCCTGTAGGTGGTAAGAACAGTGCAGTAAGTGGTACTCCAATTACAGTTAATGGCAATACACTCCATGTTGACTTGGCTAACAGTACCATAACATTGTCTGATGGTACTACAAGGGGACTACAGAGCACAGATACATTATTTATTGACCTAGCTTGGGCACAGGATAACTTTGGTGATGCTACTGAAAGTCCTGTTATGACTGGCAACAAGGTCATTACCCCAAGTGGAGAAGTGCTTGACAGAACTACACAGAAATATCTGAAAGGTGATGAGGCACAGAAGGTAAAGGACACTATTGCTGGAAGAAACAAGGATAGGGAGGAAAGAAGAGCTGAAGCTGAAAGGACTATCAACTCTATATATGAGAATCAAAAGAGAGTTGACAAGACTAAGACAGATGGTGAGAACTACTATGTACTTGAGGAGGATGGTGAGTATCATCCTTATAGTAGGGTACATACAGTGCTTGGCAGCAACTGGATTCAGTCTGAGAAGCAGGCAGAGGCTCTAAAGCTGATTCAAACAAAGCTCTCTACACTTGTAGATGACCCCAAGCAGTATGATAACTACTTGCAATATCTGACAAACAAGTATCATGTAAACCTTGAAGCTTATAAGGGTAAGACTGACATAAGGTCAAGAGAGGCTATTGTAAACACTGTAAGAGACCTTATGAGTGGTACTAACTCTCAGAGGGCACTTGATGCAGGAACTGCTGTAGACTCTGTTATCAGGCAATATTTCACTACCAAGGATGTGTCTAAGATAGTAAAGCCTGACAATATGTCTGAGAGTGCTTACTTAGACTTACTTGAGAAGCTGAGAAATATCAAGGAGACCATAGAAAGGTCTGGAGAAAGGTTCTTGACTGACAACATTGTACTGTTCCATAAATACCCTGATGGCACTAGGGTTGCAGGTGAAGTTGATATACTTGCCGTAGATGCAGATGGTAACTTCAAGATATATGATGTAAAGACTAGCAGATACTCATTCTATCCATTTACTGATAGATATGGACACCCTGCTGACTACTTCAAGAATAAGTCCAATACTCAGAGAATGAGTACAAAGGACTACTATACACTACAGCTTAGTGCATATAAGAACTTGTTTGAGTCACAGTATGGAGTACCTGTCAAGACACTTGCAGTCATGCCATTTGTACTATCCTATGAAAAGGATAAGGTAGCTTCTGTGAATGGTGAGAATGGAATACCTATTCAGTATAACCCATCAGTGGGAGTACCTCTTGATGGTGCTGTGAAGCCTGCTGCTCCTGTAGTAGAGGGTGGAGAGTCCAAGCCAAGTACATTGCCTATATTCACAAGTGAGGTTACTCCTACATCTATAATTAATGACTCATTACCTAACTCAAGCAAGGGTAAGGTTATCATAGATGGTAAGGTTGTAGAGGCTCCTCTTATGGTACTTGATACCATAGATGATATTAAGATACATCTTACTAGGGTGCCTAATATGACCAATGGATTTGGTAGACCTGGAGAGGAAACTAGGGTAGGTTCTTACAACTACTATGCAGTATTTCCCAATGGACAGACTGTCATGGTATCTCAGAATGTTGTTCCTAGTGCTGACTTGATGGGTGAAGTAGTGCCTAAGATAGCTCAAGCCCTGAAGGGTAATCCTCAGAGAGTAAAGGATGAAGCTGCTAAGACTAATGAACTTACAGAAAAGACTCCTGCACCTAAGCACGAGACTGCTTCCAACATACTGCAAGGTCAACAGTCCAGCTTTGCTCAGGCTGCTGCTGAAATCACCAAGGGTGAGGATAAGAGCAGAAAGAGGAGAAAACTAAGACAAGTTGATAGTGAGAGACCTGTTTGGAATCAAGAACAGGAACTTGCTTGGCTTGACAAGGTAATGCCTCAGTTGAGTAAGGAGCATAAGGTACAAGTTGTAAAGGGACTTATCAGAGTAGCTGAGAAAGGACCAAAGGCTTGGGGTATGTTTGACAATGGAATGGTTACTCTTAGTGACATAGCTGCTGCTGGAACTACATACCATGAAGCTTTCCATGTCGTATTTAATCTCCTTCTGGACCAAGCAGAAAGAGATGCCCTATATAAAGAAGCTAGGCAGAAGTTTGGTGAAATGTCAAATGATGACCTAGAGGAAAACATGGCAGAGGACTTCAGGGAATTTGTTATGACTAGGGATGAGAGAGGTCTTGGTCAGAGGATATTTGATTTCTTCAAGGAGCTTTGCTACAAGGCTACTGGATGGAAATACATGAGACCTTCATTGGATGGCTACTATAGGGCAATCAATGCTGGTAGGTATGTAGGAAGGAACTTTAACATACAGCCATTGGCTAAGAAAATAAAGTCTAGTGACTGGTCAACCATTGACAATGGTGACAGGGAATCACTCTCAAAGAGAGGTTGGACTGAGCAAAAGTTCAATAGTATATCTCAGGAAGAGAGAGACCAAGCACTTAGGTGTATGCACTATTAGTCAGTGAAAAAAAAAAATAAGGGAGAGATAGTTTTTACTATCTCTCCCTTTTTCTTTACTCATTCAGTATTCTATACATAATCATAGTACATACAGGAATACCTACTACAAGTAGAATAATAAGCTTAATTGTTGCCATATTGTTATTGTTTAAAGAACGGAATACTCTCTTCAGGATGCAGACCCTTGTAGATAGTCTTGTTCATAGGTATGGCAGGAGACTCAAAGAATAACTTGTAAGCCCTGCTTTCACCCTTGAACCTACCACTCTTGAGTATAGCTTCCTCACCTCCAAAGGTCTCATAGTTATATGGGTTAAGAAGTCCTATGAGGTCTAAGATACCCTCAGCAGTCTTAATACCAGCAGCTGGAGACTTCAGGATTGTAAATGCCTCCTTTGACATCTGAGGACCTGGAATCATGGCACCAAGTTCAGTGTATAGCCTTCTAGCCTGATATTCAACCATAGCTTCTGCCCAAGGTCTATCCTTTCCACCCCAGTCAACAAGTCCAAGGAATGCAGTGAGAATCAGGAAGTGTGCAACCTCAGTCAAGGCTCTTTTTACATTAGCCCTCTCAGTGGGTGTCATATTATCCCAGTTTGCAGCTAGGGCAAACTGACCTTCTCTTAATTCCTTGGCAAGCTGCCATAGGAACCTTCCTGTAGTCCTGTAATAACCCTCAGTCCAAGCCTGCATATCATAATTGTAGGCAGCAGACTTGAATCTTCTGTTAAGGGATGGCTTAATCCACTTTCTGAACATAATAGCCATTCTACCTATGGCGAGTCTCTGCACAGCACTTCTGTCAGCCTTATTATAGATACCGTGCATCCTTTGGTTAATAGCGGCTGACTTCCTGCTGAAAGCAATAATATCATCTTGTGTGAACTGACTGCCATCTTCCTTGGTGTAGCCTTCCTTAACCTGTAGCTTGGCACCTTTCTTATGGTCATTAGGGTCAGTATAGACTACTTCCATTGCATCCCAAAGGTTCACTATCTTACCATCAGGGGACTTCATTTTGTATGCACTGGCAAGAGCTAGGGAGGTTCTATTCTGCATCCAATGTTCACCTGCATTGTTCATTACAAATAAGGCAGATGTACCAAACATTCTGCTGAACCAAGTCTTTCTGTCATAGTTAGCTTCCTTGACATCAGTCTCATACTCTTGAAGCACATTGAATAGTTCATCCCAAAGTGCAATCTTACTTACCTTAGTCCTATTACCTATCTCTGCAAGGAATGAAGGTAACTCCTTACCATATATCCTATCAGCATTGAGTGTATCTTTTTCAGTGTAGAACTCGCCAGCAAGTGACTCAATTCTCATCATTACCTTACCAGTAGCTACATTGGAAATACCTGACAATAGGTTAAGACCTAACATATTAAGTGAGGTGAGCCTGTTGATAAAGTTAGCTACCTTACCTTTGTCTATCTTACTATTACCGAATGTACCTTCATCAGCCATGTATCTTCCATACACTTGCATTTCAAAGAAGTCATTCAGTCTTTGGATAATCCTTCTATCATCCTTACCCTTGGTTACTACTGACTCTACTCTTCTACCTACAGAAGTGAATCTCTCAACCAATGGCTTCCCACCGCTAGTCTTGGTAATCTCAAGGTTATCCCTCAATATATCCCTGCCAACTTCAAGAACATCAATGACCTTGTTCATTTCAGCAAAGTCATTAGCCATTGCAGCATAGGCAATCATAGTTGAGGTTACATCAGTGGATATGTCATTTGGACTTTCACCATCCTTTAGCTTAGTATAGTATATTGGTAGCATCTGAACTTCATTACCCTCAAAGTCCTTCACAGTTGCCTTGTCACCAAAGTCTGTATCATCAGTCCTTCTTATGAATTGGTCCTTGATAGCTTCCCAAATCTGAACACCTCCTTGCTTGACACTATCAGACTGCTTTACTCTTTCAAGCAGGTCTTTTCTTATCTTGACAGCATTGGTGAGGGTTGTATATCTGTCAGGAAGGAATGAGTCTAGCTCAGACTTTATTTCCATGATAGTATCATAGTATGCTTTCTGTGCTGCACTAAGGTTCTGGAATACCCTGCTGGCATATAAGGATGCCTTTGGTCTCCTTCTGCCATTGACCTCCTCAAGGTTATTAAGATACCACTCACTTCTCTCAGCAGAGTAGTTTCTTGCAGCCTCTCCTGTTGGGTTGTCTCCATACTTCTCCCTTAGTCTAGCAAGCATCTTCTCTTTCTCTTCCTGATATAAGCCATAGTTAATCTCAGATATGTATCTACCAGTCTTATTACCATTGCTGTCTGTCTCAAACATCCATTCAGTATCATTTACTCCAGCAGCCTCAAGAGTCCTGATTGCTGCCTCTAGTTTCTTTCTATATTCTATAGTCTTTAGTCTTGCGGTTTCTTTACTTTTCTTTACAGCTTGGTCAATAATCCTGAGGATAGGTGCTGAGGAATCAGCCATACTATCCATCCACCTATCAAAGAAAGAAATATCCTCATCTGCAATAGTAAGCAGGTCTTCTGCTGATAGGGTCTTTCCCTTCCATTTGCCAAAGGGAACTGTGATACTATCACCTATAAAGGGCTTTATGAAGTCTACGAACAAAGGCATAGACACATTCTTATACTTGATAAAGAGGTCTCCAAGTAAGTTACTGGTGTTATCAAGGGCTATTCTAACCCTGTCACCATACCTGTTATCAGCAAACCTCTCTTCATCAACAGTAGCTTCCCTTATAGTTTCTATGATATTCTTATATGAGTACAGGTAGTTTCTTATATCCCTCATCACCCTAGCCCTGTCCCTTGTATCAGTAGCAGGGGTATTCTGAAGCATAATAAGCCTGTTATTTATCTTCTTGAGTTCATCAAGTGCATTTTCCACAAAGGCATAGATACCATCTATCTCATTGTTTGCTTCTAGGTCAGACTCCAATCTGTCTATAAGCAACCTTTGGTTAGCACTAAATGGAGAATCGGGATTTCTCTTCTCATAAATCTTGAGCCTCTTTAGCTCATTCTCTATGACTCTTTGTAGTATCTTCCTGTCTCTTGCTACTCTGTCCCCAAGGTCATATAGTTGGCCAGTATCATTGATATTACCTAAGTCAATGGCTTCATCAAGCCTACCCCCAAGTATATCCTTTGCTATTCTTCCAGCGTTACTATCAGCATCCATCATAGCCTTCCTGACCTCAGAAGCATTCATTCTACTGAAGAAATTTTTTATAGAGGCAATTAACCTCTGTAGCAAGTTCTTATAAGGTGCAGGCTTAATCTCTGACTCCTTTAATAGGTGCTGAGCCAATAGCTTACCTGCCGCCTCTTCAGCTAACTTAGCCTCATTGCTTTGATAAGCAGTGACATAAGACTCATAGTCTTCACCCAGTATCTGAGCAGCCAGACCATTGCTGGCTATGACATTTATCAGTCTAGTTGACAGTGGATTCTCACCTAATGCCCTTAGTGCAAAGTGGGCAAACTCCTCAGGGAGTGCCTTCTCACCTTGCTCTCCTTGAGCAAGTCTGATAAGTTCCACTAAGCCATTTGCAGCTTCCTTTGCTTGGTCAAAGTCAGTAACACCATGTACCCCCATCCTCTCTTCAAGTTCAGTAAGTGCTCCTACTGATACTCCATGAGCCTCTAGGATTTGCCTTAACCTGTTATTCAGGGTGTGGTTATACTGCATCTTCTGTGCATTGATAGAGTTGAGCTTATCTCTCCTCTCAACATGAATGCCCATATAAATCTTTCCAGTCTCACTATCCTGAATCTTGATAGTAGAGGCTACATACTCATCCCTAAACTCAGAAGAAGTGTTGAAGTTGATAGCCCTCTGAGTAAGCATATCAACATTTTCCCTATTGATTGGCCAAAGAGCAGGTCTGTCTAAACCTCTCTTATAATACCCAATATCTCTGTTGAGCCTTTCCAAAACCCTTGCATTAGGGATATACTTGCTAAGGTTGGTCTTTTGCAGAAGGCTCCTAAATGTTGGTTCACCAGCATCATCCAAATTAAGCCTTGGATTCCACTCAGCAATGAACTGCTGACTCTTTGTAATCTGGTAAATCCTGACAGCTTCCCTCCTGTTGTTTGAGGTAAAGGACAGCAAGTCCTTGAATAACTTGCTGTCCCTTAAATTGCCTTTGCTGTCTCTTACTTTTGGTATAATTGCACAGCTTTTTGCCATAGTTTATAAAGTGTATAAAGTTGTTGCTCCTCCACAAATTTCCTGACCTTCTGCATCCCTATAGTCTGCATTAGGTGGAATTGTGTCAATATCATTTTGGCTAGGTACTGTAGATGGAAGTGCCTCACCATAAACCTGCTGGAATGCTGCTGAGGCTGCATCAAAGCCATAAGCAGTTGGGTCAAACTCAGGAACATCTGGTATTGAATCATAGTCAATCTGATTGTCTCCAAGATTGAACCTTGCAGAGATTTCCTCCAATGGGTCATAGTCCAAATCATTCTTCTTGATTACGGAAGTCAGCTCTTCAACATTCTTTCCATACTCATATTCAATGAAGCTACTCTTATATCCCAATGGGGCTATTCTCTCATAGACTGCCACATTATCCTCCGTAACTATATCAGGGTTCAGCTTATAGTAAGCATAACCACCTCTTATCCTCTTGCTGATATATTCAAAGAACTCATATGATACATTACCCTGTCCATCATCATTTCTCTTCTTGACCACCTTCTTGTCTGCATAGGAAGAGCTTTCATCTATAGAGAATACAACCTCATCCTTAATGTCTCCATTATTATCTACAAACTGAACAGTGGTTTCATCAGATACCTCAGGAACCAGTCTTCTGTTATCCAAGTGATTGTAGACATACTGTTCTACAAACTCAGTATAATCATCCTCAGATTCCATAAGTCCCCTAAGAGTGTCAATGTACTCAGGTACTGCCATTCTCACAGCTACAGGAGCTAAGTGAATGAAGGTATTAGGACCAAATGCAAAGCCATTCCTGTAGTAGCTGTATCTAAATAGGTTAAGAGCAAGTTGCTGAGCAACTGGATTGGCACTATGAAGAAGACTTGCCCAGTCTCTCATATACCTTTCCCTTAGTGTACTACTTAGTCTACCTACATTCTTGAACACTATAGTGTCCACAGGGTTCCTGTCATTTGCCTTCTGTACTCTAAGCCTCTTTATGAACTCCAGCTCAGCAATGTCCTCATTAGCCCCTACTACTCTAAGGAAGTAGTCTGGGAAATTATTTATGAACTCCCTTCTCCTATCCTCAGATGATATAGTACCACCATTCTGACTTATGCCATCACCAAAGAACTCATTCCTTGACATTATATAGGCAAGCAGGTCATTATAGATGCTATTCATTGTCTTCACATCCAACTTACCTGTCTTGGTCTTATCTCTTAATCTGTCAATCACATCCACAAAAGCAGGTGTGAATTGAGGGAAATAGGGCTTCAGCATATTGCCTGTCTGCCTGATTCCAAGAGTATAGAAAGCCTGCAAGAATGGTAATGGGCTACCCATCATATCCTCCCTTAGCTTATCTAGGTCCTCAAGGTCATCATAATAGAGGTCGGAGATAACATCAGCACCTGTCAGTGGGAACTTAGGATTAGTTGCTATTTCATCAAGAAGGTCAGTTACCTTCTCTATCTTGACAATTGTATCAGCAATAGTTGGTCCAGCAGCACCACCTTGGGTATCAGCCCTAGTAGCTCTTACTACTTGAGACAAGGCATCAGCAGTATTCATAATCCTCTTGAAGAGGAAGCCTACAGCAACCTGCTTGTTAGCCCATTCAACCTTTCTGTAATCAGCTTGGTTTCTTGGGTCAATGCCCTGCATCTCCTTTGCTAGGATAATGGCATCAGCCAAGTCCTCTGCCAAGAAGTTATTCCTCTTGTAGTTATTATAGGTAAGGTCAGCTGTGATACCTGCCATATCCTTGAACTTAGCCAGTATCTCATCAATGATAGCATCCTTGCTCTTGCCACTCCTGCTATCCCTAAAATAGGCTTGTGTGATTTCCAGCACTATAGGCTGGTTCATCAACAGACCAATCTCAATAGGACTATAACCTAATCTTGAGAGAAGCATAGAGGCATCAGCAGTAAATGTATTCTGATTAAGACCAGCAAGTACAGGGTCTTTGACATTATCCACAGAAGCAGCTAGGAATCCAGCATTGTTCCTTGATATGAACTCCTTGGCAGCATTAGTCATACTATGCAGTGAAGTGAGTCTCTTACCATTAAGAACAAATGAGCCATTCTCAGTATCAACACCAAGCTGAGTATGCTGCATCAGGGCATGGTTGGCATTATGGTTTGCATAGATACCAATCAGCTTTGCACCAGTCATGTTCTGTTGGTGGAACATCACCTGAGTCCTAGGTGAAAGTGGGTCAATGGCAGGCTTGAGTGTCTCAGCCAGCTTATTCAGACTGATACCATCATCAGTGTCAGCATCAAGAGGAAGATTGAACAGATAGGATGAAGCACTTCTGCCTCTTTCTATCGTTATACCATACTTCTTGAGAGTCTTGGTAAGCTCTGCCTCAGATACACTGTTGAGGATAGTCATTATCCTAGCAGCAGCTTTCTGTGAGTCAAATCCACCAGGATTCACCATCTTTGATGCAGTATCAGGGTTAGTGAGTACACCCCACATAAGGTCAATCAGCATGTTGTTTCTAGCTTGCAGACTATTGTCCTTGGCCTTCTTGCTCATATCATATTTAACCTTCCTGATAACTGGCTTCTCAAGTCTGAGACCATACATATCACCATTGGCAACAGACTCTTTTATCCACTGATTCAGCTTGGAATCTGTGTCAGAGATACTGTTTATTGCCTCAGTAAGATACTGGTTGGCATTCTCACCTTGATTAGCTTCTACTGCCTGACCAAGAGCTGCAAGAGCAGCCTTTTCCCTAGCATAGTAATACTTAGCCTTCTTTATGTCATACTTCTGAATAGTAAACTCAGGCAACATAATATACATCTTATCCACGTCAAAGTCAGAACCTGACAGTGTGGTAATCTCTGCTGGCAGCATAATGGCAGAACCATTCTGTTGTGGCAGGAATCCCTTAATGTATAATGGAGCCATTGAGTACTTATCCTCAGTAGGAACTCTATAGCCAATAAGCTTCCTCAGGTCATCAGGTAGTTTCTCAACATCAAGATAGTAGTTACCGTTGGCATCCTTTGTCATAAGTGGCTCATAGAACTGCCTGCTATAAGCTGGCATATAACACTCAAGATACTTGATATGCTTATTCTTGCCTTCACCCTCCCATACAATGTTCAGGCTATCTGACAGACCATAGGATGATACCTGAATAAGAGCACCTCCCTTAATCTTCTGCTTGGTTATCCTACTCTTGATTATACTGTTGAGAAGAGTCTGTATTCTCTGGGACTGCACAGGGTCAAACAATGGAATAGTGAAGTTACCATTCTCATCCAAAGTACAGGCCCTGACCATTTCCTGACCATACCTTGAGTTACCTCTGATTTCATCGAGAAGAACCTTCTCTATCTGCTTTGGGTCTTTGAATATCTCATCAACCTCAGCAAACTTGGATATGATGTTTTCAGTGTTGATTTCATTATAGAGGTCAAGCCACTGCTTCTTAGTCAGTTTCTTGTTACCTATCTGGATTTCAACATCATCAGCCATGTCAGCAGTAATCAGCTTTCTAATCTGAGTACCTACAAGCTGCTCTGCATCAATACCATGTTCAGGAGTTGCAGTCTGAATACCATAGTCCTCATAGCTTACCATGTGTACTACATTTGGATTCAAGTTTCCAGTGCTGAACCCAGTAGCATCATCTAATACCTTGAGGACATCCTCTTCAGAACTTACATCATTGAGATTGATAACTCCTTGCTTCCCAACCTTGGTAGTTGACTCAAACTGAACCACATCAATACCTCTTTCTTGCATGAACTTGTTTATAGCTCTTAGCTTGGAAGGTCTTCCAAGTACACCAGCAATAATGTCGTGCATAGCAAGAAGTGGGAACTCAGAGTTCTTATGCTGAACAGGTGTCTTGATACCAGTGTGTCCTTCAACACCACTCATACTATTCACCTGTGTATATACATAAGGCTTCTTAGGCTGCCAGATAGTACTGAAGTCCTCTATGTTCCAAGTACCATCAAGGAAGTGTTGATAAGCCTGCTCCATAGCATCAGTCCACTGACCAGACATACCAAGTACAGCCCTATAGGAATCCATACTTCTGTAAGCCTGAGCATCTGCAACATTGACTTTCTTGAACTGCTTTAGGATATAGTTCATAGAGTGCTTTGAAAGCTCACCTCTATTAACCTTCTCCTGAAGAACTTCCTCAATATCCTTGAGACTTGAAGACAGAATCTCATCATCCTGTAGATAGATGGTCTTCTCAATATCCCTACCAATAGGCTGTCCCTTATAGGTTGCCTTGGTATTAAGTCTCAATGAGGGAGCATGAACCTCCTTGTATCTCTTTTGGAAGTCCTCCATGTTCTTATAGAAAGCCAAGTCAGTTGTGGTCATCTGAATAATCTGTGAGGTAGCATGTTTGCTGTTCCAATAGTATTCTCTCAAAGCTTCCTTGGCATTGTTCCTGACGACAAGCTTATTTGAGAGAGACTTGGCTTCATCCAAACTAATATCACCTCTTACAGCTGCCTCTTGTAGCAGACCCTTCAGTTGCTCAAATATGGCAGTAGCCTTTCTATCTTCAATAGGATTGTTGTTCAGATAGTCCCTAAGAAGTATCTCAGCATTGGTACTGAATGCACCTCCAAGGACTTCCTTGACCCTATTAAGAGTCTTGGCTGTAGTGGCATTATACTGGGACTGACCTGCAAATGGTATATACTGATACTTGCCATTGGGCAGTTCATCAAGCAGACCAATTCTAGCCATGTCCTTGTAGAACAGCTCAAACTGTTCATCCATAATGTCACTCAGAGTCTCCCTTATGAAGTTTCTCAGCTCAGCTCCACTACCCTTCTTGAGCCTGTTAAGCCTGTCTAAGAAGGTCTCTCCATTCTCATAACTCTTATTGTTAAGAGCTGGGAGGAACTTGAACTGACTACCACCAGCATCCTTTATCTCACCATTCTTACCTCTCTTAATATCAT
>Ga0265299_10002221_pt1 | contig 20299 bp, 15 predicted proteins | sample AusTroGonzalo_MG_4_FD_193485 | JGI IMG/M metagenome (GOLD analysis project Ga0265299, IMG submission 193485) | Bovine rumen microbial communities from tropical cattle in Woodstock, Queensland, Australia - Gonzalo_02 | ecosystem: Host-associated > Mammals > Digestive system > Stomach > Rumen ... | reverse complement strand
AAGCGCGAATATTGCTTTGTGCAGCTTGCGGCCATGAAGCGTTTCCGCGTGAATGCCATGGGTGCCATTCCTGCAGTTGGCCAGCATGTGATTGATCCGCAGAATAGGCTTTCGCTGTTTATCCGTGCCGTTGGCGGTCTTTTGCCGAATGCGAACCAGGAAGATATCCAGATCATTCGCGGCAAGGATACGATCCACGTGAACTACAACGAGATGGCGAAGAACGGTAATTTCGAAAACGACATCCTGTTGCTGCAGGGCGACAAGATCTATGTTCCGTTTATTCCGATGGGCGATAATGTCTCCTTGATTTTCCCGGGATACAGAACCTCGGTCGCTTACCGTTCCGACAGGACCATCCAGGATTACTTTGAACTTTCCGGTGCCAACAGGATGCACAACCAGGGCTATAAGTCTGTGTGCATTCGCGAACCGGATCGGGAACCGCGCTGGATTTCTCTGGCCGAAATGAAGACAACGACCATCGAGCCGAATGCGGAAGTCGAATTCTTTGTGAAGGAACTTTTCGTGTATGTGGGCGGTGCCGTGAACTATATCGGCCGTTACGCTTACAACCCGACGTGGCATGCGCTTGACTATATCTCTTCGGGCGGTATCAATACCATTACCGGTTCCTGGAGCCAGGTCAAGGTGTGGCGTGGCCAGAAGCCGGAAGCGATTTCCATCAACGTCGCGACGGACCCGATCTTGCCGGGCGACTACATCGAGATCCCCAAGAGCCATTACGAATCGTTCAAGGACTTCACCTTGTTCATGGCATCTCTCCTGTCCGTGATTTCGTCGGTCTTCATCGTTTACGCCTCTTACAAGTAGCTTATGGAAAAACAAGAGTCTATCGGTTTTGTTGAAATCTGCTTGCGGATTCTGAACAACGACTTGAAGCATTTCAAGTTCGTTGCCACTTGTGTCCTTATTCCGACCATCGTCGTGTTCATCATGGTCATGTGGGTCGTGAAGCCGAAGTATGCGGCTTCTGCCATTGTCACTCCGCCTGCATCGACGCAGCCTGTTTCGGGTATGCTCAGCGGCCTGATGGGTTCTTCGGGCATGAGTTCGCTCCTTGGCATTTCCATGGACAACGAGGACGTGAATGCTGTGTGGACGATTCTCAATTCCTGGGAACTGCACAACATGGTCATCCAGAAGTTTGACCTCGCGAAGCATTACGAATTCAAGGGCAAGTTCCATGCCGACTTGCTCAAGCAGTTCCGCAAGAACTTCGGTCTTGAACTGAACAAGGAAGACATGCTCTCCCTTTACTTCAAGGATACGGATCCGAAGCTTGCCGTAGAGGTGATTGAGTTCATGCTCGTGAAGGCGGATTCTGCTTTCAATGCGTTCAAGACGAAACAGGCCCGCCAGTCTAGGGAATATTTCCAGTCGAGGCTCGATTCCTGTGAACATGTGCTCGATTCCTTGATCAAGGAATTTGTCGACTTCCAGGTCAGCAACAATGTGTACGAACCGAACGTGCAGCTCGAAGCGACGATCAAGTACTTGAGCGAACTTCAGGCCATGCGCGAAGAAGTGGGCATCGAGATGAACTTCGAAAAGCTCGACCGCGGCGAAAACAGCAAGCGTTATCAGGAACTTTCGAAGCGTGCCAAGGGCGTGAATTCCGCTCTCGGTAGCGCCCTCAAGGGCAAGCACAGCAATATCGGTCTTCTGGAACTCAAGAAGTCCCCGGAACTCTATTCGGAATACTTGAGACGCGAAACGGAAATTCGCATCCAGGAAGCGATGTACAAGATTCTCCGTCAGCAGAGTGAACAGATGCGCCTGGAAGAAGCGAAGAGGCTCACGAACCTCCACGTGCTTGAACCGCCTTGGGAAAACGACAAGAAGATTTCTCCGAAGCGTGGGCTTATTCTCATCTTTACGGTGTTCTTCACGTTCTTCTGTGCTTCGCTCCTTTGCAACTTTGTGGAATTCATGCGTGCGGAAAGCCGTACGAATACAAGGACTGCTGCCGAGTGGGATTTCTTCGTCAAGAAGATTTTCTTCTGGCGTAAGAGCAAGTAGTTTTTGAGGCTCTATGGCTGCGTTGTTTGCTTGCCCAGAATCAAGCGTCATGTTTGCGCTGGCCATAGTGGCTCTTATTCTCATTTCTATTTTCAAGGAAGATTTCTTCCGTCCGTCGACGCTGTACTTTTTGGTGCAGATGGTGATGCTTGGCGTCTCGTACTTGCAGTTTTTGCCGGCGATGTCGGACTTTCACTATTCGACGTGGCTTGTCTGGGGCGGTGGCATGTTCAGCTTTATGGCGGGCTGCTACATGACGGACTTTGCCTGGCGTTCTAAGGGCGGCCCCCCGTTACAGGACCGGCTGACGGTCCATGGCGAATACAACTGGGTCTGCCATTTCATATTGAGTTTTTCGGCGTTTGCGTATTTCTTTGTGGGCGTGATCGGCGTTATCTCGGTGGCGGGGAACTTGATCCTCTTGACGGATAATCCTTCACAGTGGCTCTTGGGCAAGGACTGCGACGTGCTCAAGTATGCGGACTTCTTTACGACGGGCGCAATGGTGGTCGGGCTTTTTGCGGTGGCCTCGTTCAAGTCGATGAACCCGGTGCGCTGGGTGCGCTATGCCTCAAGGTTCATGGTGGCGTTTACGATTGTGCTTTCGTTCATGACGTACCCGAGCCGCGGCATCAACATGCTTTGCATTGGCATGTTCATGATCTTGTTCAACTACTTGCGTGGGCGTTTCTCGTGGCGCTCCTTGGCGCTGGTGGCGGTGTTTGTCGCCTTTTTCTTTGTGGCGGTGGCATCGCTTAAAGGGCAGTACGGAAATTCCGACATTACCGATAGCAAGATCGCAAAAGAAGTGGCGCTGCTCCCGTACAAGTACGTGGCGAACAACTACTGGAATCTGGATTACGCATTCAACCGCTTAAGCGATGTCCCCGAACATGAATGGACTTACGGTATCGATGCGTTCTTCGGGATTACGCACTTGATGCATATTGGTGACGGCATCCAGCAGAGCTTTGGCTGGGATTCGCCGTTTAACGAGAGCGTGGTGAAGTACACCGGCCTCAATACGATTCTTTACTTGTGGGATGCCTACAAGGACTTTGGGCTCCCGGGAATATTCCTGTTGCCGTTCTTCTTTGGCGTGCTCTTTACGTTCTGCTATCACAGGATGGCTGTAGCGAAGAGTCCGCTCATGCTTTTGCTTTCGGCAACGTTTATGATGTGGATTATCCTGTGGAACTTTACCACGGGTTATAAGCAAAGCATGTACTGGGTTTGGATGTTCTTCTTTGTCTTTGTCTGCACGGTCAGTAGCGGCCGTACAATTTTACCAGCGGATCCGGCGGTGGTGGGCAAAGAATCCAAAAAGGATGACGGTCAGCAGGCAATCGCCTGTGAGTGCAAATAGCGGGATTAGCCCGTTCTCAAGATACATTCCTGCAAGCCCGCAAACGAAGATGTTTGTGATACCGCCTATGCTGATCATGAGCGCGTAGGTCGGGGTGGCGTGTTCCTTGAGGAGTGTGGAAATGAGCGTGGTGCGCGTGGCCTGGAAAATGAGCGAGAACGAAAGAATCCTTAAAATGTGAGCGCTTGTCTGTAATGTTGCATCGGTCCAGGGGGCTGCAAAGAATAGAATCTGGAGGATCCATGACGGGAAAATCCAGAGCGGCGAAGAGCAGACGGCAATGAAGAGCGTAAAGACGGCGATTTCTTTTAGATGGATGTTTTTATCGTGCGTGGAGTGTAGCGTAATAAGGTTCGATGAAATGAAGTGGACCATGATGCTGGAGCACAGCAATAGAATCTTGTGGCCAAAGTTGTAGCACCCCAGGAATTCGTCGCTTGCGAACTTGTCGGCAACGTAAAGGCCGAGGGGGAGGTAAGCGAAGGAGGCAAAACTGGAAATGGCGTAGGGAACGCCTGCCTTGATCATGATGGCGATAAAGCGGAACGTCCGGCGCGTGATTCGTAGAAGCTTTGCATTGAAGGCCTGCGTCACACCGTAGAAGAATGCGGGCAATGCGGCAAGGACCATCGCAAGCGCGATAAGTTCGATCCTTTCGACCTTGAAATAAAGTAACGTGATCCCCATGACGGTGGAGTACGAAATCGTGTGCAGGAGCTTGGAGACGAAGAGCCGTTTCCAGAATTTACCGCAGATAAAGTACCAGTCAAAAAAGGCGTGCTGAAAGACTAAGCCGAGCGTAAAGATGAGTTCACCGTAAAAGATCGGATGGTCGTGGCGGAAGATGCAGGCGAATGCGACCATGAGAAGTGCTGCTCCCACGGCGGCAAACAGGCGCAGTTGGAGAATGTTCCTGAAGAGCGAACCGACTGTCGCGCGGCTCCCGAAAAAGGCGAGAATGAGCGTCGTCATCCCGAAATCGGCGATAGCGCAGAATATCGAGTAGTCCGTCTGGAGAAGCCCGAAATGCCCGTAGGAGGCGGTGCCCAGGTTCCTTGCGATAAAATTTTGAACAAAAAAAGAAATCCCCTGGATCAGGAGGTTTACGAAGGCGATGAATACGCCTATTTTGATATTGCGGAAAACTTGGAACACATGGCTAAAAATAAAAGTTTTTGTTTTGCACGTCATCGTGGAGAGTTTTTGTATATTTGGTTTCCGGGTAAATCGCAAGGTGAAGAGATTGTTCCTTGCTTGTGGATTCCTTCGGCGTTTGAGCGGTGTTTTCGCGGTATAGCCGTGAAAAGGTGGAATCGGGGCCGTTGTAAATGGCTATTTACCTAGGAAGGCAGAATAATTTTTTGAAGATTTTGTATCTTTGGTCTTGAAATCGCGAGAGTGGCGGAATTGGCAGACGCGCCAGACTTAGGATCTGGTACTTCGGTGTGTGGGTTCGACTCCCACCCCTCGCAGTTCTTTTTTCACCTTTAATAACCGTTTTCCGGAGTATATATGTCCGCTGAAATTAAAGAAACAAGCGCAACCGTGCGCACCCTTGAAATTACAATCCCGCAGGCTGATCTCAAGGCTCCGTTCGAAAAGAAGCTTTCTCAGTACAAGAAGCAGGTAGCTTTGAAGGGTTTCCGCCAGGGTCAGGTACCGAAGGCCATGATCCTGAAGCAGTTCGGACCTTCCATCCGTCACGAAGCCGTTGATGAAGTCGTGAACTCTATCGTTCAGGAAACTCTCAAGAAGGCTAACATCATTCCGGTCGGCAAGCTGATGGTCCAGGATTTCAAGGACGACGAAAAGAGCGACATCACACTGAAGGTCGAAGTCGAAGTTGATCCGGAAATCGACATCAAGGGTTATGCTGACACGGGTATCACCGTTCCGGCTACCGCCGTCCACGAAGAAGAAGTCCAGGCCGAATTCGACCGCCTCATGCAGATGTGGAGCAAGGACGAACACGTTGACCGCGAAGCCAAGAAGGGCGACGTTGTCGTTGGCGACTACATTGAAGTTGTTATTGATGGTGAAAAGCAGGAACTTCCGGAAAACAAGGAATTCCGTTCTCTCCTCGGTGAATCCGCTTCTCCGGGATTCGACGAAGGCCTCATGGGCGCTAAGGCCGGCGACAAGAAGGAAATCAACTTCAAGTATCCGGACGACCACAAGGACGAACGCTATCGCGGCAAGACCGCTCAGTTCAACGTCGAAATCAAGGACGTTCGCGAAATCGTTCCGCCGACTTTGGACGAAGAATTCTGCAAGCAGGTTGGCGTGAAGGACGAAGCTGAACTCAGAAGCAACCTCGCCGAAAGCCTCGCCGCTCAGAAGACCGACGCTGCCAAGAACAAGGCTATCAACGAAGCTATCGACAAGCTCATCGAAGCTAACCCGTTCGAAGTTCCGAAGGCTCGCGTGTACGACCTCATCAAGTGGACGCTCAACCGCAATGCCCAGAGCGAAAAGGACGTTGTCGAACCGACCGAAGAACAGATAAACGAACTCTCTGCTGAAGCTATCCGCGAAATCAAGAAGCACCGCATTCTCGAATTCGTTGCAACGCAGGAAAAGATCAAGCCGACGCAGGCTGCTGTTGACGCACGTCTCCAGGACATCGCCAAGGCTTACCACGTTGAATTCGAAGGCCTCAAGGCCCACTTCCGTCAGTCTGGCCGTATCAACCAGCTCCGTGACGAACTTCGCTTCCAGATGGCCGCTGACTTCATCGTCGGTATCCGTCCGGCTGCAGAAGAAACAAAGTAATAAGAGGAATAAATGATCATCCCTACCGTCATTGAAACCACCGGGCGCGGCGAACGCGCTTACGATATCTATTCCAGACTTCTCAAGGAACGTATCATCTTTTTGGGCACTCCGATTAACGACGAAGTAGCAAACAACGTCATGGCCCAGTTGATTTTCCTTGAATACGAAAATCCGGAAAAGGATATCACGCTGTATATCAACAGCCCGGGCGGTTACGTGTCGGCAGGTCTTGCCATTTATGATACCATGCAGCATGTGCGCCCGAATATCGCGACCATCTGCATTGGTAGTTGTGCTTCGATGGCTGCTGTGCTCCTTGCTGCAGGAACCAAGGGCAAGCGTTATGCGCTCCCGCATTCCCGCATCATGTTGCACCAGCCGTCGGGTGCTGCTACCGGCCAATCTACTGATATTCAGATTACCGCTAAGGAAATTCTCCGTACAAAGGATACTCTTGCCGAAATCGTTGCCAAGCACACGGGCAAGGCTATTGATGAAGTACGCGAAAAGACCGACCGCGACTTTTATATGAGTCCGGAAGAAGCCAAGTCCTTTGGTGTCATTGACGAAATTTTTGTGCCGCGTAAAGAGGGTTAGTTTTAATGTATCGTAGCGGGAAGAACCATCCGTCGGTAAGTTGCAGTTTTTGCGGAAAGCCGGCAGAACAAGTCGAAAAGATGATTACCGGTGCTGGCGTGCATATTTGCAGTGACTGCATTCGCATGTGCAACCGAATCTTGGAAGAAGACTTGGCCCGTACGAAGCAGGAACAGGAAGCAAAGGAAATCGCTTCCAAGCCGCTCCCGCTCCCGACCGAAATAAAGGCTCATCTCGACGATTTTGTCATTGGACAGGACCGTGCGAAGATGGCTCTTTCCGTGGCCGTTTACAACCATTACAAGCGCCTCCGCTATAAGCAGACGCACAAGTCCAAGGACGATGTTGAAGTCGAAAAATCGAACCTGCTCTTGGTAGGCCCGACTGGTTCGGGTAAGACACTCTTGGCGCAGACGATGGCCCGTTTTTTGGACGTGCCGTTCACCATTGCCGATGCTACCGTTTTGACTGAAGCCGGTTACGTGGGCGAAGACGTCGACAGCATCATCGTGCGCTTGTTGCAGGCTGCCGATTACGATGTGGCGAAGGCCGAACGTGGCATTATCTTTATCGACGAAATCGACAAGATTGCCCGCAAGACGGCGAACCCCTCCATTACCCGCGACGTGAGCGGTGAAGGCGTTCAGCAGGGCCTCCTCAAGCTCTTGGAAGGTACGGTCGCTTCTGTGCCGCCGAAGGGTGGACGCAAGCACCCTGAACAGCCGCTCGTGCAGGTGAACACGAGAAACATCTTGTTCATTTGCGGTGGCGCCTTCGAAACGCTCGACAAGATTATCTCGCAGCGCGTGAACCAGGGCGGTATGGGCTTTGGCGCCGACATCCGTAGCGCTAATGACTACAGCTTGAGCGAACTCTTTAAGCAGCTCGAACCGGAAGACTTGATCAAGTTCGGCCTTATTCCGGAAATTGTCGGACGTTTGCCGATTGCCGTTGCTCTCGAAGAACTCGACGAAGCAGCCCTCTTGAACATTTTGACCCAGCCGAAGAACGCCCTTGTCAAGCAGTACAAGAGTTTGTTCGCCATGGACAATATCAAGCTGGACTTTGAAGACGAAGCCCTCAAGGAAATTGTCCGCGAAACGATGACCCGCAAGACGGGTGCCCGTGGCCTTCGTTCCGTGATGGAAAGAGTGTTGCAGCAGTCGATGTTCATGATGCCGGGTTCTGGCGAAAAGAAGATGACCCTCACGGCCGATATGGTGAAGGACGTGCTCGGGGCCCATAAGAGAAAGTCCTAGACTTGCACGTGATTGAATTTTTAGCAGTTGCCGAAAAACGGTGACTGCTTTTTTTTGCACTTCCTTTCATTATACTATCTTTGTGGTATATGGCTTTTGACTTTAATAAAACGTATCCGTTGCTCCCTCTGAGGGATGCTGTTGTATTTCCGTTTACGACAAGGCGCATTTTGGTGGGCCGTGAAATGTCGTTGCGTGCTTTGGAATTTGCCGAAAACCACAATAACGAAATTATTCTTGTTGCCCAGAAGAACGTGGAACAGGAAACGCTCGACAACCCGATGCTCGACCTTTATACGGTTGGCGTGATTGCGCGTGTGGCGAACGTGACGCCGTTCCCGAACGGCTGCGTGAAGGTTGTCCTTGAAGGCGATTCCATTGTGGATCTCCGCTCGATTGTTTTGCGCGACGGCTTTTTGCAGGTAACTGTTTCGCCCAAGGAACATTTTGTAAAGCCCGAAGACAAGTGTGAACGTTTTGAAGACGTGCTGAACGTGTTCCGCGAATATGCCTTGCATAGGAACATCGCCGAGGGCATGGTCGAAGCGCTCTTTACGATGGATAGTCACGTCAATGCATTCTATGGGATGATCCCGTTCTTGCATGTGTCGCTTGCCGAGAAGCAGGCGCTTTTGGAAGTGGATTCCATCGATGCTCTCGCCGAGCGCTTGATCAACTTGATGCAGCTTGCGCAGGACAACGAAAATGTCCTGATTCGCGTGCAGCAGAATGTGCGCCAGAAGATGGCCCAGCAGCAAAAGGAATGGTTTATTTCGGAACAGATCCGCCAGCTCCAGGACGAACTGGATGCCGATAACGGTGGCGCTTCGGAACCGGACCAGTTGCTCAAGAAAATCAAGGCCAAGAAGTTTAGCCAGGCGATCGAAGAAAAGCTTGAAGAAGAAATTGGCCGCATGCGCATGATGCAGCCGACGTCTCCGGAATATGCCGTGAGCCGTAACTATGTGGACTGGTTCCTTGCATTGCCTTACGGCGTGTACACCGATACCGTTCTCAACATGAAGAAGGTCAAGGCGGAACTGGATTCCAAGCACTTTGGCCTCGATAAGGTCAAGGAACGCATCATGGAATACGTGGCCGTGCTCAAGCTTACCGGTACGGAACGCCGTGCTCCGATCCTTTGCCTCGTGGGCCCTCCGGGCGTTGGCAAGACGACGCTCGTGGAATCGATTGCGACGGCTATGCAGCGTAACTTTGTGCGTATCACGCTTGGTGGCGTGCGCGACGAAGCTGAAATCCGTGGCCACCGCCGTACGTATATCGGTGCGATGCCGGGCAGGTTCATTCACGCTTTGCGCCGTGCAAAGTGCATGAACCCCGTGATTTTGCTTGACGAAATCGACAAGATGGCAAGCGACTTTAGAGGCGATCCCGCAAGTGCCATGCTCGAAGTCTTGGATCCGGAACAGAACCACGACTTTACCGACCACTTTATGGAAGTGGGTCTCGACCTTAGCCGTGTGCTGTTCATTGCAACTGCGAACAACGAAGGCGAAATTCCGGAAGCGCTCCGCGACCGTCTGGAAATTGTGCGCCTGCCGGGCTACTACCCGCATGAAAAAATCCAGATTGCAGGCAATTACCTTTTGCCGCGTATCTGCGAACGCACCGGCGTAAAGCTCAAGGAACAGGTGAGTTTCGATGACGAAATAATCTCGTTCGTGATGCGTGGCTGGACTCGCGAAGCGGGCGTGCGTGAATTGGAACGCGTGCTCGAAAATGCGGTGCGCCATCGTGCAAAAGACATTGTGATGGGCAAGAAGGTCAAGCCCGAAATCACGAAAAAGCAGATTCAGGATTACCTCGGTGCTCCGAGATTCCTCGACAACCAGCTGCCGGAACCGGGCCGCCCGGGCGTGGTGACTGGCCTTGCCTGGACGAGTGTGGGTGGCGAAATCTTGCTGCTCGAATGCATGCTCTTGAGCGGTAAGGGCCAGCTGATTTTGACGGGTAAGCTTGGCGACGTGATGAAGGAATCGGCGCAGATTGCCGTTTCGCTTGTTCGTGAACGCTTGCACCGCTTTGGCATTGACCCTGCGATCGTGAAGAAAACGGACATCCATATTCACGTGCCGGAAGGTGCCGTGCCGAAGGACGGACCGTCTGCAGGTATCGCCCTTACGCTCTGCTTGCTCAGTGCGTTTACGCGTCACCCGATTCCACCTGATATCGCGTTTACGGGCGAAGTAAGCCTCACGGGCTCCTGCCTCCCGATTGGCGGGCTTAACGAAAAGGCGCTTGCTGCACTTGCCGCTGGCGTAAAGACGCTCCGCTTGCCTGAAGGCAACAAGAAGGATGTGGCGGAACTTCCGGAACCGGCAAAGAAGGGCCTCAAGATTTACACGCACAAGCACATCGACGAAATCGTGAAGATTTTGTTCGCTGGCGTGAAAGTGGCGAAGAACGAAAGCGCGAATGATGTGAAGGAAGGCGAGACTGCTGATGCGAAGAAATCCGCTGACGCAAAAGCCGCAAAGCCTGCGAAAAAATCCGTGAAGAAGTAATTGTCATTCCCGCCGGAGCCTGCCCTGAGCGCAGTCGAAGGGTGTGGGAATCTCCTAAAATAAAATAGCCCGCTTCAGTGATGAACTGCAGCGGGTATTTTTTAGTAAAAATCGGATAAATGAGATAATATTTAGTTAGAATCTTTAATGCAGCGAACAGAAAAAGCAGCATCTTTTGTATGACCATCACCTATGCCTGCATCATCACCTTCGTGGGCAAAGTATATTGCATAAGCGCGTTCAGTATCGGTTTCTTTTGGAGTCCAAAAAACTGCATCAAGTCCATTGTTAATAAAGTGGCCGCTATTGTAACCTGCGGGGAGTATGGTAAAACCAAACTGGTCTGTACCTATTCCGTCATTAATCCAGTCTGTTTGTGCCTTTAGTACTTTCCCAGCAGTTGATTTTCCACCAACTGTTGTGAATAATGAATTCCATTCGTCGGTGCTTGGTAAATGCCAATCAGAAGGGCAAGCTTTTGTTGCTGCAGCCCAAGTATAAAGACGTCCGTATTTTTCGCAATAAACAGAACTATCGTTATAGCACCAGCTATTTTTCATTTTGTAAGTTAAGTTTTCTGCCATCCAAATTTGGTTCCCGATTTTTACGATTCTGTATTCTTGGTTATCGCGCTCGTCTATCATCGTGCTTTGCAATATTTTATTTTGCGATGCGACTATGAAAGTAGCCGAATTTATACCTTTATTAGTTTTGCTATATGGAATTACACGAATGATTCCAGTTGAAGTTTCTTCAACAATATCTTGCCTTAATACCACTTTTTGTTCGTTACAAGTATTTCCATCAATATTTGATGGCTCCATTGATTCATCAAATAAATCTATTCCTACACTTTCTTCTGAAGTCTTGAAGACAAAACGGTAACCGCTGTCTTCGATATCTGCTCCATAAATAACAGTAATAGTATCTCCTATATGGAACATGTCACCTGATTTGGGTGAAACTATTTTGATTCCATTTCTTACTGAACAGTCGAATGTATTGACTGTTGTGTTGCTGCTAGAAGATGTCATTTTTTGGGGGGATGATGAGGAAATTCTTTTATCGTTTGATGATGATAGTTTATCTTTGTTTATGCTAGATGATGATTTGCTAGCTGAAGTTTTTTTGCTACTTGAAGATGTTATTTTGGAAGAACTTGATCTATTAGAATCAGAATTTTTATCTAGTTCGTCTAAAGTCCAGTTTTCATTTTTGCAAATGTAGGCGGCCTTTTCGTCTTTAACGTAGGCGGTAACGCCTTCGCGTTTTGCGGTGCATACATAAAGATCATCAAAAGCTTTTACGACAACATCGGATTCTGAAACGGTACTGTTGCTTGGATTGCTTATGCTGTCGTTGTCGTTACATGCTGAGAGGATTGTAACAGCAGTGATTGTTGCTACAAGAAAAATGCGCATAATTCCTCCATAGAAAGAAATTTATGTTTCTAATTTACATTTTTGTTGTAGTGTTCTTGGAAATTTCCATGAAATATTTGCTTTTATTATATTTTAATTGTTTAAGATTTAATAAAACAATTAACCTTAAAGCGCCGCCGGCGCGACCTCGTTACTACTATGGAATTTACTCTTGATGAAATGCGCGAGCACCTTGCAGCTCTCGAAGCAAGGATTGATGAAGCCTGCAAGATTGCGGGCCGCAGCCGTGAATCCGTGAAGCTCGTTTGGGTGAGCAAGTTTCACCCGGCAGAAGCTGTGGTAAATGCCATTAGCCTTGGCGCGACGGATTTTGGCGAGAACCGCGTGCAAGAAGCGGAACTCAAGTTCTCCGAGCCGCGTACAGCCCTTGACGGGAGCCGCGTGCGTTGCCATGTGATCGGTCCTGTGCAAAGTAACAAGCTCAAGAAGGCTGCACTTGTGGCAGACTGCATCCATTCTATCGCAAGCTTCGAAGCGGTTCAGAAGTTGGAGAAGGTCTGTGCGGAACACGATAAGGTTCTCGATATTCTTTTCCAGGTGAACGCTGGTGAAGAAGAGACGAAGAGCGGTCTCGACGTTCATTCGGCGGAAGCGTTCCTCGAAGATTTGGAAAAGCGCGCGGGCGCTGCAGTGGACGGCAAGAGCGAAAACTTCCCGCACTTGCGTTTCCGTGGCCTCATGACGATTGGCAAGAACACGGGCGTGGCTGAAGATTCCCGCGAATGCTTTGCGTTCTTGCGTAACTTGCAGCAGAAGTTCCTTGCGAAAGGTGGCGCCTTTGCTGCGTTCGATCAGCTTTCGATGGGCATGACGGGCGATTTGGAAGTCGCGATTGAAGAAGGCTCTACGATGATTCGCGTGGGTACGGCTTTGTTCGGCGAACGCGACTACTCTAAGCCGGTGAATGACCCGGTGTAATTAAATCTCGATTTCCATGCCGGTGTGCATTTGGGCGACTTTGTCGCCGAGCACTTCGTGCAAGATTTCGTAGGCGCGCTGGCCAGTGCAATGGCCAGTGTAGATTTTTTGCACGTTCAAATCGCGGAGGCGTTCAGCGAATGCTTTGACGCGGTCGTCGGAGGTGCGGAAGAGATGGAAACCGCCGAGGATAGCATAGATTTGCTTGCCGGGGAAGGTGGCTTCGATTTCCTTGACGATGTTGTCGGCGCCGCCGTGGCTACAACTGTTCATGATGAACAGTCCCTTGGGCGTGTCGAAGACTAGACTTTGTTCGTGGTCGAAACTGTCGTCGCGGTACTTGCCGTTTTCTTTGACGCACATGTGAGCGCGTTTGCCGATTTCGTCGAGGTTCGGAGTCTTGTGGCCGACGAGTGTGACTCCCGGGAAAATTTCAACATCGCCGTTGATGAATTCAATGCGGTCGGCGTTTTGCTTGAGAGTTCCTTTGCGGATGCCGATGTATTTTTGATACGTGAAGAATTTGAAAACTTTATAGCTGTGGTAGCAGTTCTCGGCTGCGGATTTTCGCAAGTAGAATTTGGCGTGGTCGTTCTTGTCGAAGAATTCCTGCATGCCGTTTGCGTGGTCGTAATGCGCGTGGCTCAAGACGCCGGCATCAATTGCGGCAAGGTCGATGCCCATGTCGGCGGCGTTCTTGGCGAAGAGTGCAGAGGCTCCCGTGTCGAGCAAGATGCGCTTGCCATTGAATTCGGTGTACACACAAAGTCCCCATTCACCATCCAGTTGCTTTGACGAATCTTTGGTCGAGCAGGTGTTGCAAGCGGAACCGCTGATGTTGTCTACGAGAATTTTGATGTGCATAATGCTTTTTTGGGGGGAGATTCCCGGTCAAGCCGGGAATGACAGGGAAAATGCGGGAATGACAGGGAAAATATGGCGATGATATGTGCGGGAGGACAAAAGCGACTGTCATCCTGAGCGTAGTCGAAGGATCCAGTGAATTAATGCAAACTTTTACTGGATTCTTCCGCCATTGGCGTCAGAATGACGGGCGAGGGGCTATTGCATAAACGCTTTATAGAAATTCAGGAACTGTTCGGGGCTGAGTTCTTCGGCGCGGATGGTCGTGGGCCAGTCCAAAAGTTCAATCGTGCTTTGGATTTTCTTCTTGTCGTAATTACGTCCGAAGGAATTCGCGAGTGTCTTTCGCTTTTGCGTGAATGCGGTACGCACAAAGTCAAAGAATCCATCGGGCGCCTGGATGGCGTCTTCGCGCGGTGTCAAGAGCATCGTGGCGCTATCGACGTTTGGCTTTGGCGTGAAATGTTCCGGACCGATCTTGCGGAGGATCTGCGTGTTCGCAAAAGCGGAAACGAGCACGGAAAGGCTCCCGTAATTGCTGCTGCAAGGGGCGGCGCAAATGCGTTCGGCAACTTCGAGCTGCACCATTCCCATAAAGCCCTTGGTCAAGTGCAAACGCGGCATGAGCCCTGCAATAATCGCAGTGCTTACGTTGTACGGTAAGTTGCCCGTAACCCACGGTTTTTCGTGCGCGTCCAAAAACGCTTGCAAGTCGAACTTCAAAAAGTCAATGTTGACAATGTTGAAGTTCTTGTAGTCCTTGAACTTTTCTTTCAAGACGTCGACACACTGCTCGTCAATTTCGACAGCGGTGAGTTCTAGCCCGCGGTTGAGCAAGTGTTCCGTAAGCGCACCGTGGCCCGGCCCGATTTCAAGAACGAATTCACCAGCATCAGCGGGCAAATCGCCTGCGATGGCGGTTGCGGTTTCGACATCCAAAAAGTTTTGTCCGAATTTACGGCGACGTGCTCTATCCATAGTGCCAAAAATAGAAATAGATGATGTTGGAGGTGTGCCTTAGGAAGAAATTTTTTTGACACTAAAGTGTCATTTTTAAAATGTATATTGAAAATATGTGCTCATTATTCTTAGCTATCATAATAGTCATGTTCCTCTATTTCTTTTACTACTGAAATGGGGTCACGTGATATTCTGCTGTTTTTAGTATCTTTTGTCTTGTAAAAACATTTGGCAATTTTATGCCTACTAACTAGAGGTTTTTCTATGTCCGTTGCTATGCAAGATGTTATGAAACAGTCCGGGGTTGCGTTTGGTACGAGTGGTGCCCGCGGTCTCGTGAGCGCTATGACCGACCGTGTGTGCTATGTGTATGCACGTTCTTTTATCAAGTACTGCGAAGCGTCTTACAAGTGCGAACATACGATTGCGATTGCTGGCGATTTGCGTCCGAGTACGGAACGCATTTTGAAGTCGTTGGTGCAGGCTGGCGCCGATGCCAACTGGAAGGTGATTTACTGCGGCCGCATCCCGAGCCCCGCGATTGCGATGTACGGCATCGACAAGCATTTGCCGACGATCATGGTGACGGGTAGCCACATTCCGGCAGACCGTAACGGTATCAAGTTCAACCATCCGAATGGCGAAATCACGAAGGCCGACGAACAGGGAATCGTGTCGCAGTCGGTGGATTTTGACGAATCGCTTTTTGGTGCGGATGGCATGCTCAAGGCTGCTCCGGAACTTCCGGCAGTCGAAGCGGAAGCCGAAGAAAATTACTGCAAGCGTTACCCGGACTTTTTCGGTAGCGACGCTTTGCACGGACTGACGATTGGCGTTTACCAGCACTCCGCTGTGGGCCGCGACATCGTGGTCAAGGTTCTCGAAAGCCTCGGTGCGACGGTCAAGCCGTTTGGACGCAGCGACGTGTTCGTCCCGGTCGATACCGAAGCTATCCGCAAGGAAGACGAAGAACTCGCTCGTGAATTTACGCACAAGGATTACGTGGATGCCGTGTTCAGCACCGACGGCGACTCTGACCGTCCGCTTTTGGCTGATGACGTGGGCATGTGGCTGCGTGGCGACGTGCTTGGCATTTTGGCGGCTCAGGCTCTCGGCATCAAGCGCATTGCAACTCCGGTGAGCTGCAACACTTCTCTCGAAAAGTCTGGTAGCTTTGAAAAGATTTGCCGTACCCGCATCGGTAGCCCCTACGTGATTGCTGGCATGGAAAGCTTGGTCGAAGACGGCGTGACGGTTGCCGGTTACGAAGCGAACGGCGGCTTTTTGCTTGAAACGGATTTGACTCGCACGAATGCAAGCGGCAAGACGACTACGCTCAAGGCTCTCCCGACGCGTGACGCTCTCCTCCCGATGATTGCCGTGATGGTCATGGTCCGCGAAGAACGCATGTGCGTTGTGGACATTCTCCGCAAGCTGCCCAAGCGCTTTACCGTGAGCGACCGCCTCAAGGAATTCCCGACTGAAAAGTCCAAGGCTAAGCTTGCCGAAATCCGCGAAAAGAATCTCGGCGAAAAGTTGTTCGGCGCGCTTGCCGCAAAGCCTTCGAAGTTTGCGAAGGACAAGACGTTCCAGGGCAAGATTGTTTCCTTGAACGAAGTCGACGGCTACCGCATGGAATTCGATTCTGGCGACATCATTCACTTGCGCCCGAGCGGAAACGCTCCGGAATTCCGCTGCTATGTGGAAACCGAAGGCAAGGACCGCAGTGCTGAACTCCTCGCCGAATGCCTCAAGATCATGGAAGGCTGGAGAGCTTAGAGTATAGAACGGGCCGTCGGCCCTACAGAGTAGAGACGAAAGAGGATTTTTTCTCTCGTCTCTCGTCTCTCCACTCTCCTCTATTTTGTATCTTATTACCTGTATGTTCAAAAAGTTTCTTGCGTTTGCGCTTACCGTAGGTTCCCTTGCGTTTGCCGGGGAGTATTGGCATTTGGATCCGGGTGGCGTGACGATGAAGTTCTTGTCGATGCAGGTTTCGCCGCGTGCGGCTGCACTTTCGGGCGCTGGCGTCGCTGATCCGGGCCGCGTTTCGGAAGTTTCGCGCAATCCGCTTGCGATGAGCGTGGCAAACGAAGCTGAATTCGGACTCAGCCAGTTGATTTTTGGCGAAGGCGGTGCCGACAATTTTGTTTCGGCTTATTACGGACTGCCTATTGCGGACAAGTTTACTCTTGCATTCGCGGTGGACTTCTTGGGGTACGATAACATTGAAGGTCGTGACGAAAACGGCCTCAAGACTTCGGAATATGGCTCTTACGCCTGGTCGCTTTTGGCTGGTTTCGGTAGCCGCTCCAAGATTTTCAACTGGGCGGCATCTGCACGTTTTGCATCGCAGACCATCGATGACGAAACGGGTTTCTTGTTTTCGGTTGATGGTGGCGGTTCCTTCCGCGTTAACCAATACGTTGCCTTTGGCGCAAGCTTTACGAACCTCGGTTTTGCAAGTAAGTACGAAGATGCGAAAGAGGCTGCTCCGCTTGCGGTTCAGGCGGGTGTGACGGGATTTATTCCAGTGCTTGATCGCTGGATGGTTCATCTTTCCGTTGACGCTTACCGCCGTGCCGATACGAAGGCGCAGTTGATGATCGGTGGCGAACTCGTTTACTTTGACATGCTTTCGTTCCGCATGGGTTACGCCTTCCGCCCGGATACCGAAGATGCAATTAGCGGTGGTCTCGGTGTGACGTTTGGCATGATCGTATTCGATTACGCTTACAGCCCGCGCCCTGCATTCGAAGGCGGCAACCATTACATCGCAGTCGGCGTAAAGTTCTAGGCGATTCGCGATTTACGCTAACGAACATTCCGCAAGTTTTTCGCACGGGTCCCAGTCTTGGAGCTCGTGTTTTTTTATCTGGTAGCAAAGGCAACCGCGGCTGATGTTTAACGCCCTCGCGGTCCGGCATTTGTTCCCCTTATTTTCGTGCAGCGCTTTTTCGATGAACGCCCAATTTGGAGCGGAGGCGCGTGGCGGGTAGTACCGTTCCATGGCTTTAAGGTCGTTGACCTTTTTCTTGGAAAATTCTTCGGCAAGTACTTCGTCTAGCGAAATGTCGTGTTGCATGAGGAGCGCATATCGCTGGAGGACGTTTTTGAGTTGACGAATGTTTCCCGGCCAGTTGAATTTGGATAACGTAACTACTTGGTCGTGGCGGAGCGGGAACTGTTCGGCGAAAGTCCTTTCCGTAATGTCGGCCCAAACGTTTTTAACGATGTCGTCAAAGTCGCTGCGTTCGCGGAGTGGCGGGATGACGATGGGGAAGGCGTTCAGCCTGAAAAACAAGTCCTTGCGGAAATTCCCGTCGCGGATTTCGTTTTGCAGGTCCCTGTTCGTGGCGCACACGAGTCTAAAATCGACGGACTCGCTTTGCGTCGCCCCGAGCGGGAGGACGGAACGCTCCTGTAGAATTCGCAACAGTTTGCTTTGCAGGTCGATTGGCATTTCCCCGATTTCGTCCAGAAAGAGCGTGCCTCCGTTTGCAGCCCGCACGATACCCAGCTGGTCGTTGGATGCTCCGGTGTACGAGCCCTTCTTGGCTCCTTCCAAAAGGCTCTCGGCCAAGTTCCGCGCAATGGCGCCGCAGTTGAGAGCGACGAACGGTCCTTTGCTCCGTGGGCTGTTCTTGTGGATGAACCTGGCGGCGATTTCTTTACCGACACCGGATTCTCCTTGCAGTAACACGGGGATGTTGGATTTGGCGGCGATGGACATTAATTGTTCGTGTTTCTTCATAGACCCTCTACTTATAAACACGCTTTTTTCGCCGGATTGACCTGTAAATTTTTGTTAAAAAACTTATGGGGTCGGGACGTTTGTGGTTGGTAACGCAATACTGCTAAGGCATTCCAAGAATTGTTCATGGTCGGTATTCTTGTAACGAGATACATAGAAGTACTTGTTGCCATTATCGTCTTCATCGTTATAGACAGTGAAATATTGGAGGTTTTCTGTTTTGCAGAGATTCTCGTCCGCGGTCTTGTAAATAGCGTAACTGCTGCAGGTGGTGGTGCCGTCAGACACTTCGACGATGGCTTCCCTGTTGGTGCGACCGCTGTAGTGGAGGGTGGTTTCCGCTTTCTTGACGGTCACGGTATATGTCTTGTCGCCAATTTTAAAAGTTTGGTTTGTCTTTGTGCTTTCGATAATTTGAACGCCGTTTCTTTCGATGCTACTTGCAACATCGTTAGCTTGATTCTTGTTGTCCATAATGTTGATAACGTCTTCTAAGCGGCTTCTGTTGGTCAGGTAACTATACAATTCTTCCATAAAGTCGGATTCCATGTAGCCTCTTGCTTGTTCGTCGGCGACATAAAGATCCATGTGGTATGCGACGGAAATAGTGACTTTCCCTGGAGAGTAACTGTAGGTTCGAGTGACATAGCGAGTATCTGTAGTACGTTCCTTTTCGCCTGTTTTCTTGCTGAGTTCAAATCCCGTATAGACCCAGGTCCCGTATATGTTTCCTGCGGTGCCTCCCACGTATAGATCGCCATAGTCATCGATTTCTCCATTGTAGATATCGTAAAGTGCGAGCGTATCGCCGATGAATTCGTAATGCAAGGAATCTGTTATAAAGTCTATTTGGATAGTCTTCCAAATTAAATTGTTGTTTTCAAAATCGCAACGATTTCCGTGGACATTGGTGAATGTTGATACCAGCAATTGTTGCGATTCATCGACGTAGAGAGATCCTGTTCGCGAATTGGGATCGTCGTTAGGGGTGACGTCGGCGCTTGACGGGTTGCTTTCGCTGCAGGCGGCGATGAAGAATACGGCTGCTACTGCCGTAAGCCAGGTGTATTTCATGATTTTCTCCTTTTTTTTCCTAAAACACTCTTCTTTATGGGATTGAATATAGTAAATGGAGGTTTTGGGATATAGCTTGCACCCTAGCCAGTCGCATTTTAAATTTCTATCTTGTGGCGCGCGGCGGTAAAGTGCCGCTGCTAACATTGCACAAAACCAAGTGGCTGGCCAGATGGGTAGGCTTGGGCACGACAATCGCGAGGAAAGCGGTTGCGCTCGAAGCTGAGAGGTTTGGTGGCCCAAAGGAACAAAATGTCTAGAATCGTTTGTAAGTTCGGCGGCTCTTCCGTTGCCGATGCAGGTCAGTTCAAGAAAATCAAGGCCATTGTCGAAAGCGACAAGAACCGCAAAGTCATCGTCGTTTCTGCTCCGGGCAAGCGTAACCCGAAAGAAACCAAACTGACCGACCTCCTCTACAGCACATACGACCTCGCTTCCAAGGGACTCGACTTTTCGACTCCGTGGAACTTGATCCGTCAGCGCTATGACGAAATCTGCAAGGATTTGGGTCTTGAAGACAAGCTTACCGAAGACCTCGACAGTCTCGAAGACAAGCTCAAGAACCATCCGGAATCCGTCAGCACCGACTTCCTCGTAAGCCGCGGCGAATTCCTCTGCGCTCGTCTCATGGCCAAGTACCTCGGCGCAAACTTTGTCGATAGCTACCCGCTCATCACTTTCGATGACAAGTATCGCATTGCTCCGAAGACCTACGAAGATAT
>Ga0265299_10002220_pt1 | contig 20305 bp, 28 predicted proteins | sample AusTroGonzalo_MG_4_FD_193485 | JGI IMG/M metagenome (GOLD analysis project Ga0265299, IMG submission 193485) | Bovine rumen microbial communities from tropical cattle in Woodstock, Queensland, Australia - Gonzalo_02 | ecosystem: Host-associated > Mammals > Digestive system > Stomach > Rumen ... | reverse complement strand
AGAGAATAGAGTTACTGATGCATTGCCAAGTGTAAGAGAGGCTTAGAAACGTAAGCTCCTATTAAAGTGGGGTCAACATTACGATGAAGAAGAATTAGAGTACCTTGAAAATCTACATAGAGGTATGATGGATAGTCAGAATGTCGTTGGAGCATTAAATGAAGACCAAGCCCTAAAGTTATGTAAAATTTCTTTAATTATAGAACAAAAGATAAGAGAAGGCGCAGACTTCTCTAAAGAACTTAAGTCCTATGATTAGTTATCTAAACTTGCAAACTTTACTCCGAAGATTATTCAAGATGCTAATGAATTTAGCTCTATTGGTGAAGTATGTGCATATTTAGAGAAAAAAGGTTGGGTTAATGAATATTATGATGATGTAGTAAGAGATGAAGTTGATTTTTCGATTAAAGACATTAAACTTTGGAATTAGTATTTATATGTAAGTGATACCAATATTCCTGAAGAAATTGAAGCAAGAATTTAGAATCTTAAAGCTAGTGCTAAACTTTCTGATGAAAAATTTGATGAAAAAGAATTTAGAGAATATATGAAAGAATAGGGCGGAGAAAAGCTTGTTGATGATGAATTTGAAGTGGATATTTAATAGGAGGGTTTACTATGGAGATAAATATAGAAAAGCCTTCTGCAATATTAAATACAATGCACTATACTTTAACAAGAGTCGCTTAGACTTTTGTTAAAGATGGTGTTGAATTAGAAAAAGGCGCAATTTTAACAAAAGATAGAGTTGATAGGAATATAGATTTATATAAGAAGTACTGTTGGTTATGGAGTGTTTATCCTGATTTATATTTAAAACAAATTACTCCATCTACTTCTAAATTTAAACTTAAATTCTTCTAGGTTCTATTTATAAGAGTTTGTGTACGTCATGGAAGAATTGTTACTATTGCTCCTCGTGCCGCGGGTAAATCTTTCATATGTATCTTGGCACTTTACTTGATTTGTATATTTAGACCTGGCTCTCATGTATTCCAGTGTGCTCCTGGTAAGGCTCAGGGTTCGAAAATAGCTAATCAAAAAATTCACTAGCTCTGGGAGCTTATGCCATTGCTTAAAGAAGAAATTATTGGTGATGGTAACTTTGGTCCAGACTATGTAAAATTAAGCTTTAGAAATGGTTCAATTATGGACATCATGTCACCTTTGAACTCTACTCGTGGTAACCGTGCGACCGCGGGCATCCTTGACGAGTTCAGGGATCATGATCCTGATGATATTTCCGAGATTATCCTTCCGTTATTGAATGTTGATAGACCAATGGCGAACTAGGATAAAAACCCATATGAGCCACAACAGGTTCAGATGTGGATTTCTTCTGCCGCGGAACGTAATACTTTTGCATATGATAAGACAATTGAATTATTTGAACTTTCAATTCTTCAGCCTCATAACGTATTTGTTTGGGGATTTGATTATAGAATACCAGTAAAGACGGGCTTACTTTCTAAAGAGTTCCTTAATGAAATGAGAATGTCTTCTACATTTAGCGAAGCTGGTTTTGCAAAAGAATATATGAGTAGATTTGTTGGTTCTACTGAAGATTCTTGGATTAAGTATAGTAAACTTGATATGCATAGACGCTTAAATAATCCAGAATCAAAGCAAAAACTTAGAGAAGACTCTAAGGCTTTCTACTTATTAGCAGTAGACGTAGCCAGAAGATAGTGTTAGACTGTTGTTGTAGTATTAAAAGTATTTCCAGGTGAGAAGTATCGTATAAATCTTGTTAACCTTTATGTATTAGGTTTAACAGAAGAAGAGAAATAGTTTACTTACTAGGCAGCAGATTTAAAAAGAATAATTAAAAATTTTGACCCAAAAGAGTGCGTAATAGATATCAATGGTCTTGGTGTAGGTTTAGCCGATGAAATGATTAAGCCAACTCAAGATCCTCGTACTGGAGAAATATTCCCTGCTTATGGATTCTCTAATAGAGATGAATATAAAGCAATTTAGCCTAAAAATTGTGCAAAAATTTTGTATGGTATTAAAGCTACTCCTGATGAAAATAGTTTATTCCATTCTGATTTAATTTCTAAAATTAATAGCGGTTGCATTAATTTCTTAATTTCCGAAAAGGAAGCTAGAAATAAACTTCTATCAAAAGCATTAAGTAAGAAGATGTCTCTTGAAGAACGTGCCGCACGTCTACTTCCACATGAATTAACAACAGCATTATTCAATGAAATTGTTAATTTAAGAATTAAACAAACTTCAGTAAGTAATAAACTTGCTGTTGAAACAATAAATACTCGTATGACAAAGGATAAATTCTCAGCTTTTGAGATGGGAGTATCTAGAGTTTGCGATTTTGAAAGACAAGAAAATTCGAGAAAAAGAAATAGAGGATTAAAAAGATAGCTAGTCTTCTTTAAAAGTGGAGGTGAAGAAAGTTGATAAGTATGGATAGAACTCCGAGTGAAAGGGAATAGCGACTTGCCGCCTTCAAGAAAAGTGTTGATGAAATGATTGCTACTTCTGATTCAGCCTATGTAAAGACAGACAATAGAGAAGTAACAACAAAATTTAAGATGTATACCAAAGACGAGATTATGAGGATAGTTGAACGAGGAAGTGCAGTAGAACGTGCTGACCTATCTAAATATTTCTTTACAATTAGTGGTATATACAAAAGAATAATTCTACACTATGCAACATTTTTATCTTATGCTTGGATAATAGTTCCTTATCCTGAACATAATAAGAAAGGAGAAACTATTGATGTTACAGATAAAGCTATAAAAAATGCTTACTATAACGCTGCTGATTTCTGTACTACATTCCAGATTTAGAGAAAATGTGGTTTATTTGCAAAAGAAGTTTTAGTAAATGGTGCATTTTATGGGTTATTACATGATAACGGTGATAAGGTTGTAATTCAAGATTTACCCTTTAAATATTGTAGAACAAGATTTAAGAACTAGGACGATATTGATATTATTGAATTTAATCTTTAGTTCTTTGATGATATTAAAGATAATGCTTTAAGAACAGAAATATTAAGAACTTATCCTAAAATTATTTAGAAATCTTATAAACAGTATAAAAATAATAAAAGTGGTAAATGGATTTTTATTCCTGCTGAAATGGGAATTTATTTTTCATTCTTTGAAGAAAGACCATTCTTCTTAGATTTAATTCCTTTACTTGTTGACTTAGACGATTATAAGGATTTAGATAAAGAGAGAAATAAAAAAGCATTAAAAAGAATTTTAGCATAGACAGTACCAATTCATGATGGCGAACTAATATTCGAACCAGATGAAGCATATGAAATGCACAGAGGTACATGTAATATGCTTAAGAATAATAAGGATATTGATGTAATTACTTCTTATAATAAAGTTGATTTATTAGACTTAAGTAGTAAAGATGACCAAAAGACAGAGATTGATAATATCTTGAACTTGATTTATGAGTCTGCGGGATTATCTAAAGAATTTTTCTTCTCTACTACTGAAGCGGGATTACAATACTCTACTAATAATGACCTTTCTATGATGATGGTATTAGGAGATAGATTTGCTCACTTCTTCACAACTTTATTAAATTATAAGTTTGCTAATAAAAAGGTTAAGTTTAAATTAATTATTCTTCCAGTTACTAAATATAATGCAAAAGAATATAGTGAGAGAGCTGAGAAATAGGCTTCCTTTGGATATAGCTTCCTTACTCCTATTGCTGTTACTGGACTTGATTAGACAAATCTTTCTAATCTTAAGGCTCTTGAGAATGATTTACTTGAACTTGATGAAATACTTAAACCTCTACAATCTTCTTACACTTAGTCTGGAAAGGCTCCTGGTGAACCAATGGGCGATACTAAGGGTTAGAGTTCAGAAGGTAAGGACAAGGAAGAGGATAAAGAAAAGGAGGAAGAGAGCACTCCTTAGAATAAAGAAAAAGAAGAGCCAGAAAATAAAGAAGAGAAGGAGGAGAGTAAATAATGGGAGAATTAATAACAGGTAATTCTTTATAGATTACTAGTACTGGAACCACTCCATATGAGATTACTAATATTGGAACTCCACTGCCCATCTCCTTACCTGGCGCCGCGACTGTAACCTTACCGTATGTTCCCCAAACATACGGTAAAGATGCGGTTTTAGGTAAGGAAGTAAATCTGAAGTTTGATGTTAGTTTATATGGTAATGTCGAGTAGTTCGATGACAGCAAATCCAAGTGCAGAGCACGAATTTTCTATAGAGGTTTGAATAGAAATCGTACTTATATATCAGAGGATTTTGCAAATAAATTAATAGCATCTTTACCATATGCACCAGTTAAGGGTATTTTTAACCAAGACGATGTCGATTTCGAAGATCACGGTGAGAAAAATTCTGACGGCCGCATCTATGGTATTGTAATGGCAGAACCTAACTTTGCTTGGGAAGACCATATGGATAATGATGGTGTTATAAGAACATATGCCTGCGCAGATGTAATTTTATATACTTCTCTTTATCAAGAAGCAAAGTTAATACCTGGTTCCTCACAATCAATGGAAATTAATCCTTATACATATAAAGGTGAGTGGAGAATATGGGAAGCTGATGGTTTACCTTATTTCCATTTTACTGATGGTAGTTTATTTGGACTTCAAGCACTTGGTACAGCAGTTGAGCCATGCTTCGAAGGTGCGGCGTTCTATAATCTAGCAAAGGATGTTTAGGAGTTAATTTCTTACATAAAGAGTATTGATTCAAATAATAATAAAAAGGAGGAAGATAAGCACATGGAAAAGGAACTCTTATTTAGATTATCTGATAATGATAAAGCTCGTAAGATTGCTTCTGCTCTTAATCCTAATTTCAATGAAGAAGGCGGATGGAAATTTGAGTACTTCTTAATGGATGTATATGCTGATTACGCAGTTGCAGCGAGTGTAGAAGAGGAAAAGTATGTTAGAGCTTATTATACCGTAAATGCTGATGAAAGTGTTACTGTTGGTGAAAAAGTAGAAGTTGAGATTACTGACGTAACAAAAGATGAAATGCTTGCTCTTGAAGCTTTAAAAGCTATTAATAATAACTTAGCAGAAGTTAAGGATACTTATGAAGCTAATGTAAAGGCTGTTGAAGATTTAACAGCAGAAAAAGAGCAGATTAATTCTCAACTTGCAGAAGCTACTAAGTCAGTTGAAGAAAAGGCTACTGAAATTGAGACATTAAACAATAGTTTAGAGGAAGTTAAGAAAGAATTAGAGGAAGTAAAGGCTGAAAAAGTTAGCCTTGAGACTTTAAATTCTGACTTAAATAAAGAGAAAGAAGAACTTGCTCAGTTTAAGACTAATGTTGAGACAGAGCAGAAGAAAGCTATTCTCGAAAAATATTCAGAGTACATTAATTCAGAGAAGTATGCTACATTAGAGAGCGAAGTTGCTAACTATTCTGTAGAAGACTTTGAGAAGGAAGTATGTACTGCCGCAGTAAAGAATACTCCAACAATCTTTAGTAAACAAGAATAGAGCCAGAATCTTATTTACACAGGTAACGCAGATGAAGCCGCTAAGGGTGAGTCTCAGTTGGAGGTATTTATTGATAAATATTTAGGAGGTAATAAGTAATGGCTATTCAATTTTTTGATTGCAAAGGATTTGGACAACTTGAAATGAGCCAGTCTTGGGCTTATCGCGCTGGACAGGTTGAAGCTCAGTGCAAACTTGACCCTGAGAAATTTGCAGCTCATTTTCCTATGACTCCCGCAGAAGCTTCTGATAATAAAATCTATGCAGAGGTTGGCGCTTTCTTAATGGTTGATAAGGCTAATAAGATTGCTACAGTTCCTACTGCTGCTTTAAGCGCAAAGGGCTTCCCTATGGGAATTAATTATTCAACAGAGAAGATTTACAATCAGTTTACTCCTGGTCGTAGAAACTTCGCAATGATCGCAGGTGAGTTCTTACCAAGAATCGGATATATGGATCCTGGTATGAGAATCTGCACAAACACCGTAGCTTGGGATGAGAGCTATTTTGAGGCAGATGCTGAAGACGATGACACTCCTTCTGTACAGTTATGGAAGAACGTTCAAGAGGATCTTGCTAGTGGAACAACTGTTTACGCTTTCGTAACTGCTGCTTCTAATGGTAAATTAGTAATTGGTGCTCCTCTTGCAGATGCAATTGGTAATGTATATGCTTAGGTAGTTGAAGCTTACTACAATGCAGATAATACTCTGTCATTTAAGATTCAATTTATCAATAAGCCTGCAGCTTGATAAAAGGAGGTTGAGATAGAATGGAGAATAAAAAGCAAATGATTAAGGATTTAATCGTTCACTCTTTCAGAGGAACAACTCCAAATCCTACAAAATACGAGGTTGAAGATATTAAGAAAGCAACTTCTGACGCTTTACATGAACTCGCTTACGATTTCAACTCTTATCGTAGAAATAGATTAGATATCTTTGAGATCATGCAGGAGGCTTTCGATGAGGTTCTTCCTAAGACAGTTGAGCAGTTTATGACAATGTTTGCTGAGATTAAGCAGGTTGGCAATAATGAAAAGGCTCAGTTCGTAGTTAAGAAAGGTAGAAAGAGAGCTAAGCAGTTCGTTACTGCAGTTGCACCTTCTGGTGTATACGAGGCTTTCAGACTTGACAGCGAGACCTTCGAAGTAAGCGCTAGCGCTATCGGTGGTACAGGTATCATCGATTTTGAAAGATATATCTGCGGTCAAGAGGATGTAGCTGAAGTTGCAGAAATCCTTCTTGAAGGTATGGTTGAGGCTATCTATGGTCTTATTCAGCAGGCTCTTATCGCTTCTGTAAATGCAGACGATCGTCCAGCAAGAAATAAGGTTATCAGCGCAGGCTTCGATCCAGACGGTATGCAGCAGCTTGTAACAATCGCAGGTTCTTATGGCGATGGCGGAGTAACAATTTTCGCTGCTCCTGAATTCGTACAGGCTATGGGTCCTGAGGCAATTGGTATGCCAATGGCTTGGGCAAAGAACTCTGGTGCTACTGGTGTATCAACACCTGTATATAATCCTAGAAACATTGATGAGATTGCTCAGTATGGCAGAATTAAGACATTCCGTGGTAATCCTATTGTTGAGATCCCTCAGTCTTTCACAGACGAGTCAAATACAACTACAGTTGTAAACCCTGCTCTTGCTTATGTATTCCCTAACGGAAGAAGCAAGCCAGTTAAGATCGTATTCGAGGGCGAAACAATCGTTGATGATTTCAAGGGAAGAGATAGAACAATGGAAGTTGAGGCTTACAAGAAAGTCGGTGTAGCTATCCTTACAACTAATGATTGGGGTGTATATGTAAATACAGACCTTCAGGATACAGAGGCTTATCCAACACAGTATCCAACAAACTTTATTGCTGATTGGACACCTAAGTCTAGCGACGGATACAAGCCAAACCCATAAGTTTAATTTAAAAGAAAGAATTTGATATAGTGGAAATGGTGAGTGGGTATTAAAACTCACTCACCATTTTGAGTTAAAAGGAGGAATTGAATATGGAAAATAGAATGGTTAAGATTACCAGTATGGTAAATAATACCGTAACAGTTAGAAAACCAGAATATGGTGTAAATAGAACCTGGAAGACAAGAGGACAGACATTTGGTATTCCTTTTGATACAGTAAGAGAGTTAATGTGGGATACAGGTTTTAAGAACCTTATATATTCTGGAATTTTATATATTCCTGACTTACAGGATAAAATTGATTTAGGCATTGAAGATGCTGATGCAACAGAAGCAAAGAATATTATTGCTTTTGATGAAAAGAAAATGACAGAGCTATTAACTGAAACTCCTATGGAGGAATTTGTTAAACTTATGACAACAGTTCCTAGAACACAAGTTGATAATTTGATTATCTACGCAATTGAAAAGGAGATAGTTAATACTGAGAAATGTAGATTTTTAAAGGCTTTAACAGGTAAAGATATTCTTATCGGTATTTCTCGTAAGCATTAGATGGAAGATTAATGATTATTATAGGGAGGCAATAAAATGGTTAAATTAATGGATGTGTATGATGCCTTTCTTAGCAAAGTAAATGAAGATGATTGGACTTAGTATTGTTCAGAAGAGGATTTAGAAATGTTTTTGAAAGATTGGCGAGCTTTCTTAAACTCTGCAATTCCTTATTTTAAATTTCCTAGATGTAGTCTTTATATAGATGAGTAGAGATAGTGTTTCACAGATAGTAAAATGGGTTAGCCAGAAATACAAGTTCTGGCTACCTATATGAAATATGAGTGGTTAAAAAGAACAGTAGATTCTTGGGAAAATGTTAAGACTTAGTATGATGAAAAAGATTTCTCTTAGGCAAATTTGCTTAAAAGTTTTATCGCTTTAAAAGACTAGGTTTTAGAAGAAGCAAAAAGAATTGAAAGACTTTACTACCGTTCTCCTAATAAGAAACCTTTTAGCTTTAGTAAATTAGCAGGTGGAGGACCACGAAACGATGGACCGACAAGACGCTATTATTGAAGCCTATAAAGATAAAATGAAGAATAGACTTTTTGGTCTACTTCGTGAAAGAGAAAAGGATGGAGAATGGGAGAAATACCTCGACACTATTCTAATTGAATTAATGGGGTATAGTGACAATAGTAAAACCATTGAGTACTATACCCTTTATTCTAAACTCGCCTCATGCCGCTACTTATCATTTAAATATTATCGTAAGACAATATTTGAATGTATGAATTTGTTTGATAAAATAGGTGTAATATGAGTTATTTTGAAGAAGTATATTTAAAGCGAATGAACCTAGGCGGCACTACAAGATAGGAAAGAATTAATACAAGAAAGATACATGAATTTGATAATCTTTTCTTGGGGAACAGTGCATATAAAGTTGATATATATAAAATAAATTTTGAAGGTAGCAATTTAGTTGGTTCTCTCCAGCCAAATAAATGGAATGAGAATAGCTTAATTGGAAACCTTTTACTACCAGTTAGCGCCGCGGCGCTAAAAACTGGTGACGTGTTAAATATTAAATAGACTATTGATAAAAGAATAGTTGATAAAATTTGGTTAGTTATTTTTGTAGAAGCAAATATAACAAAAGGATATTAGCTATTTAAAGTTATATGTTTAGACGAGGAAGTAAATCTTACTAATGAATATGGAGATACAATTATTACTCTCCCTGTAAAATTTACTAATGCCTCGACAACATTTTTAATTGATGAATTTTTACTCAAACGTGCTAATTATAGTGAACCAAATACTCATAGAGCTTTTGTTACTTATTCAAATGATAATTTGATTAAAGGACAATATTTTGAATATGAGAATAAAGGTTGGGAAATTAGTGGAATAGACGATATGAGTATAAAGGGAGTTTCTTATGTATCCTTAGACGAGAAACTAAAGTAGGAAGAAGAGCCGCGCTCTTCAGAAGATTTATTAGTAGGAGAAGATACAAACTTCTTCCTAAATGGTAGGTGATAGTATGGAATCACAAGTAAAGTATGGTCAAGAGCTTGGTCCTAACCTTATCAAAGTCGCAAAGACTTTAACTAAAAATTAGGAACTCTTAATGTTATTAGAGAATACTGATTTAGACCCATTAAATAAAGAAAAACACCCTAACACTATTGATGGATTAACTTTACTGAATAAGTTAATAAGAGTAACTCCATTATTGGAGCCGACAGAATAGAATACTAAATCTAAAATAGTTCTTGTATTTACAAATGGAAATGTAAATGATAATAATTCAGATAATGAAAATTTATCTTTGACTATTATTGTATATTGTCCATTTAAAGAATGGTTAATAGCAGGAGATACACTTAGACCTTTTGCTATTATGAGTGAAATTAGAAAAAGTATTTAGGGTAAAAGAATTAATGGTTTAGGGGAAATTAGATATAATGGGTTTAATTTAGGTTCTTTAACAGAACAGATGGGTTCTTATACTATGGATTTTAATATTAATGCTTTCAGCTAATTAGATTGAAGACATTAAGGCTCAAGCATATGCAGGTTGTGGTAGTGATCTATCAGAAGTTTGTAAAGTATATCCACTAACTATTAAAGAAGTTATTGAAATGGGATATAGTAATTATAAAACTTACTTATCTACTTTGTTACTCGATGAAGTAGCCATATCTTAGCATATAAAAGAAAAAACGGGAGAAGAAGTACCGCCTGATAAAATTGAACCATTTGATTATTTATTATCAAGTGCTGAATAGAGTGATAGTTTTTTATTAGAGGTTTAGACTATGTTTAATACTTTTATAAAGGAGAACATAGTTATTCTTCCAGAAGTTTCACTGGTAGTTATCGGCAATCCAGTGGATAGGCGTTTTATTAGTAAGGACAATTTTAAAGAATTTTAGGAAATACTAAGAATTTAGAATGGACAAAAAGTAAAACCGCCACCACCAAAAGACGAGACTCCTGGTGAACGTAAAATGCGTTTGTTAAGAGAAAGAGTTGAAGCTGCAAAATAGAAATAGTCTGAAAAAGACACTGAGGGGATGCCATTTTCGGTATTTCTTGAGATAGCTGAAGTCTTTGGAATTAACTTAGATAAATGTACTGTCTATGCTTTTTATAAGCTTATTGCTCGACATTAGGCTAAAGAAAAGTGGGAGCAGGACATTCAGATGCTTTGTGCTGGTGCCGAAGCAGACAAATTGAAGACTAAATATTGGGGCGATGCGTCGCTTACTAAATAAGGAGGTTAAGAATTTATGGCTAGTCAAAACCTTTTTGAAAAGTATGGTATTAAGGACGTATGTGACGTTACTTTTTACAAGATTGAACAGAAAGAAGAAGCCTATGAATCACAGAGAAAAATTACTGATGGTTCAATTTTAAGAAGCTGCCTTGAATTAAGAACTGTTTACCCTTTAGATGGAAATGGCGTTGGAGAAGAAGATGGATTCAAAGCTTATGTATTTGTTGATGCGACTGTAAATACTAAAACTATTTATGCTGATGATAGTGATAGTGAAGACGATGATAAGGTTGGAACTCATGAATTTACTTATGAGGAACAGGTTTGTCAATTATTTGCAAAGAGACAGAATATTATTGCTAAAACTGGTGTTCGCTATGCTTTTAGTGATGCGGCAACTAAGTTTGGTAATTTAACTTTTGATGATAATTTTGCTGCCGATCCTTATTCAAAAGAAAAGGTAGTTGTTGTAGGTTTTGAGGATAAGTTTACTGAAGATTCTTATGATATTTCTGAAATTGACGAAGAAATCTTAAAACTTAAAACTTATAAAGTTGCAAAAGCTTATGACGTAACTTATGATGATTATGCAGAACTTGTTGTTGAAGATGAAATGGGTTATTATAATCCTAAATATCTTGGACATGATTATGTAAGAACTGCAGGAGTAGGAAGTATTACTTTCTTTACTGCATCTGGTGCAGGCAGTTATGCAACGATGTATGCAGATAATCTCGATAAGGCAATTGCAAATGCTACAATGTGGGATGACGGTGTTCATGATTCAATTAATGACGCTATTGACGCATTAAAGCAGAAGAAGTTAATTATTGATCAGGGCGAAGATAGTGGAGTTGCAGGTATTAATGCAATTCAAGGTGGTTATAAGGTTAGTGATGATAAGCCAGATGCTGGTGACACTGACTTAGTTAATACCAATAGCTATCAATTCTCTGTAGAAGGAACTTAGATTGCTGATGTTCATTCTAAATATAATTTAAGTGCAGTAAAAGATGCTGTTGCTGAAATTGCTGCTCTTGGTAGTGCAGCTAATGAAACATTAGATGTAGAGTTAACTACTGGTTCCGCTGTATCTAATAGAGCAATTTATGTTAAAGTTGGTGGAGCAGTAGATACTGCAGAAGGTGCATATATTTACTTATTAAAGAACAAAAATGCAAAGAAACTTTCTCTTGATGAAGAAGGTATTTTTGAGTTCTTAGATAAGAAAGGTAATAAGATTTATTACCAAGATAAGATTTTTGCTGGTACAGAATATCTTGCTCTTGTAATTATTGGAACAGAAGGTCTTATCTTTGTTGCTAATAGAAATGGTAATAAAGATTTTGATAAAGTTGCTTGGATGATTACTGATGGCGGATTTGTATCAGACAATGGAGCAAAAGAATTAGTTAAGAGTGGTCTTATCCATACAACAGAAGTTACTGTAAATGGTGAAACATTCGAGGCTACTTGCACAGTTAAGGGTATTAAGATCCATAAGACTGTAAAGAAAGTTAAGAGATATAAACCAGTTCTTTTCCTTGATACTTTAAAGGTATCTACATTAAGTACAACTGCTCAAGAAGTATTTGCTACTGGTGGACATGGAAATGCTCAGTTAATGGGTTGGGACTTCGGTAAAGAAATTACTCTTACACTTCAGGATGCGCTCTTTACTCCTGCTTCTATGGCTGCTATGTTTGGTGTAGAAGGAAACGACTTCACTAAGGGATTAAAGCAGGTTAAGAAGCTCGATAGAACAACTAAGCACACTGCTGCTAGAAGCTTTATCGTTCCTGGTGGAAATGCTAATGGATTCCCATCTGAGGCAGATATGGTAGCTTGCACAGTATTTATCGATCCTACAACAATGGAGCCTTACGCTGATGGTACTCCTATCGCCGAGGGCGAAGAGTTCATCAAGTTTACTCGTTCTGTTGCTTATGACGGAGAGAGCCTTGGTACTATGATTGAAATCTCTGCTGATAAGTTCCCTGGAACTTATAAGGTTGTTGGAGATACATTCATTAAGTCTAAGTCTACTGGTGAGGAGCAGAGATTCCAGATTAATATTCCAGAAGCTAAGCTTGGTGGAGAACAGACTATTACACTTCAGGCTGACGGTGATCCTTCTGTATTCGATATGGAACTTAAGGTACTTCGTCCAGATGATAAGGTAATGGTAAGACTTATTCAGTATGATGTAGTTGACAATGAAGAGCAGAATGATGGTTCTACAATGGTTAAGGATACTGAAAATCTTGATATTCTTGACGATGCTGAACTCTTTAAGACTTCACTTAATGGTGCAGTTGATAAGGATGCAATCGGTGCAACTGAATATTGATATATAAGTATTAATTGGATTGGCTATTGAAAGACTATTTTCAATAGCCTTTCCTATTAAGAAAAGGAGATTATATTGTGAGGTGAAAGGAATTGAATATCTTTGAGCAATATGGTATTAAAGAAGTTGCTGATGTAACTTTATACAGTATTCATAAAAAGCAAGATGGTAGTGGCGATGTTTACTATGTACCTGCTCTTTATTTAGATACTTTAAAAGTCTCTACAGCAGAACAAGCTGGCGAAAGTACTTGGGCACAGGGCGGCCAGGGAAATGCCAGATTAATTAACTGGGATTATAATAAAACTTTAAATATATCTTTATAGGATGCATTATGTAGTCCTGCGTCATTAGGTTTATGTTGGGGCGGCATTTTAAGTTCTGATTGGAAAAATGGTCATATTGAATTTAATTCTGCAAGCAGTATTAAAGAAAATCCAGTAAGACGTATTTCTAGAATGGAAAGTGCTATTTACCCTAGAAGTAGTAATAATCCTAATGATAATTTGGTTTGTAAGCTATTACCTTAGAGTTCTAAAAATAGAGCAGAAACAGAATAGCAAGACTTTTTAATTACTTCAGATGTTGTTGATGGAGTAAGAGCACAAGGTGTTGGATAGACTTTAGATAGAAACTATAGATGGAGACTTGTAATTGAATCAAGAGTAAGATCAATAGCACAGGTTCCAGATAGATTTTTTGATATACTTGGAAGAAGTTATCCTATTGATTGGAATAGTAAAGTTTCTGTATTTAATGGAGAAGCTCCTGCTTACTCTAATTTTAAAGATGCAATTATTTATAAGATTGGTGCTATTAATGAAAAGAATGATTTAAAGCCTTATATTATATTTGATGCATTTAGTGCGGATAGTAGTAATACTGATATTGAAATCAGTAGTTTAACAGAATATTTAACAAAATATACTGAAAATATTAGCCCTACTTAGACGCCTACTGAAACAGACAGCCATCTTGTTGATAAAGATGCTAATGATTGTTATAAAGTGCCGCCTTCAGAAAGTTTAGACAAAAAGTCTATTAAAGATTGTAATTATCTTGCTATTGTTGTAAATGATAATGATGATTATCTTGCTTTTGTTGGAGATGGGGATTTAACTCAAGTTAATTGGCATCTACCAGAAGAGGGAGTAAATGTAAATCAGTTTAGAGGACTCGATATGTGGAATAAATTTGAAAGTATTAATGAAATGATTTATTTCATTTTAACTAAATATGAGTAGAATATTATTAGTATTGAAACTTCTTATAGAGAGCATCCAGAGCAAGATACTGTATATACTGTTGAATACGAAGCAATTGGCGCTACTAGTGTTTCAGAAGTAAATAGTTATAAAAAGCCTACTTATACTAGTGTTTATACATATAGTATTACTTATGTAGATAATGAAAACGTTTCTCAAACAGTAAGTGGATTAAGTTAGAAGCCAATAGTTACTGCTACAACAGAATTAGATGTAACAACTTATTCTATTGATTTTAATGATGAGCGTACAGGAGTAAGTGGTTTAAGAAATGAACCAGGACCCGTATAGTCAACTCTTGCTAAATATACTATTACTTATATACCAATAGATAATCCTACATCTTAGACTATTGATGCGGATAGTAGTTATGAGCCTAGAATTACTTCAAAAGCATATGTAGCAAAAGTAGATGAAGATTATACTGAAATGAAGGCTTATAATAAAGCTGATAAGGAAAGAGAGAATGATGGAAAATTATGGTGTTATATTAATCCTAGAACTATGACTCCTTATCTTGATGACTACTGGTTCCATTATAAAGAGCCATATTACATTAAATCATTAACAATGGTTGATGAAGATAAACAACTTGATGCTAAGTCAATTACTGTACGTGCAGATGTATGGCCAGGTGTATATATGTTAGTTGGAGAAACTTACATTAGAAATAGAGACACTGGTAAAGATGAACATTTGTAGTTAGTAATTCCGCAAGCAAAAGTAAAATCAGAACAAACATTAACACTCCAAGCAGATGGCGAGCCTACAGTATTTAACTTAAATCTTGAGGTTGCTCAGCCTAAGTCAAAAGTGCTTATGGAGATTAATACCTATAAAACTGAATTGAAGATGCATAGAGAGGAAAATGGTTGCTTCACAGCAATAGACGGAAGCTCTGAAGTAGTAATAATGTGATAAAGGAGGCGTAAAGAGTGAATATATTTGATTAGTATGGTATTCGAGAAATAGCCGATGTAACTCTTTACGGAATTACAACTAACAAATACGGCGATAAAATTTATATTCCTGTATTACATTTTGATACACTTAAAGTATCTTCTTTAGACTAGACGAGCGAGCAGACAACTGCTCGCGGCGGTCTAGGTAATACAGAACATATACTTTGGAATTATGGTAAAGCAGTTACCTTTAATTTAGAAGATGCACTATATACTCCTGCTAGTTAGAGTTTAATGTGGGGAGGATTATATGGATTATCGAAGATTAAAATTAGAGGTAGATGGAATCCTTATAAATATAAGAATTAGTGTGGATATACTTTAGAGAGAACTTTAAATTTAAGTGATATTGCCGCGGCGTTATAGAAAGATGAAGGACAATTAGAAGAAAATATAGATTATGTGTAGGTTTATATGCCTTGTGAAGAAGAAAATGGATATGCTTACATCGCGCCGCAAGTAGAAGGATTAACATATCCAGATGGGTTTGGTAATAAAGTTGAGAGAAAAAATGAAAATATAAAGATTTATTATCAAGGCGAAGAAGGAAAAGAGATTGAGGTTTTTGATAGAAAATGGTTTTAGCAAGGTAAAATTAGAACTAATATGGAAGATGCAGAATTATAGATTAATAATTTTGAAAATTTTGAAATTAATAATTTATGTGCAGATGAAGGAGAATACAACATTAGAAATAATATTTATGAATATTAGTGGAAAAATTGTAATGTTTCTCTTGTTTTATCTTCTAGCAATTTTAATAACCTTGCTACTGATAATGATATAAATTTATGTTATCATAATTTAGATTTTAATAGTAATAAAAGATTACTATTTTTGAATAAAAAAGTTTATAATATAAATTATGACGGAGCGCAAGAACCTGTTCAAAGTTTCTATCTACCCATTATAAAAAAGTCTCATGATAGTTATACTATAGTATATAAATTGAATGGAGAGATAATTTAGTTTACTACACCTAAAACAAAATAGCCAACATATACAATAGATAAAAGATATACATTACACTTTTTTGATAATGAAGGACATCCTCATGTTGCATTAGACTTATTAACTGAACCTATTGTTGAAAAGGTAGTTAATGGCACTGCTATTTGTTATAATCTTACGTATGTAGATACTGAAACACATACATATATTAATCTAAATCAAAAGCCAGAAACAGCACCAGTGATAAGAAAATATATAATTCATTATGATGATACAACTATTGCTGATATAGAAGCAGATAATGACATGGAGCCAATTATTTATGAGGGTATGTATTCTTTTGATTATGAAGATTTAAATGGAAAGTCACATCCAATAGGTCATTTATTAAATAAACCTACGTATTATATTACCAATAGCGAAGAAAATTGGCAATGGTAGTCTAAAATAGAACTCCATACTACTGTTTCTTGTAGTATCATTGATTATAATGGAGATGAACGAATTATCTCTCAACAGATACCTTTAGGTTTATTTTATATAGTTGAAGATTAGAACTTAGATACTTCTACAATTTCTAATTTTATAGACCCAATGAATAACGGATTAAAAGATAGAAAAGTTTTTGAAAAATTTGAGAATTTAATAGCAGATAGAAAATTTGCTATTGATGTAAATAAAAATATTAAGAGCTATAATTTAAGTCTTTTACCTGAATATAGTAAAACAAATATTACTATTTACTATAATCCTAAAACTATGAAGCCTTATGAGGCTAATGATTATTACTTTAAAAAAGCAAATGGTACAGTTTTAGAAAAAGGTAATTATGCGATTATAGAAAAAGGTGAATAGTATTATAAATGGACTAGAACAATAGCAGAACCAGGTGTAAGTTTGGGCTAGACTGTTACTCTTAATAAATGGAACTTCCCATTTAACTTTAAATTAGTTGGAGAAACTTATATTAGAAATCGTTATGCAGAAGATTACCATTATCAAATTGAACTTGATAATTGTGCAATTCTTGATAATATTAATATTAATCTTGCATCTGCAGGAGAACCTACGGTAGTTAATATTAAAATGAAAGCTTTAACTAATTATAATGGTGATATTGGTAGATTAACTATTTATAAATAGGAAGATAGTTGGGCAGAACCAAAAGACGAAAAAATACCAGAAGAACAAAACAATATGTTACGTAAAGGTAGAAAACTCGATGCACGTCGTGCCGCGCTTCGTGATGCTGCGACAGAGCAGGCGGCTTAGATACCACAATAGAAGAAGTACTTGCCTCTTGATGTGCTAGAAAGAGTAGAAGATCTGCCTATTAGCGATCTTTATGAAATTAAAGTTCTTCATCCTCAAATCAATACAATTTTCTGTTTAGATTAGGACTGCGCAGTACCTGTTGTTACTGGACAGGATTATACTTACTTAAGACTCGTTACTCCAGAGAATGAGGATTGGGAAGATATGCTTTATACAGATTATTACGAGCAAATTAAAGATGAACTTGAAAAAGAAGATTTACTTATTGCTAAGGTTGATGATGAAGGTATTATTCGTGGTTTTGTTAATAACGAAGAACTTCTTAATGCAGACTTTATTAATGAATAATAGGAGGTAATATTATGAACTTATTTTAGAGATATGGAATAAAAGAAGTTGCAGATGTTACCTTCTATAGTATCATTAATATTGGTGATGAAGAGCTTCTTATTCCTGTTTTATTTTTAGATACTTTAAAAGTATCTGATTTAAATTAGACTGTAGATAAAGCAGTTTAGAAGGGCGGCTATGCAAATCAGAAGATTTTATCTTGGTAGTTTAATAAAAGTTTAACCTTATAGATTGATGATGCATTGTTTAGTAATGCTTCTATGAATACTACGATGGGCTGGTTAAGTAATAAGCCCTCTAAGATAATTAGTTTAATTAGGAAGATTAGTATTGTTAACAAGTATATAAAGAATAATTATTCTACTTTAGCAATACAATCTCCAGAGTTGACTAAGGAAGAATAGGATTTATTATTTAATATAATTTATAATATAGCAGAGAAAAAAGATGGTAAGATGGATATAAAAGCAGATTTTGAACTTGCTCCTGAAGATGGAGATATCATTCCTGCAGAAATAAATAAAATTTATATTACACCTTATGCGTCTGAAAATTTATATAAAATATTATAGATATATTATAAAAGAACAAAAGTTTTCCCAAAATATATAATTGATGCTCTTTTTGAAAAAATCAACAAAGCTACTGATTATAATAAAATGAGTACATCTACATATAACATCTAGACTTTAGATAGATTTGAAAGATGCTATGTAGATAAAGAAGATGGAATGGAGATTAATCTACTTTAGTAGAAGGAAAACTTATAGAAGTATTTTAACAACAATAGAGAAGAAAATTATGAGATTTTCTATGATGTTAAAAATATGTGCCCTCTTGGTATAACTGAGATGAATAAATATAAAGATAACTTAACAGGAGACAATGCTTTTAAATTCATTCTAAAAAAAGGAACTAGCTATTATAAATGGTCAAGAACTATTTAGCCTGTTTATAATGATGTAAGTTTTATTGGCTAGTCGTTAGTTATTGATGAAAATACTTTCCCTGGAGAGTATCGAATAGTTGGAGAAACTTATATTAGAGAATAGGATACAACAAAAGATTAGAAATATCAATTTGTAATCCCTCATGCTAGTATTCCTAGTAATCAAAAGATAGAGTTAAAAGCAGATGGCGGTCCTAGTGTATTCTCAATGTAGGTTGAGGTTCTTAATAAAGAAGGATACCCACCTATTGAGTTAAGATAGTTTAATGTAGATAAAGATTTAATTAACGGCGGCACAGTAGTAACTCCTCAATATGATGATGTTACATATACTTAGATTATTCCTAAGGCGGCGCAGATTAATGAAATCGAAAACAATATTATTTATTAAGCGGTAATTATTACCGCTTATTTTTTTAGAGAATTTAGTAGGAATTTATACTTTAATATAGAGAATAGGTGGTGATTAATGTGGAAGATTTCTACGGGATAAAGGAACTCTATGATGTAAATATAAGACTCAATCGACCAGTTACTATTGGTGATAGAGAATATTAGATTAATGAGAGTATTTTAAATTTTAAGAGTGCCGAGATTGCTTAGGTATAGTAGAGAACTAGAGATTACTAGGCTACTGGTGGTAGACACGGTTAGTTGTAGTTAGATTGGTAGATTGATAAAAGTGCTAATTTTGCAATTACTAATGGTGTATTATCAGAGAAAAGTTGGGCAGTTTTAAGTAACTCTAAATTAAAGAATATAGAAAGAAAATCAGTTCCATTTTAGGAGGAAGTTCATACTATTGAGGATGAATAGTTCTGCTATGTAGAATTAAAATTCTGTCCAAATACTGCAAATATTTAGTATGGAGCTTAGGAAAATCCTAATTTAGAGCCTATGCCAATGGGTAGACGATAGGAACTTGCACTTAAACCTGTGCCGCCTTCGAAAATTCGTTGGATTTATGTATATGATATTGAAACGGGATTACCTATATTAGATTATTAGATATATGGTAATAAATTATTTTTTAATAAAAGTTATAGGAAAGTATCAGTTGATTATACTTTTACCTATGAGGATAAAGTAAAGGTAATAGAAGTCGGAGATAGACTTATAAAAGGTTTTCTCAGATTAGATGGGAAAATGAGTGTAAAGGATGAAAAGAGTGGAGAAGTAACCACTGCGATATTGGAGATGCCGAAAATTAAATTATCTTCTAACTTAGCCATGAAGTTAGGTAAAAGTTATGATTATTCTACTGTAAGTGATTTTTATTTTACTGGGTATCCAGAAGTTGATGATAAGAAGGATACTACTTTTAAAATCACCTTCCTTGATAGAGAATTAACTGGAGATTATATTTAAGGCGGCAGATTAATGTCGCCTTTTGATTTTAGTAAGAGAAGGTGAAGAAGAATGAGTAAAAATTTAATAGCTGAGCAAAGTGTTATAAATAAGTTAATGCAAAATGATTATTTACACTCTAATACAGATAACTT
>Ga0265299_10002219_pt1 | contig 20308 bp, 20 predicted proteins | sample AusTroGonzalo_MG_4_FD_193485 | JGI IMG/M metagenome (GOLD analysis project Ga0265299, IMG submission 193485) | Bovine rumen microbial communities from tropical cattle in Woodstock, Queensland, Australia - Gonzalo_02 | ecosystem: Host-associated > Mammals > Digestive system > Stomach > Rumen ... | reverse complement strand
TCTTTAACTTCCGGAATATATCTGTAACGCTTAACACAATTTGATAAGCGCTTTTTTAATTCAGAGTTATATTTTTTATCAACTTTTTGTTTTTGAGATTCCAAATTTTTAACCAATTCTTTTTGAAGTTGGTCTTGATCTTTAAAACTTAAATTTTCACCTTGGACAAAACTCGCTAAAACAAAAAGCGATAATAAAGGAATAATAAATTTTTTCATAAAAATCTCCTTGTTTTTACTTTAAGAAAGTATATAAATAAATTATATACGCTGATAGTTAATTTTGTCAACCCCTATATACTACGATTTTGGAAATATGTTTTTCCGCAAAAGGGCTCTTTGCAAAAAAATATTACTAAAGATTTTGTATAATAATATTATGAATAACAAAAAATCTGATAACAAAAAAAATCAAAGTATTATTGATCAAGCAGTTTTATATATTAAGAACAATAAGAAACCCATTATCACAGGTGCGGTTCTTATTATTGCTATTGTGGCAATTATTGCAGGTATAAAAACCTATCAATCAAAAAAATATCAAAAATTGTGGGGGGATTTCTTCCTTGCAAGATATAATGTGGCCCAAAGCGAAAACGGAACCGATACTTCCGCATTGGAGACTTTTGTTTCCCAAAATGCAAATACCGCAGCGGGCGCACAAGGCGCGTTAATGCTAGGCGAAATGGCCTGGCAAGCCAAAGATTATAGCAAAGCGGAAAGTTATTATGCCAAAGCCGCACAAGTTAAAGCCTTTGAACCTTTGGCAACAGCCGCTTTAATTGTTGCAAAACTTGCCCAAAACAAATATGACGAAGTTATTGCTTTAGCAGATGATTTCGCTAATAAATACGGCACACATTTTGCTTTAACGCAAGTTTTACAAAATAAAGCCCTTGCTCTTGAATTAAGCGGAAAAACCGAAGAAGCAAAACAGGTTTACACCCAAATTATTCAGCAAGAACCTACCGGCTATAATGCCCAATTTGCCGAAAGCAAATTAAGAACTTTAAAATAATTTTTACTTATTTTCTAGTTTTAAAAATCCTCTCTTTTTAAAGGGGGGATTTTTATTTTTTACATAATTTGTATAATAGATATATCAGCAATCTACATAATATAAGGAATAAATAATATGAAAAATAGTCATAAACTTTTTAATTCTATGGCCCTGCTTGTTGCACAACAATCTACTTGCTGCCGTCTTAAAGTCGGCGCGGTTTTAGTTAAAGATAACAGAGTTATCAGTATGGGTTTTAACGGCGTTGCCAGCAAACAGGAACATTGCGAAGATATTTTTAAGAAAATTTACGAAGAAAAATATAAAAACCAATTTGCCACCCTTGAAGAGTTTTTAAAGAGTAAAGAGTTTTATGACATGCACGGACAATTTTCAAATGATAATGAACTCCACGCCGAACAAAATGCAATTTTATTTGCGGCAAAAAACGGCATTTCAACAAAAGGCGCACATATTTATATAACTCTTTCGCCTTGCATACATTGTGCAAAAATTATAACGGCGGCCGGTATTGAAAAAGTTTATTTTAGCGAACTTTATGATCGCTCGCAAGAAGGTATAAACTTTTTAAAGAAAAACAATATTCCCTGCGAACATTTGCAGTTTTAAATAATTTTTAGGCAAAACAAAACCCCTTGTTTTATTAAAAAAACGGGGGTTTTTTATTTTAAATTTTTAGAAGGAAGACAGCCACAATATTTTTGGGAATATAAATTTAAATCTTTTATAATTTGGGCGCGCCTAATTTCAAGCCCGCCTTTACGCCAATTGGTAAAATCATAAGGCAAGCCCACGGCTTTTGAAACTTCTTCCGCACAGGCATTAACCTGATTTAAATTTTTATAACGGGAAACCCCTAATACCGAAGTAAAACAATCAAAATTATTTTCTTTTGCATATTCTGCCGCTTTTTTAAGACGTAAACTGAAACACAAAGAACACCTTTTGCCCCGTTCTGGCTCGTTTAAAAAATCTTTTGTTTCGCTAAGCCAAACTTCTGGCTCATAGGGTAAACTGATAAAAGGCAAGCCAAAAAAATCGCAAAGTCTTTTATTTTCACTCTCACGTAAATCATGTTCTTCTTTGGTTGCGATATTAGGATTATAAAACAAAACGCAGGCAGGCCTTTTATTTTTTGCAAAAAATTCCACCACGCCTGCGCTACACGGCGCACAACAAGATAAGATTAAAGTTCTCTTCATTTATTTTCAGAAGTATTTTCCGTTTCTTTCGGATAACCAATAGGGTGGTTTAAAACCAAATCAAATCCTTTTTTAAGTTTTAAAATTTTAGTAAATTTTGCCCTAGGCATTGAACTTTGCGGAACGGTGGCAAGCCCCATAGCACTTGCAAATAAAGAAATATTTTGTGAAACTATTCCGCCGTCAATAAGACCCCAATCTTTTACACCGGGGATGTTTGGGCCTTTTGTATTATCACTTACAAGTATTAAGGTTATAGGGGCTTTTCTAAGACGGCAATCTTCCGTAGAAACCTGTACTAAAACATTTTTATCTGCTTTATATAAGTAAGCGCCGTCTTTCTGGCAGACATAAATTTCAATTTCCTGCCTGTTCATGGCACTGGGTGCGGTTCTTTTGCCATCGGGGCGGTTAATGCCGTTTGCCGCCCAAAGTAAATTTGAAAGTGTTTGCAAATCAATTTCTTTATCGGAAAATTCTCTGATACTCTGCCTTTGCTTTAGGGCTTGCATTACATTTAAGCCTTTATCAAGTTGCGGTTCTTTTAGGGCCATAGTTTTGGCTTCCTGTTCGGCAGCAAAAGCCACATTCAAACCAAAACAAGCCAAAACCACAAAAACTACCTTATATATATAAGTATTTGAAATTTTCATAAAATCCTCCTTTTTTAAAATTATACATTTTTTTGTCAAAAAGCAAATTCAACTTATTTATTTTTTTCAAAAACTAAAAAAGTTAAAAAATGCGGGGGAAAATATTTTTATTTTTTAATAGCATCATTTTTTTACCAAAAATCATTATTTTTAAAAAACGCAGAAAATCAAAAAATTAGCACATTTTTTAAGCCACAACTATATTTTTTTATTTTTTAGAGATAAAAAATAAGGCTTAAAAATTTCTTTTTATTTTAACAAAAAAAGGAGTATTTTTTATTAAAAATTAAACCTAAAAGAAAAAATTTGCACGATTTTTAAAATTTTTATCGTCTGAAAAAGCCATATGTCCACACTTTTTGTCATAAAAAGACATATAATTGACATATATTGACATAAGAAAAAAATATTGCTATTATATGCCAAAGGATGTGCGCAAGCAATGTGCAAAACCAAAAAAAACATTTTTTATATGTTTTTAAAGGATCAGTAAAATGTCCCAAGAAAATGAAAATCTCAAACTGCGTTTTAAATTAAAAACAGGTGAAGAATTTGAGGCTCAGGGTAATTTGGAATTTATTTCAACCCAAAAAGAAGCCTTTTTAAACCTTGTAAAAACGCCAAAACAACAATCTGCGGTAAACACTACCTATCAGCCGCAAATCCCCGCACAACAGGAAAGAAGCCTTTTAAAACCGGCTTATTTGCGCCGTCAAGGAACTTTGACGGAACAGGATCAAAATATACAATCAATAAAAACTCCTTCGGGTGAAGTTTGGGATAAAGTTGCCTATTCAGACGGAGATAATATCATAATCCGACGCAAAAGTAAGTTAATAAAACCGCAAATAGCGGCTCTTATAATTCTTGGTGCGGCAAAAGTTCTAATCGCACAAGATACTTTAAGTGCACTTGAACTGGCAAAATCTTTAAAACTTTCCGGCTACTTAAAAGCGGGCCAACGTCTGGACCGATTGATTGAAGGGGAAATAAAAGAAGGCTTTTTATCCTATGAAGGCAGCAAGAGAAACCGCCTCTACCGCATAAGTGCGGCCGGCCAAGCCAAAGCCTATACCTGGGCGGAAAAACTTTTGCAGGAATATTAGTGCCATTTGTAAAAAAATTTTATAAAATATAAGTATCTTAATTAAGATAAGAGGTAAATTATAATGAAAAAGACATTATTATTCGCAGTTGCAGCAGCAGTTGTTTTATCTGCTTGCACAACCCCGGGCAAAAGAACCGCAATCGGTGCTGGTGCAGGGGCAGCAGTCGGTGCAGTAGCAGGCGCAGTTATCGCCCATAACACCGGCGGTAAAGCAGAAACAGGTGCTTTAGTCGGTGCCTTAGCAGGCGGAACAACCGGCGGCTTAATCGGCAATTACTATGACAAACAAGCCAAAGAACTTGCCGCTATCGCCGATGTTCAAAAGACAGAAAACGGAATCGTCGTTACTCTTAAGAACGAAATCTTGTTTGAAACCGGAAAATCCAATCTTTCCGCAGAAGCACAAAAAACTTTAATTGACTTGAACCGCGTTCTCAAGAAATATCCGGAAAATATTATTGAAGTCCAAGGCCATACCGATTCTACCGGTACAGCCGCTTACAATAAACAACTTTCCATTGAACGTGCAAAAGCAGTTTATGATTTTATTGTCGCAAACGGCTTAAAAACAAGCGCACTTTCTTATAACGGCTATGGCCCGGACTACCCTGTGGCAGATAATTCCACCGCAGAAGGCCGCGCAAAAAACAGACGTGTTGAACTTAAAATCGTAGCCAATAAGAAATTAGTTGAACAAAACAGAGGTTAATCTGTTTTAAGTTCTAACTTAAATTTAACCCCCTTGAAAGAGGGGGTTTTTTATTGGGAAAAACCTCTCTGTAAACAAACCTCTAAAAAACTGCTTTTTTGATATAATGGAAATATATCCATTATAAGAGGGCTTTTTATGAAAAAACTTTCAGGATTATCTATTTTATTTATTTGTTTATTATTGGCATGTAATACGTCTAAAGAGGAAATCAGACCCATGGAAGAAAATAAAGAAAATTCAATAAATATGCAAGATATAAAAATTGAAAAGGAAATTTTCTATTCTATACAATCTTGTGGCAAAGTTTATCAATCCGTTTTAACAGAAAATATTTCTGCCGTTAGACAAACCCTTTCATCCGAAGCAGAAGAAGGAGATAAGTTTTGCGCTTTACGTTTCATTATACAACAGGGTACTGATAATCCCGTAAATATTGCAATTGTTAAACTATTATTAGACGCCAAAACAAATGTAAATGCAAAAATGATTTTAGAAACAGATTACGGAGATAATTATCTTCTTGAAAAAGCAACTGCTGCCAACTCCTCAACGCTTGTAAAACTTTTACTTGAAGCAGGTGCCAATACGGAATCTAAGAATAGAGCCTTAAACGTTGCAGCAGAAAAAAATTATATAGAGATTGTTAAATTATTACTGGCAGCAGACATAGAAGATTTTGCAAAAAATAAAGCCCTTTCCACTGCAATAAACTGGAAACATTTTGAAATAGCCGAAATGTTATTATCTTCAGGAGCAAAAATAAAAGGGGATAGTTTGGCTGCTATTGTCGCTAGTGGAAACACTGCTCTTGTCAAAGCAGTACTTAATGCAGGTGCCCCCAAAAATGATAAACGAAAAGCCCTAATTAATGCAATTAACACCTCAAATGCAGAAATTGTAAAACTCTTACTTGAAGCCGACACAGATATAAATGGATATAAGAAAAACAACACAAACTCTTCTAACGGGGAAATAAGAATATATGATATTTGGGAAGATAGTGCTTTGGAAATAGCCCTTTATCGTCAGGAACAGATTCTATCCTCTAAAAAACAACTTCAAGAAGAGATAGAAATGGAAAGTGATCCTAATTGCTTTGGATGTGGCCCGGACGAAGAAGAATTTTCCCGTTTAGAACGTATAAAAAAAGAAGAAAAAAATATTACAGAAATTATTAACATTTTAAAAGCCGCAGGAGCAAAAGAATAAATAATAAAAGCAAAAAATATCGTCGGGAAAATATTACAAATAAAGACTTGACAATATAACTAAAAATTATTATAATTATAAATATTTAATTTATAGTAATAATTTTATGTTAGATATTAGCGAACTTTTATTATCTTTTCATATTATTGATACCAAAAGGGAAGACCGCTTTTGTATCATCGGAGAGGACGACGGAATCGGCTCTATCGTTTTTCGTAAACAATATTTATATAACCCAAAACGGAAATCCCGTTCGGTTAAAATACCTGTCCGCGAGTTTTTGGGCACGGCAATTTGGTTTATTGACGGCATTTACAGAGCCCAATACCTTCCGCCGGAAAAGTGCCAGTCCGAAGCCGTCTGCCGCCGCAAATTAAAACGTTTGAAAAGATATTTAAAAGCAGATACATCCAAATAAAACCTAAAAACGGCTAGGGGGGATTTGTTTTATAGCCATTTAGGGATATATTTATTTTCCTTGATTTAATAGAGGAGAAAGTCTTATTTTTTCCCTTTTTTACTATTTTTACCTAGATTTTAACTAAATTTAGCAATAAAAAAGACCTCTGCTGCCGCGCACTTAAGCACTTTGCAGACCAGCGGCCTTAATAGTGGAGAATAGCCACCTCTACTTGCGTGGCGTTCCACACTAAGCCCGAACCGTCCATCCTAACCGGCACCATAGGGCTTATAGAAGGACTTTTCCAGGGCTAACTCTACAGACTAGCATCATAGGAAATGTCCTTAGATATAATATACAAACAAAAAACGCTTTTGTCAAGGAAAAACCCTTTATTATGCTAAAAATCAAAGCGGAACCATTGTTTTGGGGTGGGGGGAAGGATAAATTTTAAAACACATAAACCCCCAAATTTTTTATAAATTTGCTACAAAACCCCTTTCCAAAATATCCAAAATCTTAAATTTATTAACTTTTTTAATTTTTTAAAAATCACATATACATTTTTTATTGTGGAATATTTTTTAATCTACAACAAATAAACAACAGACATTTTTTAGTATAAAAAATCTATCCAAGAAAAAAATAAAATAAAAATCTTGCCCCCATTTTTTTAAGACATAGTATTTTTAGAAAATAATAACTTGTGATAATTTTTATTATGTTAACTTATTCAAGCATAAAAGACGCTTTATATCAAGTTATAAACAAAGTTAATAAAATTATAAAAATATCGTTTTTTTCAATATTTTTATATCAAATCTAATAATATTTATAGATATTTTTAAATAGCAGCGCAGCAAATTTTAAAATAAGCCTATTTTCTTAATATTAAATACTAAAAATAAATGGTTATTTTTAAATTTAAAAAATCAATATTATTTATATTATTGGAATACTTTTTAAACCATAACTATATAGATAAAAACACATCAAAATTATAAAAAACCAACCAACTGCGCAAAGTTAAGAAACTCCCAAAACACCAAAATGGCAAAAAGGCCTTTTTTAAAACTTGCGTTTTAAGCGTTTTGGGGATACCTAGGTATCCCCTTTTTTAAAATCGCAAAATGACAAAATCCGGTTTTGGATATTTCCAGGCCAATTTAAAAGTCTTTTTTAAACATTTTTTAAATATTTTTGGGGTTATGGTAAAACAAACATAAGAACTATTAGATTTTTAGAAACAAGGTAATTCATAAATATTTATATAGAAACAAATCTCCGGCGGTAAATTTTTTAAGAAGAAAAAGGAAAAGATATTTTATACGAGGGGGCAAACATAACTTTTCCCCATATTTACGACTAAAAAACTGCTAAAACAAAATATAGAAGGAAAAACTATATAAAAGAAGGGGAAAAATTTGTCCTATTTCCCCTTTATTCTTACACTTTTCCCCCTCTAAATCTCTCTATATTTTGATTTTTTTACAAAAAGGTACAAATCCCTTTTTATTATAAAAACGCAAAATTAAGCAATTTTTAAACAATATTTCCCCCCACTAAAATTTCCATATTATAAGATTATTTTCTCAAATAAAAATCTCCCCCTGCCTAAAATGACAAGAGGAGATAAGAAACATACGCGGATAAAAGAGACAGATTAAATTAACTCAATTTAACATATTTATAGAAGTCTTTAGAAAGGGCTTCAGCCAAATTATAAGCCTGTTTAAAATCATTTTCTTTGGCTTTTTTTACCACCTGATTTGCGCGTGTCAGCAAAACATTTTTTGTTTGATAGGAAATAGACCTATCATAACCTTTTAAATAATTAAAAATCGCTGCTGTCTTGCGGAAATATTCCTGTTTTGAGGCAATTTCACTTTCTGCACGCATTTTGCTGGTATAATGTTTTATATATTCATTCTTTTTTCTGGCACTGCGAATAACGCTATATTTCGTTTGAGTTATCGGCGTAACATAAACATCACTTTTAATATTTTTATACATATTGCTATTAAAAGAACTTAACACAGCAATAATTTGAACATCTATATTCTGATTATTTGCCAAATATTCTTTTTCTACTTCTTGTTTTATTTGGGTTAATTTTGCTTTAAAGTTAGTTTCATCAAACTCTTTAAAATTATTATTTTTTGCTTGAACCTGCATAAAACATAGTAGGCAAACTAATGTTATTAAACTTTTCTTTATCATTTTATTTTCTCCTTATTTTGTTAGTTTATACTAACATTATATCAAAAAGACAAAAACCTTGTCAATATTTTTTAACAAGGTAAATAACAAAAGATTATAATAATATATTTTTTAAATATGTTAGGCAATATTAACTTTATAATAATAAAAGAAGAAGATTATCCCGCGTATCTAATTTTTTAAAAAAATAAAAAGAATCTAAAAAATCTACGTAAAAATTATTTCTTTTTTAAATGTTTTTTAATAGCATTAAAACTTTCTTCGGAGATAATATGCTCTATTTTACAGGCATCTTCAAGGGCGGTTTCTTGGCTAACACCGATAGAAACAAGCCAGGCGGAAAGTATTTCGTGTTTTTCATAAACGCCTAAAGCAAAAGCGCGGCCTTGCGGCGTTAAAATAATGGAAGCATCTTTACCCACGCTGATATATTTTGCTTGCTTTAATTGTTTTAAAGCAACGCTTACACTTGCGCGGGAAAAATTTAAATTTTTGGCAATATCAATAGCCTTAACCTTTTCAAGTTTTTGGCTAAGGATATAAATTATTTCCAAATAATTTTCTTTTGATTGCGAAATACTCATATTTTTTATTATAGCAAAGAAAATTTGCTCTTGCTACAAACTTTTTTCTTTTTAAAAAGTTTTATTTAATTTTTTTTGCAACTCTTTGATAACCTTTTGCTTTTATTATTTTTGCTTTAAAAATTTCGCCTGCTTTAACGGGCTTATCAAAAAGCAAAGTCCCGTCAATATCCGGAGCATCGCGGTAAGTGCGGCCAGATGTAGCGCTATCGCTTATAACTTCCATAACAGAGCCGACAAGTTTTTTATTTATCTTATCAACCACGCGGCTTTGCACTTTGTTTAATTCTAAGGCGCGTTCTTTTTTAACAGCGGCGGAAATTTGTTTTTTCATATCATAAGCAGCGGTTCCGGGCTCTCTAAAAAATTCAAACACGCCGACATTATCAAATTCATATTCCTTAACAAATTTTAAAAGTTCTTTAAAATCTTTTTCCGTTTCTCCGGGAAAGCCGACAATAAAATTAGTCCTTATCGCAATATTTGCTACACGTTCTTTTAGCATCGTCAAAGTTTCTTTTATTTTTTCAGGTCCGCAATGGCGGTTCATTCTTAAAAGAATATCTTTTGAAATATGCTGCAAAGGAATATCTAGATAAGAAAATATTTTTTCTTCACTTGCCATTAAATCAGCCAATTCTTTTGTAACCCTATGCGGATAAGCATACATTATTCTAAGACGGCAAATATCTTTTATTTTTATAAGTTTTTTTAATAATTTAACAAGTTCAGGTTTGCCGTATAAATCTTGTCCGTAAGAAGTTGTATCTTGCGCTATAAGCGAAATTTCTTTTGCCCCGGTTTTAGCCAAAAGTTTTGCTTCGGCAACAATTTCTTCAATTGTTTTGGATCGGTAATTACCTCTAATAAAAGGTATTGCGCAATAAGCGCATCGGTTATTACAGCCGTCGGCAATTTTTAAATAAGCGCTATGCGGTGCCGTTAAAGAAAGTTTATACTGCGGCATAAAAAGTTCGCGCTGTATCGGACTAAAAAAATATCCGTTTTTATTTATAATTTTTTCAATAATATCTTGTTTTGAAATAGAAAAAATCAAATCTGCATCTTTAAATTCTTGGACGAGGTCTTCTTTTAATCTATCCACTGCACAACCTGTTATGGCAACTTTTTTTATAATACCTTTTTGTTTCAATTTCAAAGCATAACGGATATTTTGTTTTGCTTCTTTAATTGCAGAAGAAAGAAAACCGCAGGTATTTATAATAATAATATCTGCATCTTCTTCCTTAAAAACGATTTTATGGCCGTTTGCAAGCAAACGCGCACTAAAATTTTCGCTATCGGTTAAATTCTTGGGACAGCCCAAACTTATCAAGTAGAAGTTCATATATATATTATATAATATACAGAGGAGGCCTTTATGAAAAATTTTGAAAAAAATCTTTTAAAAACAGCCAAGAATATTGATAAGGCTTTAAAAAAACAGATTTCTTTAATTAAAAACACTCCGCAAATTATTACCGATGCTATGAGTTATTCTTTAATGGCCGGCGGCAAAAGAGTGCGCCCTGTTTTACTTACTTGGACGGCTGAGGCCTTTGGACTTTCCCATAAAGAAGTTGAACCTGCCGCCTGTGCTGTTGAAATGTTGCACACTTATTCTTTAATTCACGATGATTTGCCTTCTATGGATAATGATTCTTTAAGAAGAGGTAAACCGACAAATCATATAATTTTTGGCGAAGATACGGCATTGCTTGCCGGCGATGCTCTTTTGACTTATGCTTTTGAAACCCTTGCGAGAAATGCCCAAATAAAAAAAGTTGGATATGAAAGAACTTTAAAAGCACTTCAAAGTTTATCACATTACGGCGGAGTCAGCGGTATGATAGGCGGACAGGTTGCCGATGTTTTTGCCGAGGGTATTTTGGAAGGCAAAAGCAAAAGAGCAAGTATTTTGGCTAAAACAAAATATTTTAAAGGCCGCCTTGCCGGTTATTATCTTTTACCGAAGAACGCAAAAGAAGTTTCTGCCGCTGCTTTATTAAAATATATTCACACAAATAAGACGGGCGCTTTAATAAAAACCGCTGTTGAAATGGGCGCAATACTTGCCGGCGCAAAAGATAATGATTTAAAAAATATCCGCACCTATGCAGAATCTATAGGATTTGCTTTCCAAGTGGCCGATGATATTTTAGATGCGACAAAAACACAAAAACAACTTGGTAAAAGTAATAGTGATTTGATAAATAAGAAACTAACTTTTGTTACACTTTACGGACTTGAAGAAGCAAAGAAAGCCGCACAAAAAGCCTTAAAAGATGCCGTGCGCGCTCTAGATAAAATTAAATCAAACAAACTTCAACCTTTATATGATATGGCTTATTTTATTGTTGAGAGGACTTATTAAATGGAACTTTTAGACACAATCAATTCCCCCAAAGATTTAAGAAAATTAAAAAAAGAACAACTGCCGGAACTTTGTCAGGAAATCCGCAATTTTATAATTGAAACTATCAGCCACACAGGCGGGCATTTAGCCTCCAGTTTGGGTGCGGTAGATTTTATTGTGGCCCTGCATTATGTTTTTAATACGCCGGAAGATAAACTTGTTTTTGATACCGGACATCAGGCCTATGCCCATAAAATTTTAACAGGCAGAAAGGAAGGTTTCAAAACTATCCGCAAACAAAAAGGATTAAGCGGTTTCTTAAAAACCTATGAATCAGAATATGATACCTTTGGGGCAGGCCACGCTTCAACGGCACTTTCCGCTGCTTTAGGTATGGCTTGCGCACGCGACCAAAAAGGTGATAAAAATAAAGTTATTGCCGTTGTTTCAGACGGATGTATGACTGGCGGTATGGCTTATGAGGCTTTGCAAAATGCCGGTCTTTTAAAAACAAATTTGCTTGCTGTTTTAAATGATAACCAAATGTTTATTTCTAAAAGGGTTGGCTCCCTTGGTTCTTTTTTAACAAAACTTTTAAGTGCAAAATATACCCAGGCATTAGAAGATACAATTGAAACAAAAATTGGTAATTCCGATATAGGCAAAAATGTAATGAAACTTGCAAGAAGAACAAAAGCAATTTTATTTTCAGGCGTATTATTTGCGGAAATGGGCTTTAAATATTTCGGTCCTGTTGACGGAAACGATGTCTTATCTTTAGTTGATACACTTGAACAAATCAAAGATATTAAAGGCCCTGTTTTCCTGCATATAGTTACCAAAAAAGGCAAGGGTTATCCCCCCGCAGAAGCAAAGCCGACCAAATATCACGGCCTTGGCATTTTTGATGCCGAAACCGGCGAAGTTATGGGTAAAAGCGATAAAATTACATACACAAAAGCATTTTCCGATGCTTTAATGAAACTTGCAAAAGAAGATAAAACAATTACCGCCATAACCGCCGCTATGCCCGAAGGAACAGGCCTTGCTCCGTTTAGAGAAACTTATCCCGAACGCTTTTATGATGTCGGCATTGCAGAAGAACACGCCGCTACTTTTGCAGGCGGTCTTGCAACGCAAGGTTTAAAGCCTCTGGTTGCTTTATATTCTTCTTTTTCGCAAAGATGCTATGACCAGATACAGCAAGATATTTGCCTTCAAAATCTGCCGGTAGTTTTTGCTTTTGATAGAGCAGGCGTTGTAGGTGAAGACGGCCCTACGCACCACGGCGTATTTGATTTGAGTTTATTTAGAAATATTCCAAATATTTATATTGCCGCTCCTGCTGATGAAAACGAACTTCAGCATTTATTAAAAACTGCTTTTGAAACAAAAGCGCCGTTCATTTTAAGATATCCACGAGGTAGCGGTGTCGGTGTAAAAATGGATAGCGAACTTAAAAAATTACCGCTTGGTAAAGCAAAATGGCTTAAAAAAGGTAAAGATGTTAATATCTTAGCCGTCGGCAATATGGTTCATCCGTCTTTAGAAGCAACTGAAATACTTGCTAAAAAAGGCATTGATGCCGGTGTTATAAATATGCGTTTTATAAAACCGCTTGACACAAAGACATTAAAAGAAGCACTTGATTTAACGCCTAATATTATCACTATAGAAGATAATGTCCTTGCCGGTGGCTTTGGTTCTGCCGTAAGCGAATTTGTCTGTGATAATGATTATAAAGCCAAAATATTGCGTCTTGGTATCAACGATACTTTTGTTGAACACGCAACACAAACACAATTGCACGAAGAGTTAGGCCTTGAGCCAAAACAAATTGCTGCTTCCGTTGTAAAATTCTTAAATAAGAGGAAAAAATAATGTTACTAAAAAATCCAATATCAACATCCTACACAAAGGCCTATGAAGACCTTGATTTCTTAAAAAGTGATGAAGCCCGCTCAATAAGACTTCAACTTGAACTTTTAAAACCTGAACTTGCCTTAAAAAAGGCCAATATTGAAGAATGTATTTGCTGCTTTGGAAGCGCAAGAATAAGAGATAAAAAAGAATCTGCCAAAAGAGTAAAAGATTTAGAAGCAAAATTAAAAAAAGATCCTAAAAACAAAAAACTTAAAATTGCTTTAGAAGAAGCAAAAGGTCTTGCATCATTATCCAGATATTATGATGAAGCAAGAAAGTTTAGTTATATTTGCGTTAGCGAAACAAACAAACGCTTTAGCATTGTAACCGGCGGCGGACCCGGCATTATGGAAGCAGCCAACCGCGGTGCTTATGAAGCAGGCGGAACAAGCATTGGTTTTAATATCACTTTGCCTATGGAACAAATGCCCAACAAATATATCAGCAAAGGTTTTGCTTTCTTATTTCATTATTTCGCCGTCAGAAAAATGCACCTTGTTATGCGTTCTAAAGCGGTTGTCGTTTTCCCCGGCGGATATGGAACTTTTGATGAAATGTTTGAAATTTTAACTTTAGTTCAAACAGGCAAAAAGAAAAAAATACCTGTAGTTTTAGTCGGCAAAGAATTTTGGAATAATATTTTTAATACCAAAAAATTATTTGATTATGGTGTAATTTCTCACACGGATACTTTTAGTCTTGTTGACACCGCTGAGGAAGCCGTTGCCGTTCTCAAAAAATTCTATCATGTAAAATAGTTTATTTGAACATAAAAACCCCCGGTCTTAGAAATTAAGATCGGGGGTTTTTATTTAAAGTTAATATCTAAAACTTTACCCCAACTTTTACACCATATTCTTGTGTAGTATTAAAAGGTTCATAAATAACCTGCTCATACCAAACGCTGCCTATTTTAATATATTGTTCTGCTTCCTGAGAATTTTGTATATGCCAATAGCGCCAAAAAGGTTCTATAAATAATTCTGTAAAACCTGCCGTAGCGGAAAATTTTAAACTTGCTCTAAGCCCATAACCTTGTTCTTGGGAATTATATACACCTGTTGATTCATATCCGACAATCGGCCCGCTATATTGCTGAGCGGATACAAGGAAATCAAATTCTGTCTTTAAAGCAAGATTAAACCTATTGTTTAATTGATATTTAAAAGCCATATCAACGGGCATATAAATATATGTAGATTTTCGCAAATAACCGCCTTCTCCCATATCTTCTAAATGATCCCGCAAATTACGATAGCCTATCCCCAAACTGCCTTCAATATTAAAATTTTCTTTGCTATAAATTAAACGGCCGGCTTTTAAAGCCCCCTCCCAATAATAATCTCCTATATTATTGGCTTTTGTAGGGATATAAATTTCGCCGCTGCTAAGCCAACCTTTATAAGTATTATCCCCCGTCATATATCTTATTTCCAAAAGGACAAAATTTGAATTAGGTATTTCAGTTTGCCAAAGATTATACATTTTATATGCAGCGCTAAAACCTTGTTTATTACCTTTTAAACTTATAGGATAGGCCAGGTGCGGTTCTTTATAAGTATAAGACGAAACTTCATAATCAATTTCAAAAGAATTTTGCCCTGCTTTTATCTGCATGGGAAAAAGCATTATAAAAAAATATGAAATTAAAAATATTTTATAAGAAAATTTTTGCATGAATTTTTATTTATAAAAAAACTTTTCTTCTATTTTATTATATTTATCAATAACTTTTTTAATAAAAGCATGCTTACTTGCATAAGGCGTAAAGAAACTGCCTTTAAACCCTGCAATAACAATATTTCTTAATTGTTTTCTGGTTAGATTGAGATTGCCCGTCAAAAGGACATATTCGTCTGTCAAAGTGGTATTGGAAACAAGGCGGTTATCCGTACATAAACTTAAAGAAAGCCCCATATCAATCATCTTCTTTATCGGGTGTTCTTTAACGCTTTTAATCATAGGTAAAGTTTGCAAATTACTTGTTAAACAAACTTCCACACCGACTCTTTCTCCCGCTAAATAATTTGCAAGTTCTTCAACATATTTTTTTTTGTTTTTAACTTTTTTATCTTTAATTAAATCGGTATCAAACAAAAAAGTGCCGTGTCCGATTCTATTTGCATGGCACTCGGTAATAGCCTGAAAAATTGATTCCGGCCCATAAGCCTCACCCGCGTGAAGAGTTTTTCTTATAAAAGCCTCGTGAACATATTGATAGGCTTTCCAATGATCAACCGCAGGATAGCCTTCCTCTTTGCCTGCTAAATCAAAACCGACAATTGGCAAATTTTCTTCTTTCAACGAAACTGCAATTCTAGCAAGTTCCAAAGATGCAATTGATGCAATTTCATCTTCTTTGGCATATTGCAAAGTATCAATTAGGTGATTATAGTAAAGAGATGTGTTTTTGTTAAAATAGCGCATTGCGCATAAAATAAGTCCGAAGTGAAACTCTACATCTTCTCCTTTTTTAACAGCCTCACTTTTATTATATTCATTTTGCGCTTTTTTAAGGCCTCTAAAGGCGGCGCGAACGCTGTCAGAAGGCGTCATTTTTTTAGAACAATGCTGCTGAGGTGCAAAGCGGACTTCTATATAACGCACACCTTCGTTAATATTATCCCAAGCAAGTTCATAGGCTATGCGTTCAATATTTTCCTCTTTTTGCATAACTGCGGTGGTATAATCAAAACCTTTTAAATATTCCGGCAAATTATTATAGCGCTTTTTAAAGACTTTTTCTTTTAATTCCTGTTCGCTGTAAGCAGGCAATTTTACATTATCTTTTTTTGCAAGTTCTATAAGTGTTTTTAGCCTTAAAGATCCGTCTAAATGCAAATGTAAATCTGCTTTTGGAATTTGAAATAAGAAATCTCTTGAAAAGGCTGTCATTATTTAAAACTCCATTTCGGCCCTTGCGGAGTATCTTTAATAAGTATACCCATTTGCTCAAGTTTTGCCCTTATCTCATCTGATTTTTTAAAGTCTTTATTTTTTCTTGCCAGTTGTCTTTCTTCTATTAAAGCAAGAACTTCCTTTGGCAGTTCTTTTTGTTCTTCTTTAAGAAGGTCCAAACCCAAAAAAGTATCTGCAAATTTTACAAGTTCAAGTTTTGTTAAGGGCGTATTTTGCGTCTTTAAAAACTCCCACACAAAAGCAAGTGCTTTAGAAGAATTTAAATCATCTGCCATAGCCTCAAAAAAAGTTTCCTTGGCTATTTTTAAAGCATTTTCGTCTAAAGAATCTGCTTGCTGATTTTTTAAATCTGCAATTTTTTGTTTTAAACTTTTTAAACTGGCGCGGGCAAAATCTAAGGCATCCCAAGAAAACTCTAGTTGGGTTCTATAATGCGCGCCAAGGCACAAATAACGATAATCTAAAGGATTATAACCTTTTTCTTTTAATGTACTTATAGTTAAAAATCCACCTGAACTTTTGGACATTTTACCTGCCGGTAAAACCAAAAATTCGCCGTGTATCCAATTACGGACATATTGCTTGCCAGTTGCTGCTTGAGATTGGGCAATTTCGTTTGTATGGTGAACGGCAATATGGTCAATACCTCCGCAATGAATATCCAAAGTTTCGCCGAGATATTTCATAGCCATGGCAGAACATTCAATATGCCACCCGGGGAAACCAACCCCCCATGGGCTTTGCCATTCCATTTGGCGTTTTTCTGTTGTCGGAGAGAACTTCCACAACGCAAAATCGCTGGGATTGCGTTTTTCGTTGTTGAACTCAACTCTTGCACCGCTTTTAAGACCTTCAATATGGCTTTTACCGACGAGATTATGATAATCTTTAAATTTTGAAGTGTCAAAATAAATTCCGTCTGAAGTTTTATAGGTATAACCTTTTTCTTCAAGCGTTTTAACAAGGTTAATCATTTCTTTTATATGCTCTGTTGCCCTAGCAGTAATCGTAGGTCTTTTGCAATTTAAAGAATCAAAATCTTTAAAAAAACTTTCCTCATAAAACTTGGCAATATCCCAAGCGCTTTTACCTTCGCGAGCAGCACCGAGTTCCATTTTATCCTGCCCTTCATCACTATCGGAAACGAGATGCCCGACATCAGTTATATTCATAACATGACGAACTTGATAGATATGTTCAAGCGTTCTCTTTAAAATATCTTCAAAAATATAAGTTCTTAAATTGCCGATATGGGCATAATTATAAACGGTCGGCCCGCAGCAATACATACTTATAAGACCTTCTTTTAAAGGCACCAGATTATCTTTTCTACGGGTAAGAGTGTTATAAAGTTTTATCATAATTAACCTTTATTTTGCCGCAGCCTCTTCTTTTGCTTTTGCATATTCCTGTGCAATTTGGCTAAAGAAATAATCGCAAGCGTTTTTGCCTTTTGCATTAGCATAATTTTCGCTTAAAACGCATTTAACTTCAAACATAGACAAAGGATTTATATCGCCTGCCGGTGTTATAGAATAAGTAAAACCAGGCACCCTATAAGATTTTAAAGCATTATTATAAGAATTCTCAAGCCCTTTTTGTAAAAGTTGCATTTCTTTTGTCGTTGCATCTTTACCAAGATTTATTTTCTTTGTAGCCATAACGACAACAGCCTCGCCGTAAGCGCTGTTTGCACTTTCCACAACGGAATCATCTTCTAATGCTTCCACTTGTTCAAATATCGGCCCCTGAGTAGCAATATCAACTTGTTCAATTTCTGTAATATTAGTATCTAAAACTTCTTTTTTTCTTTCGTTTTGGACATAATCTTCATACTTAATACCAGTATATCTTTTATAATTTTTGGGGCTATAAGAATTGCAAGCACCAAGCACCAAACAAAGTATAGTAAGACTAAATATTATTTTATTCATTTTTTCCTCGCTGTTTTTATTTTAACATTTACTACGGCAAAAGCCTCTATTGCTTTACCTTTGCCAATATCTCCAAGCCCTTCGTGGCTTTTTGATTTAAAACTGATATTTTCAAGCCCGATTTTAAAAATTTTATTTAAAGATTTGCGAACCTCTAAATAATGGGGCTTCATTTTAGGTGCCTGAGCAACAATTGTTGTATCTATATGAACTATATTCGCACCTTTTTCTTTTATAATTTCCAAAATCTTTTTTGTAATTACTACGCTAGAGATACCTTTTTTAGTTTCTTTTGTAGGCGGGAAATACATACCGATTTCCCCCCCGCACACAGCACCTAAAGCAGCATCGCAAATAGCGTGGAGAACCAAATCGCCGTCGCTATGGCCGATAAGACCTTTTTCAAAAGGAATTTCATAACCGCCGATAATTAGTTTTTTTCCTTTACCAAGGCGGTGTATATCAAAACCGAAACCCGTTCTTATTTCTTCATTTTTTTGCATAAAGCCTCTAGTATTATTAAATCTTCCGGAGTGGTAACTTTGATATTGCTGTAACTTCCTAAAACAGCTTGCACTTTTATACCTAATTTTTCAACCAATTGAGATTCATCCGTAGCATCTTTATTGCCGTATTTTGCCATCGCTGTTTGTAAAACTTTTGTTTGGTAGCATTGCGGAGTTTGCGCACAAAAAAGAGAACTTCTATCCAAAGTTTTAGTAACGAAATTATCTTTTACCTGCTTTATAGTATCTTTACTTAAAACGCCTAAAACAGCCGCTTTATTTTTCTTTGCGCTTTTTAAACAATTTTCAATATCTTCTTTTTTTACCAAAGGACGAGCCCCATCATGAACGGCAATTAAAGCATATTTTTCTTTTCCTAAAGCCTTAAGCCCGTTTTTTAAAGAAGAGACTCTGGTTTCCCCGGCAAGAGCAAAGGTTATATTTTTATTTTTTTTAGTTAAAATATCAATATTTTCTTGCTTGGTTACGACTATAATTTTAGCCACGCGCGACACTTTTTTAAAAGCATCAATACTTCTTTGGACAACGCTTTTGCCATCAATAAGCAACATTTGCTTAGGCCTGCCCATACGCGTGCCTTGTCCGCCGGCTAAAATTATAGCGCAAGTATCTTTCATTTATCTTCCTGAGATTTTACTCTTGCAAAAATCATACGGCCGGTAGAATTTTGCAAAATGGAATAGACAGAGACTTCTGCCCTTTTATTGATAAATTTACGGCCTTCTTCTACAACAACCATAGTGCCGTCATCAAGATAAGCAATCCCCTGTTCTCGTTCTTTACCTTCCTTCATAACAAACACAGACATTGTTTCGCCGGGTAAAACAACAGGTTTTAAAGCAGTTGTTAAATCGCTGATATTCAAAACATTTACACCTTTTAAAATAGCAATTTTATTGATATTAAAATCAATGGTAACAACTTCCGCATTTAAACTCTTGGCAAGTAAAACGACATTTTCTTGTATAGATGTCGATTCAAAACTTTTTGAAGTGATTTTTACAGGTATTATTTTTAATTCTTTTAAGCGAGTAATAATATCAAGCCCTCTGATACCTCTTGCTTTTTCAAGTAAATCTTTTGAAGAAGCAATTTTATTTAACTCGGCAATAACAAATTGCGGTATAACTATTGTACCTGATAAAAAGCCGGTTTCACACACATCTATAATACGGCCGTCAATCAAGGCTGAAATATCGGCAACTTTCAAATGTCGTCCTTTTTTAGAAATACCTTCCAGTTCCGAAGATTTTATAATACTTAAAAAGCCGGCAATCAAAACAAAAGAACCTGCAAAGGCTGTCTTATAAGAATTCCAAGCACTAATAATATCTATTACATTTGTTTTTAATACGGCATAATCGCAAGCCATATAAATTAAATAGCCGCAAAGACCGCCGAAAATAGCAATCATTACTGCACTAAAACGGAAACTTCTTAAAAATGTTTCCGCACAAACAATTACCACACCGCATAAAAAGGCAAGCAAGAGACTATATAAATCTTTTGCCCAAAAGACATATACTAAGAAAGGTATCCCC
>Ga0265299_10002218_pt1 | contig 20317 bp, 12 predicted proteins | sample AusTroGonzalo_MG_4_FD_193485 | JGI IMG/M metagenome (GOLD analysis project Ga0265299, IMG submission 193485) | Bovine rumen microbial communities from tropical cattle in Woodstock, Queensland, Australia - Gonzalo_02 | ecosystem: Host-associated > Mammals > Digestive system > Stomach > Rumen ... | reverse complement strand
AAAATCTTGATTTCTTTGACTTTTTGATTATTTTAGAGATGTAAAGGAGCATTTTTATGCAAGAAGAATTGAAAAATATTACGGACGAAGATAGACGTTTTATGCAGATGGCGATTCAACTGTCCGTCGACAATGTCGATAATGGCGGTGGTCCGTTCGGTGCCGTAATTGTCAAGGATGGCGAAGTCGTGGCGACGGGGGCTAATCGCGTGGTGCCGAATAACGATCCGACGGCTCATGCCGAAGTCACGGCGATTCGTAACGCTTGCCAGAAACTCGGAACGTTCATGCTGGACGGCTGCACGGTTTATACAAGTTGCGAACCGTGCCCGATGTGCCTGAGTGCGCTTTACTGGGCGCGTGTCAAGCGAATCTGTTACGCCAATACCAAGGCCGATGCTGCTGCCATTGAATTCGACGATTCCTTTATTTATGACCAGCTGGATTTGCCGTACGAAAAACGAGCTATCAAGTGCGATCACTTTATGAGGAACGAAGCGCTTGAAGCCTTTAAAAAGTGGGCGACAAAGACGGATAAGACTCGTTATTAATTTGGCTAACGACTGTTAGCCTGTAATTTCATTTAAATCGCTTGCAAAAACTGCAAGTTTGGCAGAAAGGGTGGCGTAGTTCGTGCTGCGCGAACCCTTCTTTTATATAGACCGCTTCGGGACTGTTGATGATTTCGGAGAGCGTTTGCTTGCTGATGTCGCCGAGCGTGATTTGTCCGCTATGGTCAAGGCAGCAGGCGACTACACGACCGTTATGAAGAATCGCTACATGCGTATCAAGCGCACGACACGTGCCTGGAACGATTTCGCGCCTCTCGCCTCTCTCGTCTAAACTAGGCCATTCGAATCTGGTGTCTTCGTGCAGGTAAATGCGACCCGTGATGTTGAAACTCTTGTGGCGGCTGCAAAAATGCCCCGGCGTGACGTCGACGTTGAATGTTTCGCGGATGCGGTTCAGCATATAGCCGTTCCACGGTGAGGCTTCGTCGGCACCGACGTTCCACAAGCGCAAATTGATGTAAAGGTCTGGGCGTTCGACGTTTGCGATTTGGCAAAAGTCGAGGACGTTCTGCAAGTAGCGTTCCGCAGTTTCGCGGGGGAGTTCTGCGTAGGCGTGCGTCGAAAAGTTGACTTGGCGAACGGCGGGCGAGGCTAGAATTTGGCTGCCAGTGCGTTCGATTGTGGTGCCGTTTGTCGTGAGCGTAAGCTTGAGAGGTGTTGACTCTAGCTTCTTGACATAATGCACAAAGCCGGGGTGGAGCGTGGGTTCGCCAAGAACATGAAAGTACACGTTTGTAGCATTGATTTCTTGCGCGCCTGCGATGCACTTTTCAAAAAGTTCGCTCGGCATGAATGCTCGAGATTCGGCGTGCTTGGAGTCCGCGTTTTCGTTCAAAAGCGTCTTACTGCAGGGGCAAAAACTGCAATGCAGGTTGCAGACATTTGTAATTTCGATATAGACGCTGTTCACGAGAGTTCCTTTACGGCTTCGCTGTATTCGCTGAGCTTGCCGGCTTTCTTGATTCTCTTGAAAATCTTCTTGGGAATGCTTGGCTCCAGATATTCCCAAAAGCTTTGAACGTGCGAGAGAATTTGGCTGTCGCCTTGGAACGTTTTGCAAGCGTCGTCGAAAATCGCTTGGTGCATTTGCAGGATTTTGCCGTGAAAATCTTGCGAGGCGGCGCCGTTTATATCGCGGCTGCCCGATTGCGCGGATCCTACTTCGTCCTTAGTGCTCAATGCCTTGTATTCCGCAGCAAGGCTTGGACGCGCGAGAAGTCCGCGGCCAATCATGACGCCAGCAAGTTTCGGATACTTGCGCTCGAGCTCGTTGATTTGCGAAACTGTTGTAATATCGCCGTTGTAAAAAAGCGGGTGCTTGCATTCGTTGTAGAATCGCTCGAACGAATTGAAGTCGATTGCGCCCTTGTATTGCTGTTTGCCGAGTCGAGGGTGGAGCGTGATGTGGGCGAGGGGCGTGTCGTTTAGAATCGGGAGAATGGCGAACGCTTCGTCAGGAGATTCTTGCCCGAGGCGCATTTTTACGGAAAATTTTACCGGCGCAGTTCCGTTTGCGTTCGGCGCGGAACCCGACATCCTTTTAATTTCGTCCATGATTTCTTGGACGGCTTGTGTGTCGCTCAAAAGCCCCGCACCACGGTGGCGGTTGACCTGCATCGGGAAGGGGCAACCCATATTGAAGTCGATTTCCGTAAATCCCTTTTGCAATAAGGCGTCGGCTAAAGTCTTGAATTCGCTTGCGCTGTTCGCAATAATCTGCGGAATGACCTTGAATTTCGCGCAGTTCCCATCCGCATTTTCTGCACAGTTCCCTTCGGCGATCCCGGCTCTTTCCGCACTTTCTAAATCGCGCAAGTCCTTTTCACGCGGCCGCCCGTTCTCGATTCGCAAAAATGGTGCATAATACGCGTCAACACCGCCAAATGTCTCGGCGTGGGCTCTGCGATAGATCCCCGTCGTGTAACCTTGTAGCGGTGCGAACAGAACTTTAAGCATGGCACAATTTTTGCGAGCGTTTACAGATTCTTTTTTTCGTGCGTTTACAGACTTTTTGAAACTACATCTGCGCGGAATCTCGCGTCTTACTTCCCAAGCGCTTTCTTCAACGCTCTAATAGCATTTCCGCGATGGCTGATGACCTTCTTTTCTTCAAGTTCCATCTGCGCGAACGTTCTCGTTTCGCCATCCGGCACAAAAAGCGGATCGTAGCCAAAGCCCATGTCGCCAATAGGAGCGTGGTTGATTTCGCCACGGCATTCGCCTTCAAAAATAATCGGCTTGCTGATGGTGAATTCGCCCTGATCGTTCTTGGTCACGGTCTGGTACGAGAGTGCGCAAAAATAACGGGCCTTGCGGTCTTCGATACCTTCGAGCTTTTTCATCAGCTTGACGTTGTTCGCTTCGTCGTCGCCGTGCTTGCCGCAGTAGCGTGCGCTGTAAATGCCCGGTTCGCCGTTCAATGCAAAAACTTCGAGTCCGGAGTCGTCGGCGAGAACGGTCGCTTCGATGTTTCGCTTGGCGAGCCACTGTGCGGTCGTGTTCGACTTGATGATGGCGTTTTCGGCAAAGGTGTTGCCGTCTTCGATAATGTCTTCGTCAAAACCGATGTCTTTTAAAGTCTTGAATTCGTAATGGTCGGTTCCCAAAATGTGGGCGAAGTCTCTAATTTTACCGGCACTTCCGGTAGCGATTACAAATAAACGTTTCATTTCTCTAATTAGTAATGTTCCGGTTTAAGGATAATCAGGATGGCATCGACAACGACACCAACTCCAAAAAGACCGGCGGTGCAAAGCCACAGAACACCAGTCCACATTTTTCCTTCGTAAAAACGATGTATCCCAAGGTATCCGACAAGAATACAGAGGGCGAGGGCGATCCATTTATTGTGTTCACCAGTAGAAGGCATAACGATTCCTCATTTTTAATTCTGATGCATAATTTAGAAAATTGAGTCACCAATGACTAATGGCCAACAACCGATAACTAAACTTTTATTATTATTCCTTTTGTGAAAATGAAAAAATTATCTACTTCTATTCTTTGCCTTGCAGGTCTTTCTGCGGGGATGTTCCTTGCTGCCTCTTGTGCGGCACCTTCTGCAAATACAAAAACGGAATCCGCTAATACGGAATCAGTGGCTCCAGCGGTGCGTCCGGCGCTCCCAGCGGCTTCTGTCACCGTGTTCGAAATGCGCGTACTCGACTTCGATAAGCAGGTGCGCGTTGTTGAAAAGCCGACGCTTGCGGCTCTTGATTTCGCGGCTTATTTCTCGAACCCGATCCGTATGGCGGGTATGGACGAAAAGCCTGAAAATTACACGGGCAAAAAGGCAAGTGCAAAGATTGAAGAATATCCGTTCCCGATGTTGGATTCTCTGATGGAGTATGAACCGGATGCTGTTGCCGGTGTGGCTCCGATTGCGTGGGAACCGTTTGCGAAAATTCTCTATGCGCAGACTGGCGACGATTCACTTGCCAAAACTTTGAATGCTGTCGAAGCCGTAAAGTGGGATGAACCGGATGTATTCCGTGCTTTCCAGACGGTGAGCCGTTTGTGGGGTGTCCCGGGAACGGGGGCGAATCAGGGCAAGGTGGAATGGTGGGCCGAAGTGATGCCTGCTATCTGGACGGGTCGCGCTCCGTTTTACGGAAAACTCAAGTTTGTTTCGGGTGGCGAATCTTTTGAAGTCTTGAATTACTACTTGACGGCAGAAATGAATAGCGAAGAGGCCATGAACTGGGCCCGTACGCTTTCGTCTTACTGGTACCCGACTTTGAATACTGATTTGGAACAACATACGCCGGGTGCCATTTGGGAAAATTCTCGTGAGAACCGTCCGTTTGCGGTGATGCGCGGAAATCCGATGGGAAAGCCGATGTGGGTCGCTTTTGAAGTGCCTGCCTTCCGCTTGACCGATGAACAGCTCCGTGCTGCCGCCGTTGCGGATTCGCTTGCGGCCGCTGGTGAAGTCGTTCCTGTGGACCGTACGCTTGATACGAGTTCGTATGCTCGATTGGAAACGCTTGCCTCGCTCGAAAATAGCTGCCCTGCAACTCCAGAAACCAAGAAGTTCCGCGAAGCGCTCAAGAAAAAGCTTGCAAAACTCCCGAAGGAACAGAATGCCTGGTCCGAAAACGGAATGCTTTGGTTCCGCCGTAACGCCAATTACCTTGTTGCCGATAAGATAAGCGGTCAGGATAGCCTCCACAACCCGCTCCCGCGTATGATTGAACTTAAGCAGTACTTGGATTCGCTCAATATCCAGTTGCTGGTGGTGCCTGTTCCGGTGAAGGAAGAAATCTACGCCGACAAGCTTGTGGAGAAAACTCATGCGGACTTGTGCGTGAACGTGAACGGTCGTGAATTTATTCGCGAAATGCTTGCTGCCGGGATAGATGTGCTCGATTTGTATCCGTCCTTGAAGGCCGCACGTGCAGGTGACGAACCTCCGCATTACAGCTACCAGCGTTACGATACGCACTGGGCTTTGCCGGGCATGCTTGCCGCCATGGAACAGCTGGCATCTCGCGTGACGCAGTACAGTTGGTACGCCGATGCCAAACCGCAGCCGGGTAGCCTCGTGATGAAGGATACGGTGGTGCTCCGCGAAGGTGACCTTGTCGCTCATTTGTCCGATAAGGAAAAGTCCAAGTACACCGCCGATACGCTTGCAGGCATGAAGATCTATAAGGGTGACAAACCGTACAAGGGTGGCAAGAATGCACCGATCCTCTTGATGGGCGATTCGTTCACGGGCGTGTTCGAATCCGTGGACCAGAAGAGCGGTGGTCCGGGTTCTCTCCTCGCTTATGCGACAGGGCTCGATGTGCAGGTGCTGACGAGTTGGGGTGGTGGCCCTGGCGTGCGCAGCCGCTTGAAAAAGATGAAGAAGGATATGCTGAGCAAGCGTCTCGTCATTTACATGATGACCGCTCGTGACTTCTGGCAGAGCCCGATGGAATGGGACGGTATTTAGACGAGAGAACGCTCGCTATGTTCGCTTCAGACGAAAGACGAAAGAATGGTTGCTGTGGCAATCTCAAAAAAGATTCCCTCTCGTCTCTCGTCTCTCGTCTCGCCTCTAAGCTTTTCTGGCCAGCGTTAATTATCGCTGTTGTAGCGGCGCTTTCGCTGCTGCTTTGGAACGGGCGTTCTGAGGGCGTAAGCTATCGCGAAATGGCTTGTACCTTCGAAGAACGGGCCCCTTCGTGCCTAGATTCTATTGATGATTGGAAGGCGGGGCTTGCCTACTTTGATAGCAGTGTCGCCGCTACGCAAGACACGCTGAATTCCTTCAAAAGCTTGCTGTGGAATTTCTGGAACATCGAATTTGCTGGAGCCGGTGATGCTGCGATTGCGAAAAACGCCGTGCTTCCGCTCCGCGTTCTCGAAAACAAAAAGTCCGGTTGCATGGGGCTTTCGTGGCTTGCGCTCATGGTGGCCGAAGCGCGTGATTTGCGACTCCACGCCATCCTTTTGCCGGGTCATGTCTTTTTACGCTATGAATCTTCGGACCGTACTGAGAACTTGGAACCGAACCGTCGTGGCTATTCGTACACGGACGACGAATACCGCGAAAAGTATAAAGACGGGCGTTGGACGGGCCTTGAATTTAACACGTTGAATCCCCGTGAGTTCGTCGGTCTAGCCGCATTTGATATCGGCAATTTGTACCTCGATTCGGAACCTCCGCGTGCGCTCACGTGGTACCGCTTGGCCGAAGAATTTTTCCCGAATTATCCGGGAATTCAAGCCAACCAGGCTCTTGCCAAAAGCCGTTTACCGGATTCTCTGTAACCTCCGTTGGTTTTGACTGCTCTAAAATTCTATTTTTAGGGGGAAATGTCGAAGCTTCCTATTTATTCTCTTATGTCTATAAGGGTACTTTTTGTTGTATCCCTCGTTTTGGTCCTATGGGGCTGTGAAACTTTTTTTGGAGAACATGTCTGGCTAAATGCTCCTATAGAAGTGGACAACAGCCATGATGGCCTTATTGTCATTCGGGCTTCCAAAATCAAAAATTCGAGTGGTGGCGCCATTTCGTATTTAGGGTCGTATTCGTCGAATGCCAAGGCGAATGAACGTCCGCAATTACGTGCGGCTTTGAATTACGATTTTTCTTTAGGCATTCATGAAGTCACTTGTGCCGAGTTCCGGGAAATCATGGGAACCACTTTTGACGAACGTTGCCGGGAAGAAGATTCAGATTTGCTCCCGGTGACCAAGGTGACGTATTACGATGCCGTTCTCTATGCGAATGAACGTAGCAAGCGCGAAGGCTACGATACGGCATACACTTACACGACGACGGAATTCGATGCTTTAGGAAGTTGCATCTCGATGGAAACGCTTGTGTTCCACCCTGAGGTGGAGGCGTACCGCTTGCCGACGGAAGCGGAATGGCTGATGGCTGCCGATCGCGAATGGAATCCTTCGGGAGAATGGAATTCCTTGAATTCTGGTTTTGAAGCGAAAAAAGTTTGCTCGTACGCGCGCCTTCACGGGGATTTTTGCGACATGAGCGGAAATGTGAAGGAATGGGTTTCGGATTGGCTCGGCTATTTCAGAGATACGACCATCACAAATTATGTGGGCGCTCCCGATGGCGGTGTGCTTGGCGAACGCGTTATCAAGGGTGGCAGTTTTAGAAACGATCCGGCGTCTACAAAGTTGTACAGTCGTGGCGATGTGTATGTGGTGACGTCGTCGTCAAAGTCGGATTATCTGGGTTTCCGTATTGCGTTTGGCAAGATTCCGAATGCGGTGTGGATGGGGCGTGACGGTAGGGCGGCTGCGAGCCGAATTATTCCGTATGCCAGTGCAACGGCGGTCAAGAACGATTTAGGGACTTACCGTGTAAAGCTCGCCTTCCGCAACGACGTCTCAGGGAACTTGGCGTATATTGACTATGTCAACGGATCCTTGACCGTAAGCGAAATTGCGGATACGATGGAAGTGTATCATCCGGATATTTCTCCAGACGGGAGACTTGTGGCGTTCTGCACGGGCATGGAAGGTGTTTCCGGAACTTCGGACGTTTATATCCGTGCGATTACCGGCGTAGCGGCAAAACCCATTAAGCTCAAGGTGAAGGGGAATGCAGCGATTCCGCGTTGGCGCTTGCTCGAAAACGGGGACACGGTCATCGTCTACGTGTCCGATGCCGGGAACAATAAGGACGAGGCGGCTTTCAAGGCAAAAAGCACATGGCAGGTGACGTATCGCAAGGGTCGCTTCGGAACGCCTCAAAAGCTTTTTGACGGCGCTTATCATGGCGGAATTTCGGATGACAATACGCTTGCCGTAACGGGAGCTAGACTTTTGCGTGCCCGCATAGCGCCTCAGGGAAAAACGCTTGCTTCTGGCCGCGATACCGTTTGGTACAACGGAGAACAGGCCTGTAACGTATCGCTTGCGAACGACGGCTCCAAGCGTGTCGCGTTCCTGGATTTCGGCGGAAAGACCGGAGCTGAATTTGTCGGAAAAAGTTACGGGACTCACGAACGCTTGCTTATTGCCGATAGCACGGGGCGCTTGATCAAGACGATTGCCGCTCCGGAAGGGACTAGTTTTGACCATGCCGAATGGGCTTTGAATTACTCTAGCCCCGATAAAGATGGCGGCTTTATTGTTGCCACCTTGACGCAGGCGAACGGAGCCCACACGAAAATTGCACTTGTGAATCTCGCAGACAGTTCCGTGTTGACGCTTGCCGATGCCGATGAAGTCTGGCATCCGGCCATTTGGCGCAGAAGTATCGTTGTTCCCGAAGGGTCTAAACTGAATCCCGATAGCGCTGGCGTTTATTTGAAACCGTCGGATAAGTGGGGATCCATCATTATGCGTTACAAGATGGAACTCCTGTGGAGGTTCCGCGATTCGACGAACGTGGCGGTCATGGGATCGTCCCGACCGATGTATGGCGTGAGCCCGACGAGTTTTGATAGCCGCTTCTTTGCCGTCAATTTCAGCCAGACTCCGAATTCCATTTACACGACCAAGGACTTCTTGAACCGCTATATCTACAAGCACATGAAAAACCTCAAGTATGTGGTGGTCTCGCTGGATATTGATTTTTGGAACAAGATTGATGGGCCGGATGGTGATAACTTCTTCTATACGGATTTCCCGAATTATCCGGGATACGTGTATGATGAAAACCACAACTATTGGGAAGAGGGCTACCCCGAAGGTCTCTTGGAATTTACTGAAAATTCCGTGGGATCGTCGGATGAAAGTTCTTATATGAAGGACCGTGGCCGCCACACGACTCCCAACTGTAATTCATGGAGAGACGAACCTGAAATTGTTCAGGACAGTACCTATATGGATGACCATTGGGCAGAAGTCGAAGACAGCAAGGATGCGCTGATTTCGATTATCAAGGATGCCGCCAAAAGGAACATCCGTGTCGTGGGATTGGTATTCCCGCAAAGCCCGGCGTATGCAAAAACCGGAGCGTTTGGCCGTTACGGTTTAAGACGCAGTAAAGCAAAAAAATTATTGGATGAAATTGATGCGTTAAGTAAAAAATATTCTAATTTTAAGTTACTGGACGAGAATAAGATGGGAAAGCATCGCTATTCGAATATCATGGCGATTGATGAAGATCATCTTTGTTCTGCAGGAAGTGTCGTTCTGACGTCACATTTGAGTGATTTCTTGCTGTCTTGGGAGAAGGAAAGTGAAAAGTAAAAAGACTGTGTACTTGGGATTGTTTGCAGTTTTGCTTTTATTTTCTGCTTTGATGACATCGTGCTCTAACGGGAACGATGGTGTTGCTCCGCAAGCTTCGGAATCGGTAAAGTTAGATGGATTTGCTTATGTCCATGCCAAAGGCAAATCGACATTCTTGGGAACAGACGAAGGTGGGGTAAGAACCAGCGAGTCTCCCCAAATGCAAGTGTTTTTCGATTACGATTATTTGATTTCCAAATACGAAGTCACCCGTGCCGAATACATGGCGCTCCGCAATGGTCATGGCGGTGAATGTGAAGGGGGCTGTACCGATAATATCCCAGTAACTAATGTGACTTTTTACGATGCTGTTCTTTTTGCCAATGCCAAGAGCAAGTCCGAAGACATGGATACCGTTTATACGTACAAAAGTGCGTCGTTCAACGAAACGGGCAACTGCGATGATCTTGTGGGCTTGACTTTTAACGAGAGTGCTAAAGGCTATCGCTTGCCGACCGAAGCCGAATGGGTCTTTGCGGCAAATCAAGGCTGGAATGTGAACGATGGTTGGAACTCCTATAATTCGGATTACAGGTTGCATGAAGTCGGAAGGTCTACGCCGAACGACTTGAATATCTTTGACATGGCCGGTAACGCAATGGAATGGGTAAACGACTGGCTTGCTTATTTCAGGGATGAACCTGTAGCGAATTTTGTCGGTGCTTCGGACGGCGGAAGCCTTGGCGAACGCGTGGTAAAAGGCGGTAGCTTTAGAAACGGACCGATGGTGATGAATACGTATAGCCGCGGCGACGTTTATACGGTGACCTCGACGACGAAAGGGGATTATCTCGGTTTCCGATTGGCTTATGGGCCGATACTCAAACCCACTTGGCTCGACGTGAGCGGAACGATTCGGGAATCCGTGGTGAACATCTTAACTTCGGTTTCGGAGATGAAACATCTTACGAGAACGTTTGAATCGAAGCTGGTGTTCCGTAATGATGCGACGGGCAATTTGTCTTATGTCGATTTTGCAAGCGGCGTCCTTTCCGTAGTCGAAATCAAGGACAGCTTGAAAGCGTATCATCCCGATGTTTCTCCGGACGGAAAGCGCGTGGCGTTCTGCACGGGCATGGAAGGCGTTGGCGGAATGTCCGTCATTTACGTACGCAATCTGGACGAAGACGGTTCTGGACTTGTCAAGCTCAATGTCGAGAATGCGGCGATCCCGCGTTGGCGCGTCTTGGAAAATGGCGACACGGTGATTGTCTACGTGTCGAGTGCCGCAAACAACAAAGAGGATGCGGACTTTGCATCGACAAGCACTTGGCAAGTGTCTTTTGCCAAGGGTAAATTCGGAACGCCCAAAAAACTTTTTGACGGAGCCTATCACGGTGGCATCAACGAAGATGAAACGCTTGCCGTAACGGGGGCTAGACTTTTGCGTGCCCGTAAAGTGGGCCCGAACGGGAACCTCGCCAAAGGTCATGACACGTTGTGGTACGGCGGCGAACAGGCTTGCAATGCCTCGCTTGCCAATGATGGCAGTAGCCGTACGCTCTTCTTGGACTTTGGCGGCGAAACGGGCAAGGAGTTTGTCGGTTCGTCTTACAGGACTCATGAACGAATCTTGGTTACCAATGCCAAGGGTATGCTAATTCAAAGCGTCAAGGCCCCGAGTGGTTATACGTTCGACCATACGGAATGGGTTCTCGGTGGCTCCAATATGGCGATCGCGACATTGGCGAACTCAAACGGAGCCCACCGACTGATTGCTCTTGTTAATTTCTCGGACAGTTCTGTAGTCCCGATTGCTGAAGGCGAAGACCTTTGGCATCCGTGCCTCTGGCATTCCAGGAATATTTACGATAGCCCGGAACTCAATACGGATAGCGCTGGCGTTTATTACACGGCGAATGCATATTACAGCGCCTTGGAACTGAGCGTCAAGATGGAACGCTTCTGGATCAACCGTGATGATGTCGAGGCTGTAGCGCTTGGTTCTTCAAGAACGTTGTTCGGCCTAAACGATAAACTGGTCAAATCGTGCAAGCTATTGAATATGGCTTACACGTCGGCGCAGATGACCGGTATGAATTATCTGTTTACGAACTACGTCATGAAGCACCTGAAAAAGTTGAAGTACTTAGTGCTTGAAGTGTCGCCGGACTTTTTATGGTATGACGCCTATACCACATGGTACGACGTTGTCTACAATCCAGTTCCCGGATTCAAGTACGATGAAGATCATAACTTCTGGGTGGATGGTTTGCCGGAACACTTTATCGATGCGATGAAGGTTACTCCACGCCCTGAAGCGGCTTTGAAGCACCCGTACAATCTGGACGATTTCTTGCTGCCGGCCCATCAATGGGAACCGTTAGTATTTGTTCGTGATTCTACGGTGCAGACTTATGATTCTCCGGCTTATATCGAGAACTTTGCGACCATGAAATCGATTGTGGATGTGGCCAATAAAAAAGGAATCAAGGTTATCTTGGTGGTTTATCCGCAAGCTCCGGGGTACGCTAAAACGGGCTCGTTTGGCGTGTATGGCCCTAGTAGAAGCGTCGCACGTGAAGTTTTTGAAAAGGTAATGACGTTTGATGCTGTCTTTTTTGACGAAAATAAGTGGGGCGCTCACGATTACACGGATGACATGGCTTATAATGTGGATCACTTGAGTGCTGCGGGAGCCACAGTTTTTACGCATAGGCTCGATTCACTTCTGTCGACTTTAGGAAAATGACTATGATGAAGTTGTTCTTGAAAAAACGTTTAGTAGGAGTGCTGGCAGTTTTGCCATTAGCACTCCTTGTCTCGTGTTCAGACGATTCACCGACTCGTTCCGGTGCTGATATTTCTCCAGTGTGTATTTCTAGAAAGAAATGCTCCGATGTAGATCTGCAAGAGGGCTTTGCCTTGATTCGTTCTGCAGAGAAACAAACCGTATTGGGAACAAATTCTAAATCGGCCAAGGCGAACGAACGCCCGCAAATGAATGTCAGCTTTACGTACAATTTCCAGTTGGGAATTCATGAAGTTACTTGCGGGGAATTCAATAATTTGATGGGCGGCAAAAAAGGCGTCAATCTGGATTGCGAAAAAGATTCGTTGCCGGCTGTCAATGTGACGTATTATGATGCTGTTCTCTATGCGAATGCCAAGAGCAAAAAGGCAGGCATGGATACGGCCTATTCGTACACCTCTGCGGAATTCGATAAGGACGGTCATTGCATTCTCTTGAACGGCATTACGCTTAGGGAAGTCGATGCGTTCCGTTTACCGACCGAAGCGGAATGGGTGTTTGCGGCAGGCCTTTTGAACGATGTCGAAAATAGCTGGAATTCTGAAAATTCGGAATTCAAGACTCACGAAGTTTGTTCAAAGAAAGATGCAAACGGTTTGTGCGACTTATTCGGTAATGTGACGGAATGGGTCTATGATTATTTAGGACATTTTTACAGCGACAAGACTGTTACGAATTTTGTCGGTGGCATCGATGGCGGAAGCCTTGGGGAACGCGTTCTCAAGGGCGGTAGCTATAGAAGCGAACCTTCGTCGATGAATCTCTATTCCCGTGGTGATGTCTATGCGGTGACGGGCATGAGTTCCGCGGATTATGTGGGATTCCGCTTGGCTTACGGAAAGATTGAAAATCCGATTTGGTTGGATGATTCCGGGGACTGGTTTGCTGGCAATGCGACGGTCGTGGCAAGCGTCAAGACGATTTCTTCTATTTTGGGCGTTTCCAAGCCAAAGTTAGCCTTCCGTAACGATGCTACGGGAAACTTGGCTTTTGTCGATTTTAAGAGTGTTTCACCTGTGGTGGTAGAAATCAAGGATACGATAAACGTCTACCATCCCGATATTTCGCCAGATGGTAAAAAGGTGGCTTTCTGCACATGGCAAGAAGGCATTTCCGGTAAATCGTCTCTTTATGTGCGTGACTTGAATGCTAACGGGACGAACCTCGTAAAGCTCGATGTCGAATCGGCGGTTATCCCGCGTTGGCGCGTTCTCGACAATGGCGATACGGCGATTGTCTATGTGACGGATGCGGGCAACAATAAGGAATCTTCGGAGTTCTTTGGCCGCAGCACGTGGAAAGTTGTTTTTGCAAAAGGCAAGTTCGGTAAACCGACCAAGCTTTTTGATGGGGCCTATCATGGCGGTATTAGTGACGATGCGAAGTTGTCTGTGACGGGGGCCCGCCTGTTGCGTGCTCGTGTGGCCTCCAAGGGTTCCGTTATCACGGAAAAGGCTCAAGATACGATTTGGTACAATAGCGAACAGGCTTGCAATGCTTCGTTGAACAAAAAGACAAAGCAGACGTTGTTCCTTGATTTTGGTGGCTATGCCGATTCCGAAAAGAATAAGACTGGCCGCAAATTTGTAGGGAGCGATTATCGCTCGCATGAAAGGTTGTTCGTTGCTGATAGTACGGGCAAGTTGGTATCTTCTGTCGCAGCACCCAGTGGTTATACGTTTGACCATAGCGAATGGGTCTTGAACGTCGATCATGCGGCTGTCGTGACGCTTGCCAATGCCAATGGCATGCATGGAAAAATTGCTTTGGTCGATATCAAGAAGGGTTCCGTAACGACGCTTGTCGAAGCATCGCTTGACGGCGGTGAAGAACTGATGCATCCGTGCTTATGGGCTCCTTCTAGCAATTCGTATAAATCGACGGAATGGGATGTCGATAGTGTGGGCGTTTATACCACTGCGGCAAACCAGACTTACTACCAGTTGTCCTATAAAATGTCTCTGTTCTGGAGCTATAAGGATTCTGTAGAAGTCGTGGCGCTTGGCAATTCCCGTATGTGGGCCGGCTTTGATCCGTTTGTCATGAGCATGCACTCGATAAACATGGGCGTTATCCCGTGCGACATGCACTGCGAACATTATATCTTTAAAAACTATTTGTTGAATCATGCACCGAATCTAAAGTACGTTGTCGTGGGGCTCGATCCTGATTTGTGGTATAATATCGACGAACGCAACGACATCGGTTATTGCATGGGAGATGCTCCAGGTTTTCAGTATGACATCAACCATAAATTTTATCCGGATGGTGTAGACTCCTCGTTCGTGCGACTTGTTTTGGATAATGCCGCGGAAGGTGCTGCTGCAACTGTCAAGAATTTTGGCTGGGATGCCCAAAATGACAATAGGGGATGGACCACTGAAAATGGTACGGCTCCAATCGATCCGGATTCGACATGGAGTGATTGCTTGTTCAATGAAGAGTTTGCCAAGTGTCTTGAAACATCGGATCAGAGCACTTGCCAGTCGAGTGGTAAATTGGATGTCTGTGTTCCTGGAACAACTTTGAACAAATGCCTTGAAAAACATGAATTCAACGAATGCTTGGGGATTTTCACGGGAGATTTGGAAAAGTTGAAAGATCTTGTTCGCTTGGCCTTTGAAAAAGACATTGTCGTTATCGGAACGATTACCCCGATGAGCCCGTATTACAAAGAAACGGGGGCCTATGGACGTCATGGAATGCGTCGTAGCCATGCGAAAAAGATTTATGAAGAGTTCAAAAAAATTGCCCAATCGAATTCGAATTTCATTCTCTTTGACGAAAATCAGTGGGGCGAACATGATTATCCGTCATCGATGGCGAATGATTTTGACCACTTGAACAGAAAAGGCGCCATTGAATTCACGAAACGCTTGAATGCGCATATCATGGCGTGGGATGCTGAAAGAAACTACGAAGAGCGTCGAAAATGATTTTGCTTTTGGTTTTAGTCTCTGTCGCTGTTGCGCTTTTTGCCGTGTTTCCGTTGACGGATACCGATATCTGGTGGCATTTGGCTTGCGCGCGTGAATGGGTGACGACATGGACTCCGGTCCGTGAGCCCGTGGTGAACGTGCATGAGTATTTTCAGCAGATTGTGGCGTTTGTCTATAACATTGGCGGGGCGCCTCTGTTGGTGTCTTTCAAGGCACTCTTGTGGGGTTGCGTTTTTGCGTTGTTCCTCGCGCCCTCGGTGTTGCATCGTCATACGGATGTGGCTCCGTCGCCTTTGAAAATCGCGGCCTGCGTCGCCCTTCTTTTTGTCTTCCGCTATCAATTCGAAATCCGGCCGGTGCTTTTGAGCCTGATTTTCCTTGGCATTTACTGGAACGTATTGCCGTGGCTTTTTTACGGATGGCGTGAAGAGCGCAAAATGAATCATGACGTGGAATACAAATCTTCGCGTCACGGATTTCGCCAGGCGTTTCATTACATGGCGAGTACGAACAAGCTTTTAGGGGCTCTTGCGATTCTTTTTATCCAGTGGTTTTGGAGCAAAACTCAGGGACTCTATGTCTTGGGCTTGGTCTTTGCGTACGGCTTTTTCTTGTATGGCTTGTGGTATCGCCGTTGGGTCGAATTCGGGAAGGTTCGCAAATGGAACGGGGTGCGCATTTCGCTAAAGTCCCTTGTGGGGCAGACGTTTTTTGTGATTCTGCTTTTTGCCATTCCGCTATTGCACCAAGATGGCTTTAACTTGATCCCGTATCCGGTCGAGTTGTTGGACCGTTTGCTCGGACTTTCGCCGTCTGCGGCTGTTTTTGCAAGTGAAATTGCGGAGAATCGTTCGCCAATTACGCTTTTGCTGAATGGCGAAAATGTGGTGCAGTCCGTTTTGATGCTCGTCCTTTGCGTCACAGGAATTATTGTTGCTGCGGTCCGGTGGTATTCACAGCCTGCGCCTCATTTGTCGTGGCAGTTGTCTTGGCAGGCGAGTGAACGTATCGACGCCATCTTTAGCCGTAGGATTCAGCCTTCGTGGCTTTTCGTTACCGCAGTCCTTGCCCTTGTTGCCGAAAGAAACTTTGTCCTCTTTTTACCCGTGTTTCTTGCCGTCTTTGTAGATTTTTCAATGCCTCTTTCGAGTTCGAAGAAGCTGGTCAAGGAACATCATGTTGAAAAATTGAAAAAGCTGAGTTCTCGGTTAAGACTCAAAAATCGCCTTGCCGAAAAGTCGCGAAAACTAAAATCTACGTTAAAACCGCTTGTGACTTTTGACTTGTTGCTTGCGGCTGTTGTCTTGGCGTTTATTTTTGGCCTTTGGGTAAAATCGTTGTCGGCTTACGATTCCATGGTCGCTTACCAGCGCGTTCCAGTCGCTGCCGCGGAATGGATGAAGTCGAATCCGCATTCGGGCAGGCTCTTTAACGATGACCGCGCGGGTGGCTATCTGGCGTTCGTGAACCCGTCAGATTCTACATACATCGATGGGCGCTTTATCCTCAAAACGGCGGACTTTTTTGAAAGTTACCTTTCCTATGCGAGAATGCCACGCCTCTTTTTGGCCGATGCCGATTCGCAGAATATAGACCGCGTGGTGCTCCCGCTCCGCTATTACGCAAGGTGGGACAAATTGATTGCCACTCTTGATTCTGCCGAAAACTGGCACGTTGCGTATCAGGACCCGTTTTTTGTCGTGATAGACCGCACAGAGCACTAAAACGTATGACATAAATAATGTACTTTTGGTCGCTAATAATTTATTTTTAGATAGATTTAACGGCCCAAAGGGCATAGGAGTTGTGTATGAATCGTTTGGTCAAGATGGGACTTGCTGGCTTGTTCGCTTTTGGACTGGCTCAGGCCAAGGTGAACTTCCCGTTCCCGCAAATGTCCGATTACGATGGAAATGCGACGCTTTTGAGCGACAAGGCTAAGGCTTCGGAAGAATTGAAGTCCCAGTTTGCCTACTGGCTCAAGACCATGTACAACGAAGACGGCGATGTTGCCGGCGTGCGTTCCGATCCAGGTTCTGATCAGTATTTCTCGGAAGGTGTCGGCTACGGCATGCTTTTGATGGTCTATTTTAGCGACAATACCACAAGCTATCAGCCGCAATTCGACAAGATTTGGAACTTCTACAAGAAGATGATGAACGAAAACGGCCTGATGGTTTGGAAGGTCGGTAATCTTTCCCAAAAGTATGACCAGGGGGCTGCTCTCGATGGCGATATCGATGCCGCTGCCGCTCTCGTGATGGCTTACTACCAGTTTGGCGACGAAAAGTACAAGGAAGACGCCAAGAAGCTCATCCAGAGCATGAAAAAGTTCGAATTCGAAACGAGCGGTTTGCATTTGCCGGGCGACAAGTGGGGCGATGCCGGTTTCAACCGCAAGAACCCGGGCTATTTTGACCCGGCCTATATGCCGCTTTTTGCTTTGGTCGATTCGGAAAATGCCGACTTCTGGAGCAATGCCGCATACGACGCCAACATGAAGCTCTACGAAGCAAGCTCTGCCGAAGTGACGACTGGCCTTATTGATGACTGGACCGACAAGAACGGCAAGAGCGAAGACGACTACTACAGCTACGACGCTTCCCGCGCTCCGTGGCGTAATGCCAAGGCCGTTTGCTGGCATGGCGACAAGCGCGCTCTCGCTCTCGACAAGAAAATGGCTGAATTTGTTTCTACCGTGCCTGCGGCCAACATGAAGGGCCCTGTGATCCGATCTTCAGGCAGCCTCGGCAATGACCACAACAGCACTTTCGTGACCTCGCTCATGACGTCCTTGATTTCGGATGCCAAGTACCAGTCCAAGCTCGATGAATACTGGAAGGAAGCGGTCGCTCTCGGTGACGAAAACTACTTCAACCAGTCTCTCAAGCTTTTGAACGGCCTCCTCGTTTCGGGGAACATGCCGAACCTTGCCGCTGCAACGCCCGCAGGCCCGAATTCTTCGAGTTCTGGCGTAGAATCTAGCTCTAGCGGTGGAACGACTTCTTTGAATCCGTTGGCAGTAAATGCCCCGAAGATGACGCTTGCCGGAAGGACTCTCCAGGTGAGTGCTACGGGTAAGGTCCATGTGGACTTGATTTCGATGACGGGTGCAGTGGTGAAGTCCTTTAGCAGGGACGCTGCTGGTAGCGCATCGGTTTCTCTGAATGCGGTCCCGAGCGGTCTCTATGTTGTGCGTGTGATGAACGCTGGCGCAACGACTCTCAAGAAGATCAAGCTCGATTAATTTTCAAGAAAATTTCCAAACAAAAGTCATTCTGGACAAGGGTTCAGGATGACTTTTTTTTATACGTTTTTTACCTAACAACGTTTAGTATTCTTGTTTGTAAATATTTATTTGTAATTTTGCAGATTTGTTATCTCATCCAAACGAATTTTTATCTAGTCAAGTTGTAAAAATAAAATTACAGATAAGAAAAAAGTGCCGAAATTATAGAAATTTAAGCGGTTTGCACCTGTATTATATAATAATTGTATGATTTTTGTTATTATATATAAATGATTTACTACATTTGTTTGACCTTAAAATAAACTAAATAAAAGGTAAATAAATGAAAAAAGTTAAGAGTACATCATTGCTCCTGGGTCTTGCGTCTGCAATGGCGTTTGCCCAGGACGGTGCCGCTTGTGTCAAATTCGAAAATGGCTCAGGCGATTTCATTGGCAAATGCTTTAATGATGGCCTTCTTGGGATGGCTGAGGGCAAATGCTATAAGTTGGTTGACGCTCGCGCAAATGACGTTCAGGGTCAGCTGTGGATCAACAACATTGCTACGGAATCGTGGTGGTGGGAAGAAACCGCATGCGGTGGCGAAGAACCGGTCTCCAGCTCCAGCGAAGAAGTCGTGGAATCCAGCTCCAGTGAAGTTGCCGAATCCAGCTCTAGCGAAGAAGTCGTGGAATCCAGCTCCAGCGAAGTCGCTGAATCCAGCTCCAGCGAAGTTGTGGAATCCAGTTCCAGCGAAGTTGTCAATCCGATTGGAAAGTGCATTGCTTTCGTCAATGGTGATGGCAACTATGATGTGAACTGCTACAACGTTGGTCTCGATGAAATGGCTGAAGGCAAGTGCTACACCATGAATCCGGATCGCGTTGCTGAAAGCGGTGTTCCGCAGTACATCAGCAACAGAGCTTCTGATAAGTGGTGGTGGGTCGAAACGCCTTGCGCAGACGAACCGGAATCCTCCAGCTCCGCTGAAGAATCTTCGAGCTCTGTCGAAGAATCCAGCTCCAGCGAAGAAGTCGTGGAATCCAGCTCTAGCGAAGAAGTTGTCGAATCCAGCTCTAGCGAAGAAGTTGTCGAATCCAGCTCTAGCGAAGAAGTTGTGGAATCCAGCTCTAGCGAAGAAGTCGTGGAATCCAGCTCCAGCGAAGAAGTTGTGGAATCTAGCTCCAGCGAAGAAGTCGTGGAATCCAGCTCTAGCGAAGAAGTCATCGAATCTAGCTCTAGCGAAGAATCCTCCAGCTCCGTTGAAGTTGTCGAACCGGTTGAACGCTGCATTGCTTATGTAAGTGGCATGGACAATGTTGCCAATAACTGCTATAAGTCCGGTTTGAAGAATATGGCTGAAGGCAAGTGCTATGATTTGGCTACGAGTAAAGCTAAGGAATCTGCTAGCAGAATTAGCCGTCATACAGATGTTACTGATAAGTCTTGGTGGGTAGAAACGAACTGCTATGAAGGTGGCATGTTGGTAGAAAAGTGCGTTGCTTTCGATCGCAAGTCTACCAACGCAGACAATGTTGCTGATAACTGCTATAATGAAGGCCTGACGCATGCAAATGGCAAGTGCTTCACGATTAATCCGGCAATCCTTGCTGAATTTGGTTCCTATGAAGGATTCTCTACCGATGCTTCTGCATCCAAGCGTAAGAACTCTTCTGGTTGGGGCTGGGGTGGCTCGAGCATCAAGTGGTGGGTCGAAACTCCGTGCACGGAAGAAATCGTTCCTGTCAGCTCTAGCTCTAGCGTAGTCGTTGAATCCAGCTCCAGCGAAGAAGTTGTCGAATCCAGCTCCAGCGAAGAAGTTGTCGAATCCAGCTCTAGCGAAGAAGTTGTGGAATCCAGCTCTAGCGAAGAAGTTGTCGAATCCAGCTCTAGTGAAGAAGTTGTGGAATCCAGCTCCAGCGAAGAAGTCGTGGAATCCAGCTCCAGCGAAGAAGTTGTCGAATCCAGCTCTAGCGAAGAAGTTGTCGAATCCAGCTCCAGCGAAGAAGTTGTTGAATCCAGCTCCAGCGAAGTCGTAGAACCGGTTGCAAAGTGCATTGCATTCGTCAATGGTGACGGTAACTATGATGTGAACTGCTACAACGTTGGTCTCGATGAAATGGCT
>Ga0265299_10002216_pt1 | contig 20321 bp, 14 predicted proteins | sample AusTroGonzalo_MG_4_FD_193485 | JGI IMG/M metagenome (GOLD analysis project Ga0265299, IMG submission 193485) | Bovine rumen microbial communities from tropical cattle in Woodstock, Queensland, Australia - Gonzalo_02 | ecosystem: Host-associated > Mammals > Digestive system > Stomach > Rumen ... | reverse complement strand
TTCCGGCTGCTAAACTCCGGTCCGCGCTGCGGTCTCGGTGAGGTAATACTGCCCGCTAACGAACCCGGCTCCTCCATCATGCCCGGCAAGGTGAACCCCACGCAGTGCGAGGCACTGTCGCAAGTGTGCTGCCAAGTCATCGGCAACGACGTGGCCATCACCACCGGAGCCATGCAGGGACACTTGCAACTCAACGTGTTCATGCCGCTCATCGGGCGCAACCTCCTGCAATCGTCCCGTTTGTTGGCCGATGTCATCAACTCCTTCAATGACCACTGCCTGCAAGGCGTAGTGGCCAACAAGGAGCGTATTGCCATGCACCTCAACAACTCGCTGATGCTGGTCACCAAACTCAATCCGCACATCGGCTACTACAACGCCGCCAAGATCGCGCAGCACGCGCTGAAAGAAGGACTTACCTTGAGAGAGTCCGCACTGGAGCTGGGATTAGTAAGTGAGAAGGATTTTGATGAGTGGATGAAGATTAGTTGAGAGTTGAGAGTTTAGAGTTTAGAGTTTAGAGATTAGGGTGTTATGATTATTCTATTGATTGCTTCGCTTGCGCCGGTTATTTTTCTGATGACTTACATCTATGCGAAAGACCAATTCCAGAAAGAGCCTTTTGGACAGTTGATGAAGGCATTTCTGGGCGGCATCCTGGCCGGGATCTTGGATGTGCTCCTATTGAGTGCTCTTGGCATTTCGGACCTGCAGCCTTTCTCTGGCGTACGCGGGCAGGCATTTTTCCAAGCCTTCTTCCTGGCTGGATTTCCCGAGGAGTTATGTAAGCTGATTTTCCTCTATCTTTTCATCTGGAAAAGTCAGTATTTTGACGAATATTACGACGGCATTGAATATGCAGCTTTCGTGGGACTAGGCTTCGCAGGGTTGGAAAATATCATGTATGTATGGCGAGGCGGCATGGATGTTGCCATAAGCCGGGCAATGTTCGCAGTACCGGCACATTTCTTCTTCGCCATCATCATGGGCTATTTCTTTTCCCTCGCCAAGTTCAGACACGAGAAGAAAAAATTGTACTTGTTTCTCGCCTTCCTCTGTCCTGCCATTCTGCACGGCATTTACGACTTCATTTTGATGTATGCCAATCTCATCCAGAACACTGACACAATCATCGCCGCATTACTCAACCTGGGATTTTTCATCTTCTTCATCTTCATCTGGAAATTGGCGATCAAAAAATTGCGCCAAATGGCCGGGAAATAGCTTTTCATGTTTTCTCCATCATCATCAAACTGTTTTTTTAAGTAACTTTGCAGCGATAAAAATTAAAATTTGCCATTATTAACACCATCTTTGCACATTTTTAATCTGTCTTATATCCCCCTCATGAAACGAGCATATTTTTTCCTTTGTCTTGGATTGTTCACTTTTTGTGTGTATGGACAAAACACCAAAAACTTGACAATTATCAAGAATTCCGAACAAATCATCCAGAAAGCTCTCAATCTTACTGACAATGGTAAAATTGACGATGCCATCGCGCTATACAACCAAATCCCCTATGGTGACCCCAACTACGAGCATGCACAATACGAGAAAGCTTACGCCCTGGAGGTTGCCGAACGCCAAAAGGAAGCCATCCTGATTTTCAACAAACTGTTGGAAAACCCATCCTGTAGCCTACCGATGGCCTACATTTACACCGAGCTGGGCAACTGCTATGACAATTTAGAGGATTTTGACAAGGCGGTTTTCTATTACGACAAAGGACTGGAGACCAATCCCTATTATTATCACCTTCACTTCAACAAGGGAGTCTCCCTGATGCGTCAGGAAAATTACACTAAGGCTATAGAATGTTTCAAGACCTCCATGTTTCTGAATCCCGCCCATCAGGGCAGCCACTTCCAGTACGGGATGGCATGCCTGCATCTCGGATATACCATACCGGGCATCATGGCTCTCAACTACTGCACGCTGATAGACCCTTCTTCCAATTATTCCATTATGGCATTGAGGACCTTGGATGAAATCTACGAGTCGGGAGTGGGGTCATTCAATGCAGACAACCATTATTCCCTGCATGAGGATTACAAGGAACTGAACGTATTCTACCAGGATGTCGTCAAAACCCTCAACAACTCCATTTTTTCCCACAAGAAGGAACGCTGCCTGTCCAAGATTGACCATCCCGTCACCCGAGGCAACCAAGTGGTTTTCCAGAATGTGCAGGTGCGTCCCAACTCCCATGCAGTGGAGGATCAGCTCTACATTCCATTCTTCAAGCAAGTTATGGACAATCAGCTTTTCAATACATTCTGCTACTATCAACTTTCCGGCACTGACCTCCAAGATGGAAAAGTGGCGGCTAAAGCTGACAAGATGGGAAAAGAGTTGAATGCCTTCGTTCAAACCGTCGTTGACCAGCTTGACAAAGTCATCGAACAAGGTCTGAACCAAGAAAACCCAGACAACCTATACTACGTGTACGATAATTATCTTCTGAACACGTGGGGAAAAGTCTCTCAAAATGAGGAAGGAACCTTGTTGAAGCAAGGACAATGGACCACTATTGACCAAAACGGCCAGTTAAATGAGATAGCTTCCTACAAGGATGGCAAAGCTAACGGCATTGGCTTCGGATACACCAACAATCGGAAAACCACAGAAGCAATGATGTCGGAAGACATGATAACCGGTTTTATCCACACTTTCACTTATCATCCTTTTGGTGACACGACGATACTAACCATTGATATTAATGCGGTAAACAACAATCTTCAAGGCCCCTTCAAATACTACTACGACTCTGGAATACTCAAAGCCGAAGGATCGTTCAGTCCCAACGTGGAACCAGATGGCGAGCTGCGTTCCTACGACGAGCAGGGGCATCTTACCACTGTGGAGAATTATGTTGATGGAACAGCGTTTGGCCTCCAAAACAAATACTATCCCAATGGTCAGTTGACGGGTTCCTACAAAACTGAAACCGACACACAGCATCCTTTTATCTCCTACTATCCCAACGGGAAAGTGAAGATTCAGGGATCCGTCATCGACTCCAAATACACGGGGAAATTCACAGAACTATATCCAAGCGTGGCTCTTAAAGGATCTTACAATTATAACAACAACGGAGAATTAGAAGGCGAATATGTCACTTATCATCCCAATGGAATGCCAGAAATTAGAGTAAACTACAAAGATGGTGAACACAACGGGGATTACATTGAATATGACTATGACGGGAAAAATCTTATCACCTTCCACTTCAAAGACGGACAATACACAGATGCCGAAACCTACATGCCCGATGGCACCGTCCGCTCCACACATATTCTCAAAGACAAACATATCACCACCGACATGTACTCCTCCCTTGGAAGCCTCCTCGCCACCAATATTCGAAACGCCAAATTCAAATTGGATGGCAAGCAAGTTCTTTATTATGCCAACGGCAGGATTTGCCAAGAAACCAACTACAAAAATGGCAAACAGAATGGTGTAGCCAAAGAGTTCTACCAGTCAGGGCAGGTGAGCTCCTATACTGAATACAAGAACGATGTCCGAAACGGGCTCTCAATTCATTATTGGGATGACAAAGCGCATACAGTATTTCAGGAATGCCAATTCCGCAACGACACCATAGTGGGAGCCAAATACACATACTATCACGATGGTTCTCTTTGCAGCAAAGAGTTGTTTGACCAAGAAGGCAAACAGATATATTGTGCCTATTACACACCAGATGGGGTTATGATTCGTGAGATTCGCTATTTCAACGGTCTGCCTCTTCTAATCAGCACCTTTGATTTGAACGGACAACTGGTCCATTGCGATACCATACTTTTCGGCAACGGCCACAGCGATTATTACTATCCCAATGGCAACCTGTGGGCCAGTCGGGAAATCAAGGGCGGCAAACCGGACGGCACCAACATCGAATATTCTCTTGACGGCAAAATCATCACTACAAGGCAAGAAATCTCCGACATGAACAATGGTGAGAGTAAATCAACATACCCCACCGGCGAGGTCATGGACTCCTGTTCAACAACCCTTGATATCATAGACGGGGCCCATATCCGTCACGACCCGCTTGGACGTCCTATCTCCTCTGTTTTTTACGGCGGAGATGAACAGGCCCAAGGCCCATACCTCTTTTTCTATCCGGATGGCAAAAAACAGTATGAAGGCAACAATATCAACAACTTACTACACGGCCCTGTATCGTTTTTCGCTCCTGACGGGCAGACACTGTTGATGGACATCATCCATGATCATGGGAGTCCATACCAATACAGGTTCCGACAGAAAGATGGAAGTTTTTCCGAAGTCAAAGTGCTCCCCAAAGAGAATGTCCAGATCAACGCCTGCTATCCAAATGGACAAACCGGCATAGTGGCAGAATTTGAAAACGGTATTCAAAACGGTAGTTTCATTATCTATTATCCCAATGGCCAAGCTGCATACACCTCCCAGTATGTAAATGGACTCAAAGACGGTGAGGAATCTTTCTTCTTCGCCAATGGCAAAACCTCCGCAATGCGCAGCTTCAGTCATGGAGATTTGCACGGGGCAATGGAATACTATTATGAAAACGGCCAGAAGGCTTACGAAGGCAACTATTATTACGGACTTGCACACGGAGACTTCAAGAAATACGACAAGAGTGGCAAACTTATCCACAAGGTAAGTATGCACTATGACCGTTGCACTGCAGACGAAAGATATTAAATCATTCATTCATAAAACAACATTCACGATGAACAACCATCCCACACTCGACCACATCGAAGACTTATTCCCCTCCGACTTTACCGAGGAGCAGAAAGCCAAAGCCAAAACCCTTTTCTACAAGAAGATGTCCATTGCCGCACATAAATTCTACGGCGGCAAGATGCAGACATTGCCCAAAGCGCCCATCTACGGGTTCAACTGGTTCAACGTGTGGTACACGCCCGGCGTGTCCGCCGTTTCCACCACTATCCGCGACGATAACGACCAGTCGTTCTATCTCAGCAACCGTTCCAACTTAGTGGCGGTGGTGAGCGACAGCACGCGCGTGTTAGGCGACGGCGACTGCACCCCTCCCGGCGGACTTGGTGTGATGGAAGGCAAGGCCATGCTGATGAAGTACTTGGGCGGAGTGGATTCCGTGCCCCTCTGTATCGACAGCCGCGACGAGAACGGCGAGCACCAAGCCGACAAGCTGATTGATTTTGTGAAGATGGTACAGCACAGCTTCGGCGCCATTAATCTGGAAGACATCTCGCAACCCAACTGCTACCGCGTGCTGGACACGCTGCGCGAAGAGTGCGTCATCCCCGTATGGCACGACGACGCGCAAGGCACCGCCTGCGTGACATTGGCAGGACTCATCAACGCGCTGAAAATCGTGGACAAGAAGATGGAAGACATCAAAGTGGTGCTTTATGGCGCCGGTGCTGCCAACACTACCATCGCACGACTGATGATTACCGATGGCGTGAAGCCGGAAAACTTCATCATCTTTGACACTAAAGGCACGCTGCATAAGAACCGCACGCAGTACCGCGACGACAAACGTTTCTACCGCAAGTGGGAGTTGTGCGAGACCACCAATCCGAACTGCATCGAAACCCACGAAGAGGCATTCAAGGATGCTGATGTGCTCATCGCACTCTCCAAACCGGGCCCAGACACCATCAAGCCGGAGTGGATCCAGCTGATGGCAGACAAGGCCATTGTGTTCGCCTGCGCCAACCCCGTGCCGGAAATCTATCCTTACAAAGCCAAGGAAGCTGGTGCGTACATCGTGGCCACGGGTCGCGGCGACTTCCCCAATCAAGTCAACAATTCTGTCTGCTTCCCAGCCATCCTAAAGGGAACATTGCTCGTTTCGGCCAGCAAAATCACCGACAGCATGGCGATTTGCGCCGCGCACTCCATCGCAAAATATGCGGAAAACCAAGGCATTACCGCCGAGCGCATCATGCCTACCATGATGGACAGTGACCTCTTCCCCACCGTGGCCGCCGACGTGGCCATGCAGGCCATAGCTGATGGTGTAGCCCGCAAACAACGCACCTGGCAGGAGGTCTATGACATCGCCAAACACGACATTGACGAAACCCACGCCATCGTGGAACAATTTGAATCCAACGGTGTCATCCGCGAGTTTCCGGAAGAAGAAATCCGCAACATTGTCCGTCAGGTTTGCAGTGAGTTATGAAAAAAAGAATCATCGTAACGCTGTTCTTCATTGTAGGTATCACCTCAATCCTGCTGATTCTCTCCATCTTCAAGCTCTACACAGAGGCGGAGAAGGTGCAACGCAGCATCTTTGTCAACGAGGTGCTGACCGCCGGCGATGAGATAGTAAGCCGTATTGATGCGCTTATCAAGAACGACACTTTGCCGGAAGATCAGCTGGACAGCGTGAACAGTCAGTTGCCTGACACTACGGCGGTGGTCTCCGAGCAAAGGGCACGGCGCTTCCTTCTGGACTCCATCTCCTACCAGCCCATTGGTATCATCCAAACCGTCATTTTCGTCAAAGAGAACAATTCTCGCATCATCGAGGACGACACCACCTATTTCAGCGATGCGTACCGCAAAATGTTCCCCTTGAACAACGACCCATGGTCGCCGAAAAACGCCAAAGGCAACGTCTCTTCCATGGTTGCCGACATGGATGTCAACCTTGTGCAGATGGACAGTAGCACCATCCAATTGCTCAGTCCAGAGTATCTGTACCATCTGATCAAGTCATGCTTGGAAGACGAGAACATTGACGCACGATTCGATTTCGCTATTTACAACGCATTCACCACCGACTTCGTCGTGATGCCAGAATTCACCGACGAGGAAACCATGCTGCAAAGCGAATATGTGTTCAGATTGAAATACAACGAGAAAGTCACCTCTCCCAACTACCTTATCCTATACTTCCCCGCTGAGCGCGGCATCTTTTTACAGCGCATGAGCACCATTGTCGGGTTGATCATCTGCCTGCTGATTGTATGCTTCACTATCTCTTTTGTGGCACTTTACTCCCTCTACCGCCAGAAAAAGCTGTCAGAAGTCACCAACGAGTTCGTCAACAACATGACGCACGAGTTCAAAACGCCCATTTCCACCATCTCGCTGGCATGTGAGGCTCTGTCAGACCCCAATCTGCACAGCGACGCCTCCATGAGAGAAGCCTACATCAGCATCATCCGCGATGAAAACGACCGTCTGAAGGACATGGTCAACAACATCCTCCAGATTGCACAACTCAAGAAGGGGCAAGTGAAGATGAACATCGAGTTGTTGGATATGCACGAGCTCATCCACAAGGTGACCGACAGTGTGGCATTGCAGATCAGCTCTACCAACGGCACACTGAACCTGGCGCTGAACGCCGACACCTACAAGATTTTCGGTGACCGCCACCACTTGGCCAATGTCATCATCAACTTAGTGGAAAACGGCATCAAATACTCTACTACAAAACCGGAGATACTCATCAACACGCAGTCCGACAAGAAATATTTCATGCTTTCTGTCACCGACAAGGGCATAGGTATCCCTAAGAAAGCCCTGGGAAACATTTTCGACAACTTTTACCGTGTGCCCAAAGGTAACGTTCACGACGTAAAAGGATATGGCCTTGGATTAGGGTACGTGAAGAAAATCGTATCCCTGCACCACGGCCATATAGAAGTTCAAAGTGAAGAGGGCAAAGGCAGCACATTCGTCATCTACCTGCCTCTGAAAAGCACCAAATAGGATTACATCACAAACTTGAACCCAATTCCATGCACATTGATGATCTGGATGCTGGGTTCGCTTTTGAAGTATTTTCTCAACTTTGTGATATACACGTCCATGTTACGGGCGTTATAATAGCTGTCGTCGCCCCAGATTTTCTTCAACGCATAGCCTCGCTCCAACACGTCGTTTTTCTTCTCCAAAAGCATCTGCAAGAGTTCAGCTTCGCGAGTCGTGATCTTACGCTCTTCACCATCTATAATCAGTAGCTGGCGTTTTTTATCGAACTGGATGCTGCCCAGTTGGACAATCACCTCCTCGGGTTCCTGACTAGTGGTTCGGCGCAACAGTGCCTGGATACGAGCCACAAGTACGTCAATGGAGAACGGCTTGGTGATGTAATCGTCGCCACCTATGGAAAGTCCCTTAATCATATCCTCCTGCAAATTCTTGGCAGTCAAGAAGATGATTGGAATTTTCTTGTCCTGTTTACGGATTTCCTGAGCCAGCGTAAAACCATCCATCAGCGGCATCATCACATCGATGATACAGATGTCAAAATCGCCTTTGCAGAACATCTCGAAGGCAATCTCGCCGTTGGTGGCATGATGAATCTGATAGCCCTTGCCTGTCAGGTAGGTAGTGAGCACCTTGCCCAGATTAACATCGTCTTCAGCGAAAAGAATTTTTACAGGTTCCATAATTTATTACGATTAGCGATGAACGATTAGCAAATTATGATGAACGATTAGCGATGAATGATTATCAAGATTCGCTAATCCATAATCGATAAACGCTAATCGTTCATTAATATTATCCTCTGTATGGGAAATCTTTGCCGGGGAAGTAGGCTTGGCTGCCCAGCATTTCCTCGATACGCATCAGCTGGTTGTACTTGCAGATACGGTCGGTGCGGCTGGCGGAGCCGGTCTTGATTTGGCCAGTGCCCAATGCCACGGCCAAATCGGCGATGGTCGTATCTTCCGTCTCGCCAGAGCGGTGCGACATCACAGCCGTATAGCGGTTGCGCTGAGCCAAGGTTACAGCTTCAATGGTCTCGGTAAGTGTACCTATCTGATTCACTTTCACCAAGATAGAATTGGCCACACCCCTCTCAAGGCCCATGGCCAAGCGGTTGGAATTGGTCACGAACAAATCGTCACCTACCAACTGGACTTTGCCGCCGATAGCTTTGGTAAGCAGTTTCCAACCATCCCAGTCATCCTCAGCCATACCATCCTCAATAGATATAATGGGGTATTTCTTGGTCCAGTTTTTCCAGTAATCCACCATCTGCGCGGGCGTAAACTCTTCGTTGGTGGACCATTTCAGTCTATAGACATTCTTTTCCACATCATAGAATTCGGAAGCAGCGGGATCCAGGGCGATGCAAACCTCGTCATAAGGTTTGTAACCGGCATTCTCAATGGCTTTTAGAATCACCTCTACTGCCTCTTCGTTGGATTTCAGGTCGGGAGCAAAACCGCCCTCGTCGCCCACATTGGTGGAGTAGCCTTTGCATTTGAGCACTTTCTTGAGGTTATGGAAGATTTCAGAACCCATACGCACAGCCTCACGGAAGGTAGGCGCACCGATAGGCATCACCATAAACTCTTGGAAATCGACGCGGTTGTCGGCATGGGAACCGCCATTGAGGATATTCATCATCGGTACGGGAAGTACATTGGCATTACAGCCACCCACGTAACGATATAGGTCTTGGCCGGTTTCCTGTGCGGCAGCCTTGGCCGCTGCGAGAGACACGCCTAAAATAGCGTTGGCGCCCATCTTGCCTTTGTTCTCAGTGCCGTCGATTTCAATCATGCGGGCGTCAATTTCAGCTTGATCGCTAACATCCATTCCCTCAATCTGTTCTGCCAGCACATTGTTCACATTCTGCACGGCCTTCATCACGCCCTTGCCCATGAAACGGTCTTCCTGACCATCTCTCAATTCCACAGCCTCGTGCACACCAGTAGATGCGCCGGAGGGAACAGCAGCACGGCCCATAGCGCCGGCAGCGGTATATACGTCAACTTCCACGGTGGGATTACCACGGGAATCCAAAATTTCTCTTCCTAAAACTTTAATAATCTGACTCATAGCATTTATAATTTAAAACGTGCAAAGATAATAAAAAAAGGTGAAGTTGGTGCATGAGGTGAAAAGGGTAAAAGGGGAAAAGGTACGAGGAGATGTCAAAGACCAAAGACCGAAGACTATAGACTGGAGACCAAAAGGCAACTACTCTTTCCCTGAAAGTACTATCACAAACTCTCCTTTCACTTCGCCTTGGGCGAAATGTTCGACGGCTTCGGCGAGGGTGCCGCGGAAGGTGTGGGCGTGGATTTTGGAAATTTCTTTGGAAACAGAGATTTTGCGGTCGGGGCCCATAATCTCGACCATTTTCTCTAGTGATTTGACCAGGCGGTGCGGCGACTCGTAGAAGGCCACGGTCTCCTCCATCTCGGCAAACCGTTTGAGCAGGGTCTCCTTCCCTTTCTTATGGGGAAGGAAGCCGTAGAAGTAGAAGCGGTCGCAGGGAATGCCCGACTGCACGAGAGCGGGCACTAGGGCTGTGGGACCGGGCAGGCACTCTACCTCGATGTCGTTGGCCAGGCACTCGCGCACAAGGAGGAAGCCGGGATCGGAGATGCCAGGGGTGCCCGCATCGCTCACGAGGGCCACCTGCTCATGGGTTTTGATTTCGGCAAGGAATCGCGCCATCTGTGCGTGCTCGTTGAAGATGTGGTACGCCATACAGCGTTTTTCTATCTCATAGTGTTTCAGCAATTTGGCGGTGGTTCGGGTATCTTCGCAGAGAATCAAATCCACGGAGCGCAACACATTGAGCGCCCGGAGGGTGATGTCCTCCAGATTTCCGATGGGAGTGGGAACGATGAAGAGTTTCATTGTGGTCGCATTTGGTGTGCAAAGATACGAAAAAAACGCAGGAGCGAATAATCATTCACTCCTGCGTTTTTGTGGTGCCCGGAACAGGACTTGAACCTGCACGCCTTTCGGCACACGCACCTGAAACGTGCGCGTCTACCACTTCCGCCATCCGGGCATGGTTAATAAATACCCTCCTTGATGATATCGTGGAGATGAATCACTCCAAGATACCGGTCCCTACTGTCCAAGACGAAGAGGTTCGTGATGTTCTTGCTCTTCATCAGTTCCAGCGCGTCCACGACGAGGGTATCTTCGTGAACGGTTTTGGGTTGTTTGGTCATCACATCCTGTGCGGTGAGCCCGCTGTAGTCAGGGTTGCGCTGCAGCATTCGCCGCAAGTCGCCGTCGGTGATGGCACCGACCACCTTGTTGTCTGAAACCACCGCCGTCACGCCAAGGCATTTGCCGGAGATTTCAAGGATCACTGCCTGCATTGGGTCATTGGGGGCCACCATCGGAACGTCGTTGAACTTGTATAAGTCCTTGACTTTCATATAGAGGCGTTTTCCCAAAATGCCACCCGGGTGGAGTTGTGCGAAGTCTTCGGAAGTGAAGCCGCGCAACTTGATGAGGGTGGAGGCAAGGGCGTCGCCCAGGGCCAGCTGCGCCGTGGAGCTGCAGGTGGGGGCCAGGTTGTTCGGGCTCGCTTCGCGTTCCACCGTGCAGTTGAGCACGTAATGCGCTTCGCGGGCCAGATGCGAATCCACATTGCCGACCATTGCAATCAGGATGTTGCCATTTTTCTTCAGAAAGGGCGTCAACAATGAAATTTCAGGTGTGTTGCCGCTCTTGGATATGCAAAGAACCACATCGTCGGGCTGAATCATGCCCAGATCCCCATGAATGGCATCCGCCGCGTGCATGAAGACCGCCGGTGTTCCCGTGGAGTTGAGCGTGGCGACAATCTTCTGTCCTATAATCGCGCTCTTCCCTATTCCGGTTACGATGACCCGGCCTTTTGAATGCAGAATCGTTTCCACACTTCTCGCAAAATCATCCGAAAGATACTGTTGGAGTTTCTGTACGGCGTCGGCCTCCTCCTGCAACACCTTTGCGGCGTAGTTGATTATGCTGTTGTTGTCTTTCAAATCCACGATTCCTTATTCTGAATTTTTAGACTTTTTAGCAGATATGGCACGGCTAAATCTCTCATACTTCCTTCGTGCCATCGCAGTGTCTCCAAAATAGGTCTTGAAGTCCTCCGGAGAGAGGTTTTCCATCTCCTCATTTTGGAGCCGCAAAAATAATGAACTTTTTAATACATTCGGACGCGGGGTGATATTTTTTTTGTTTTTCGGGCAGACCTCCTGACAACGGTCGCAGCCAAACACCAACGGAGCCTCCGCAAGTACCGAATTATCAGGAGTTTTATTCTCTACCGTCTGGTATGCATAGCACTTGTTTGCATCCACTTTATAGGGTAAAAGCGCGTGCGCCGGACAACTGTTCACGCACAGCATACAGTCGCCACAATCCGATTTTTTCGGAGAATCGTACGCATCAAACTCGCAAGTCGTCAGTATGGTGCCAAACACGAAATAGGAGCCTTCGTCGTTATGGACCAGCCCGTTTTTGCCATAGCAGCCGATGCCGGCCTCCACCGCCCAGTTTTTCTCCGAAATGCAGGAACTGTCCACCGTAATACGGCATTGGGCAGTAGGCTCAAGCGCCATCATCTTTTCTGCCACCTCTTGCAACATGCGTTTTACCAACTGGTGGTAATCCTCAATCCAGGTGTAACGTGCCATCCTGTATTTGTCGCTGGCTGGCTGCTCTGCGATGCGGTAATCAAGAGCCACCACGATAACGCTGCGGCACCCTGGAAGCAGATCTTCGGGGTTAAAGCGCTTATCGACATCTCTTTCCAGAAAGTGCATGTCAGCATGTCTCCCCTCCCCTATGGCGGCCTTGAACTGCTTCTCTGCATCGCGCAACACGTGCGCACGAGCCACGCCCGCACAAGAGAAGCCTGCCTCACAACACCATGTCTTCACCTGCTGCGCCTGCATCATGATCTATAGCTTCAACTCTTTGAATTTTTCGGGAATTCGGATGCCTGTTGGACCTGGAACATTGAACCGGATAACCTTGAGATGGGCCCGGATTTCCGTCAACTGATGCAAATCCTTGAGGACCATTTCAGTGAAAAACGACTGCGTGGAATCCACGGCTGCATAGTCGTGGTATTCGCAGGCAAAGCGCGAGTGTTCCAATCGCTCCTCTCCGTGTCCGTTGAGCACATCCTGCACAAGTGCAAAATCCACGGGCATTTTCAGCAACAACCTAAGCGGCGCATACGTGCCGCAATAGTACTGATAGGTCAGTTTGTTTACATATTTCACACTGTCCGGGGTGAGCACTGCACGCATCACTTCTATGCCATATGCGCTGACATTCAGATAAATAATGCTATCCACACGGTTCACCATGAAGATATTGCAGGTGCGCGTACCGCCTGTATCGACAATATCGGCCTTGCCGCGATAGGAAATCCACTCATAGCCGGAAGCCAACGGGGGCAGCGTGTCCAAAACGGCAAGAGTCGTATCCGGTTGCATCACAACCGTATCAGCTGCTTCCTGTGAAAATGCGAATATAGGCATCCCGAAAAAGATGCCTATAAAGGAAAAGCGAACAATATGCTTATATATTGCTGACATTATCGGATTAGCGTGAAGGTGCCCGTTACAGCCGGTTGGCCATTGCCACGCAAGTCATCCATCTGTGTCCAATGGTGGATGTAATACACATACACCCCCGATGGCATCTCTATGCCATTCGGGTCGCGGCCATCCCAGCCTTCAGCGGGATTAGAGGACTTGAACATAAGTCTGCCAGCCCGATCGTAAATGAGCATCAGGTATTTAGCCATTTCAACACCTTCATAAACAGGCTTGAAAACATCATTAAGGCCGTCTTCATTGGGAGTGAAAGCATTCGGCATCACGAAGGAGACTGGCACATATACGCGCACATGCTCGGTCACGGAGTCCCGGCATTCAAACTCATTGGTGCCGGCAAGGGTGATGTCATACGAGCCCACATGGACAAAATCATGAGATACGGTGTGCAAACCTTCCACGATGTTGTTTTCCGGATTGTACCGGTCGTTGAAATTCCACACGATGTTATAATCCGGATCGCAGTCGGTATGGCACGTAAGGGTTCCAACGCCATGTTCAATAACCACCGCCTCAGGAGAATAGGTAAATGAAAGTTCCGGAAGCGGGTTCACCTTCACCGTGACAGTGTCCATGGTAAAGCATTCCTCATCATCGGGGTGCACGGCCTTGACCACATAATCTGAAGTAGCCGCAGGGCGTACCACCAGAACATCGCTTTCAAGCCCATTGGCCCAGCGCAGCACATAGGAGGGTGAATCCACTGCTGCTACCAAACGCGCCATATCGCCGAGACAAATCACGGTATCGCCTGTGATGACGGGAACCGCCATAGTGTCCACATTGACGACAGTTTTAGTCGTACGTTGGCAGTTGTTATCAAAAAGGACCTTCAACTGATACTCCTGTGTTGAGCGAGCAACTAACTTCAAAGTGTCAGTCGTATCGGCTGTGCTCCAATAATAGTTCTGTGGATGGATATTGGTAGTGTCGCCGAAAATAGGCTTAAGCGTAACCGTTTTTCCTGGGCAGACCGTAAAAGTATCGAGTGCCAAATCCGGCACGTCCACGACAACATGCACCGTGTCGTACAAGTCAAATGAATTGCTGCCTGCATTGGTAAAATGGTACTTGACAATATAGTCGGTGGATTCTTGCGGGTCCACCACTAATCTATTCTTGTGTCCGACAGAAGTGGAATCGGATACTGTGTTTGTAAACCATTCAATGGTAGCATTCTCATCCATCGGGGTAATGGGAGTAAAGCGCCATGCCTCGCTCTGATTCTGCTGAACAGACCAACTTGTCATACTTCTGCCCGGAGCAATTAATATTTGTGAAGACGTGCTGTTCTGGAGACCAATGATGCCTTCGTTATTGTGGTTAGGTCCATTTGTACTGGCACAGCATTGTCTTTTCTTGACAAAAATGTCAATGATGTTCGTGCCTTCATACAACACCATCTGATAGGTGCATTTCAACGAATTGTTGCCAAATTCAGGAATCTCGTTAAAATTGAAGACAAACGTACGGCAAGGATAACTACCCAGAGTATCTCTATAAACCCAACCCGTACCAGTACTGATATCTATATCCTCAAAGACGCCGTATATGGAGTTCTTATAGCAATGAGGCGTATTTGCATCCGGAGTACCTCCCAATGCAGTGGGCGTAGAATATGGTGGTGTTGCCGCAGGTGGTGAATATTGATAAACGCAACCTGTCAAAGCTGTACGGGGATTAAACGAAATAATACCATTAGTACCTGGATAAACCGTCGAATAGTTTTTACCAAAAAAAGAAAACTGGAAAGGCAAGGTCACAGCCGCCAACCATTTATCATCATAGGAGGCAGAAACCAATGTCCCTGCATTGAACTCATACGGATGTAACTCAAACGGAATTTGCCGTACCGTGTAATCATTAGTGTACATTCCTGTAGCAGTCACTTGTGCAGACAGAAAGATAGGCTTGCCGCAAACATGGTTTAGCGTGTCTGGCAAGTCTTCATCCATCTCATTTTGTACCACTACCTTAGGACAAGCAGAGCCGTCAGGACTCTCAAACAACTCCGGCACGCAAGTAATAGTAGCCTCCCAACCGTTTTTATTCGCATCCTCACTTGAAGGCACATATACCACCGTCAAGGACGAGCCGGAAGAAAAAATAACAGGCGGTTTGTTCCCAGTGGAATTATCCAGTGTGCTATGATGAAATTGTCCTATCAAACGCGGTGTGTTGGTTGAGGTGAGTTTACCATCGTAAATCTTCATCACGCCTCTGGCATCAAAACTTTGGAATTCCATCTTGACATGCGACACCGGAGAAGAAAAAATACAAGAATAAGTCTGCGTTGTATTGTTCATTCTCCCGTTTGGACCGCCAGAGTCATAGAATTTGGCATTGCATGTGTTGGCCATATAATTATCATCTAACCAAATGGTCTCGGGGTTGGTGAGCACTACGTACAACTGGGCCTCCCATCCCGACTTCAAGATGCCATAGTCATCGATATTATCCGAATGGAATACAAACGTAAGAAACGTGCCCGTAGCCGAAATCTCGTCCGGAGTATTCACCGAGTTGTAAGCACCAATTAAGGGTGCGTTGACGTCGCGACCGTCGAAAACATACAACGTATCCCCATATCCCATGGCAAAATCGATAAATTGCACTTTGAGAACACCCGGATCCAGTTGTTGATTCATGCCATTCTTGATAGTCATCGTATCTTTGATATTCCTTCCGAAATTACCTGAATCCGTAGGCGTTTCAGGGCCACCCGGATCATAGAAATTACGTACATTTTCTTCGACGCTCTCTATCGTGGCAGTATTGCTCATGATAATATCTTGGGCAAATGACATGCCTAATCCCACCCAAGCAAACAAAGCCAAAAGGCAAAATAATCTCTTCATTGTGCGAGAATTTAACGAATCAGCACTACATTACCTGTTCTCACCTCCAAGGCATCTTTGCTCACTGTCTCTGATGCCTTGTTCCGGTTTCTGAGCTTGTACTTAATCACGTACGTATATACTCCCGCAGGGCACAACGTGCCGTTTTTGTCCTTACCGTCCCAATATGCAGTTGGATTGTAAGTCTTGAACAACACATTCCCGTATCGGTCGCAAATCATCATGAAAAAAGTGGAAAACGTCTCCTCCGGTGTCAACTCATACTTCAACATGAAGTACTCATTGATGCCGTCACAATTCGGAGTGAAAGCATTGGGCACATAGAATGGCACAGTATCACCAACCGTTACGCACACTTCGTTAGGGGACGCCGAAACAACACTATTATCTGATGCGGCAAAAGACATAAAGCCAGCCAGCACGAAAACGTATAAGAAGACAATCTTTTTCATCTTAGAAAATTATGTAATTTATATAACGAATGTGTTTCTATTATGTTGCAAAAATAATGATTTTTTCATCTCTTCATCGCCTCCGCCACCACTTTGGCAGCCTTGGCTGAAGCAGAGCCGTCACCAAGCAGTGCATACAACTTGCGGTAATCCTCTTTCATAGAGTCTATGCAGGCTTCATCGCTGGTTATCTTCTCCAGTTCCTTCTTAAGATGGAATGTATTAAAGTCGTGCTGGATGAGTTCCGTCACCACTTGCTTATCCATGATCAAATTAGGCAGAGAGATGAAATGAATACCAGTAATCAATTGTCTTGCAATAAAATATGAAAGCTCACTACCTGCATAGCAAACCACCTGCGGCGTGCCGATCATGGCCGCCTCCAACGTTGCCGTGCCGGAAGCCACCACCGCAGCCTTGGCATTGGCCAGCAAAGGATATGCGCTGCCGCTTACCATCTTAACCGGACTCTTTCTGATAATCTTCTCGTATAAACTCCTGGACTGCCAATCCACTACGGATACTACAAACTGATACTGTGGGAACAAAGGAACCATCTTCAGCATTTGCGGGAGTATGGCCTTGATTTCCTGCTTGCGACTGCCGGGCAACAGGGCAATGATCTCACGCTCATCCAAATCGTGCTGTTGGCGGAAGCCGAGCACCTCCGGACTATCGTGCAGATTCTTGCTCACGGCATCCAACAACGGGTGGCCCACATAGTGAACATCCATACCGTTTTTGGCATAGAAATCCTTCTCAAAAGGCAAAATCACCATCATTTCATCCACATATTTCCGAATCTTCTTGATTCTGCCCTTCTTCCACGCCCAGATCTGCGGAGAGATGTAATAGATAACTTTGAAGCCTTGCTCCTTGGCAAATTTCGCCATGCGCAGGTTGAAGCCCGGATAATCCACCAGAATCACCACGTCCGGTTCATAGAGCAGCATGTCCACCTGACAGATACGCATATTGCGGAAGATGGTGTTCAGGTGAGTAAAAACCTCCCAGAAGCCCATAAAGGCGAGCTCTTTGTAGTGTTTTACAATGTCGCCACCGGCTTGTTCCATGAGGTCGCCACCCCAGCAGCGGAAATCCGCCTGCGGGTCGCGCTCCTTCAGGGCCTTCATGAGATTGGACGCATGCAAATCACCCGACGCCTCGCCGGCAATGATGTAGTATTTCATGACTATGAGAGCAGGCGTTTCACGATATCGGAAACCATCTTGTTGTCAGCCTTGCCGGCAAACGCCTTGGTGGCCTGGCCCATCACTTTGCCCATGTCTTTCATGCCGCTGAAACCGTTGTCGGCAATAATCTGCTTAAGCGCAGCCTCCACCTCTTCAGCGGACATCATTTGCGGCAGATAGGTAGAGATGATATCCAGCTGGAACTTCTCCTCCTGATAGAGGTCTTCGCGATTCTGCTGCTTGTACATCTCTGCAGAATCCTGACGTTGCTTCACCAGCTGTTTCAAAATCTTGATTTCACCCTCTTCGCTAATTTCATCGGCGGCACCCTTTTGGGTTTTGGCCAACAAAATAGCGGACTTAATGGCTCTCAAAGCATTGAGTTTATCTTTTTCCTTGGCCAACATGGCAGCCTTGATATCGTCGTTAATTCTTTGTTCCAGATTCATAGCAGTAAGATTTATATTATTGGGTGCAAAGATACAAAAAAATAGGTGCAAGAGATGCATGAAGATCAAGGGGGAAATGAGGTTAAAGGGGTGAAATGGGGAAATGGGGGGGGGCTAACGCCGTAAGGCGTTACATATCTGTAGCCAGGGATTACATCCCCGGGATGTAGGATGGCCCGTGCGTGTGTTGCGGCGTGTAAAACACCCGAACCGAAACACAAAACCAGCACGCCGCGATAATAAAAGTTCAACAGCCAAAGCCCCAAAAAATCCCGAAAAAACGTATTTTTGCGGTCGGTTTTCATATTATGACATCTCGGGGAAGAAATATCACATTGGTGGTGGCCGGTGCGCTTATAGCACTGGCCGTTTGCCTCTTTACATTCGGCAGGCGCACGCAGGTGGTGGAAAGCATCAAGAAGCACACTGCCGCGCTGGCGAAGAAAGAGTACATCCCTGACCAGCATGTGAATATGGAAAACACGATGGCCTTCCAGCAAGCCGACTCTCTGTACAACACGTTCCGTAAGCATTTCCGGATGCACTACCAGACCATCGGAACAGCCACATTTCCAGACAGCAGCCGTATCATCCTCATCGCGGAGCCGGCCCCATTCTTGGAGCCTGACAGCATCGAGAAAATTTGCGCCAGATTCACGCACGAAACGGTGCAAAAGCACTTCAAAATCGGCTACGATGGCCGCATCACCGACCTGCTCATCCTGCTGGGCAACGCCACTACCGAAAACCTCAACAACCTGACCGCCAAGCTGTCGGAACAGCTTTATCTTTCTGATTACAAGCCCAACACTTTGGACTTAACCTCCGATAAGAAGCGCGGCTATTTCACCCAGAAGAACCTCGACTATCAAATCTCCTTGGCTGAGTTTGACGACTGGTTTTTCCAAGCAGCAGAGGAGTTCATTGACGATAAAGACACCTCCAAGACCTTGACCATCAACAAGATGTTCAAGCAGAAACGCAAGGGGGTCTTTTTCAGCAAAGCGCCTGGATTAGTGGCCTGGAGCATCCGGCGCAACAGCGACCTCATCAACCAAGTGCGTGATATCCGCCAATTCGCCTTAGACGCAGATTTGATTCTGGGCGCACTGCGCGACAGCAGCACGCTGGTCATCATCGGGCGCGAGCGCGAAGCCCCGCTGGAGGTGCTGCCTCCGTTGCGTGTGGAAACCGTGCTGCTCATTGCCAGCATCAGCGCCAAGGAGCTGTCGCAGAGCCTCGACATCAACGACTGCATGGCCGGCAAGATGGCCGACGGCCGCGACTGGTGTCCAACCTACCTCAGCCGCGAACTGGAAAATACGGAATTGGGTCACCTGCTCACCATTACGGACGTGTTGCTCAAAGATTGGTCGGAGAGCGGCACTATCCAGGAAGCATGCTATCACTACCCTTCCCCAGGCTACTTTCCTTTTGACAAACCGCTGTTCCAGAAACTCGGCATCAACCAGCTGGTCTATAACTGGAACACCGCCAACACCATGTACGCCATCGACCTGCCGGAGCACACCATCTACACACTGAACCGCACGGGCGCACTGCCTGTCTCCTACTTCAACTCGCAAGAGTCGCACCAAAGTATCGGCAGCCGTTATGAGTGGCAGGCAGGCAACTACTTCGCCCATTGTGGCAATACCGACATCGCCCGCGTGGTGCAATACACCGCGCTTTACCAACTATTCATGGACAATGGCATCCACTACAAGGGCAAGCTGCTGCACGCGGCTTTTCCAGGAAACAAACCATATCTTTTGGCCAAGCCCTGCCGTAATCTGCTGGATATCTTCAAAAACATGGACAACGCCCAAATCGAGCAGTTTGCCGACACACTGGCCCGCATCCATTTCACTGCATACGGACAAAAGCAGGTCAACCGACAGATGTCGGACAATGAGAACCGCTACAACTTCACCTACACAGAAGAAAACCGCCGCGATATTTATCAGGATGTCAACCAGCGGCAGAAGCAGATGCTAATCAACGAAATGCAGGGGGTAAAAAGCATGCTGAAGGG
>Ga0265299_10002215_pt1 | contig 20327 bp, 18 predicted proteins | sample AusTroGonzalo_MG_4_FD_193485 | JGI IMG/M metagenome (GOLD analysis project Ga0265299, IMG submission 193485) | Bovine rumen microbial communities from tropical cattle in Woodstock, Queensland, Australia - Gonzalo_02 | ecosystem: Host-associated > Mammals > Digestive system > Stomach > Rumen ... | reverse complement strand
GCCGCCTTTCGGGTGATGACGAGTACAATCGGGACTATTTCCGAAAGGTGATAGAATTCATCAAAGAAAAGAAGATTGACTATAAGAACGAACTGTTTTGTATCTATGGTGACTACAGGCAGGTGAATGTCGATGGAAAATCGATTGTTTATCGCAACGATATGGTGAAAAAGCACGACCCCGTCAAGTTGCATGTTCGCAAGCTGCTTTCGAACCGAGGGGCATGCTATAGCAAGAAGGTGCTGGACAAGTTTGAGAAGGTGAGTGAAGGTCGCTCTTTAAGTGTGGAGTTTATTGTGGAATATCAAGTACATCTGTTTACGGAACACAACTATTATATCCCTGTGATAGGAAATATCTATTACGCTCAAATTGGTGTCAGTGCTCACATGAAATGGAGCGACTCCAAGGTGAGTCATATCGAAACATACGGCAAACTAGTTAATTTTTTGGAGCGTCACGGCCGTCCGTTGGATTCAAAGGATTTGAACTATGTGAAGTACATGCAAGCCTATCGTTTGAAAAACACAAAACAAGCCTTGAAATACTATTTGAAAAGCATCGATTTGTCATTGGGATGGAGGGGGCTTCAACTCCGAAGAATCTTCTTCGTTTATATCAACAGAATATTAAAGAAAAGAAAAACCAAATAAGCAACAGTTATGGGCATCCTTTCAAAAATACGTTCATTCAAACACTGTATCATTCCTTCTTTGTCCGACTTAGGTTCGGCAGGGGCTAATTCCACCATTGGAAAACCCGTGTACTTTACTTCGTCTAAAGCCATTCACATGGAGGAAAACACGGTGATTCGATTTGGAGCTGTGTTTATCAATAACAAGAATGAGCATATTTATATCAAGAAATACACAGCCATAGGAACCAATTGTACTATTATCACTGGAGGACATAGAAGCACGGTGGGTATTCCTCATGTTTTGCTCGGAGCCTCCCATATCAATGACAAGTCGATGGACTTGCATATCGATGAAGATGTTTGGGTTGGTTCCAATGTCACTATTCTTCCTGGTTCCGACCTTGGTAGAGGCTGCATTGTAGGAGCATGTAGCGTGGTTTCCAAGCCCGTGCCTCCCTACGCATTAGTGGTAGGCTCTCCAGCCAGAATTGTTGGAGTGAAGTTCTCCATCGACCAAATCCTTGAACACGAAAAAGCCTTATATCCCGAAAAAGAAAGATTTAGCCGCGAATATTTGGAAGAGTTGTTTGCCAAGTATTACGAAGGCATGAAAGTGTTCGGTGTGCAGACGGAATTGACAGAAGAAGACTTGAAGAAGCTGGAAAAGGCAAAAAAGAAGAGAAATTACATTGAACCCGAGTTGTAACGCTTCTTTTCATCATGCTTCATGTTTTCCGGTTCGTCATCTTATCTGTTTGTTGCCTTTTAGTGGCAACGATAGCTTCTGCCTGTCGTGCTACCATAGTGGTCAACAACCAAGTGGAGTTTGACGGGCTACAGGAAAAGCTGACAAACACTATCAAAACCGGAAAAAGGAATATTTGTGTAACCTTGTTGCCAGGAACCTACGTTACGAAGGAAAAACACATTGTATTGAAAGGCATAACAGCCGCTGATACAAAAATTCATATTAAGGGCAAAGATGCGGTTTTGGTGCCTTCGGGAAGGGAATATCAGGATGGCGATACATATCAAGGCACTTTTTCTACGGATAACTGCTGGATGAATGGCACCGAGGATATGGAAACTTGGTCATATATCCGATATGCTGATGGTTTGGTTGAGGTGTTGGATACTATAAAGAAACTTTGTCAAATTAAATGTAAAGACACTTTCCCGAAAGATACGGATTTCAGCAACGCATACATTCTTATTCCGCATTGGTACCAATCGAGCGTCTATAAGATTGACAAAATAGACAAACATTATATCTATTTCACTGCTGATGACTTGAAAGCGTCCTCATACGGTGGATACAATGTGAACGACGACTACAACTATGGCAAGAAGGGGATTCGTTACAAACTTTGCAATGTCGAGACAGGAGAGGACTATCTTCACCTAAGTCATGGAAAAGTGCATCTTCCAAACGGTGTCACTTCGGTGTGTGAGGGTAAAACTCATAACTTCTTAACTATCCAAAACTGCAATTTTTCCTTAGTGGAAATCAAAGGCATTTGTTTCTTAGGCAGCGCTTTTGATGAATCGGCCTCTACAATTCGCATTCAAAATTCCAAGTGTAAGAAAATAAGGATTCACAAATGCGGCTTTTATGGTATGCGGGGCAATGTAATCTCCGTTATGGCATCACCAAATGTCAGAATCGACAACAACCGGTTTGAGGATTGTTATCATTATGGCATTAAGTCAAACAACGAAAGTGCCAACACCTTAGTGGAGAAAAACAGCTTCAAGTCAATGGGAAAGCGTATGAACAATACGCCTTGTGTCAGGTGTCAAGGAACGAATTACCGTGTTTCGGACAACGTTTTCCTCAATTTCGGTTATGGCGGCATCAGTACTGGCGTTTGGTACAAAAGCAAGATGAAACAACCCTGCGCAGGTGTCATTGAAAACAATGACTTGAGTTTCAATCAGGACTATCTCGACCATATCGACAATTACGGTATCATGGATGGTGGAGCTATCTATATTGCCACCAAGAATGCAGGCTCGATTATTCGAAATAACTACATTCATGGCTTCTTTGGGATGAAATCAAACCGAGGCATTTTCTGTGATGACGGTGCCTCCAATATCGAGATTTATGGCAACGTCATCACGGGTGTTGCTAACAGTAGATGCATTGATTCTCGACGCGCTACTTTCGTTGAGCGTTCCAATACCCCAGAATCAGACATTGATAGGGTAAATGTGAACATCGTTATTAAAGACAATGTCATCGATGGCAGTATTCGCTTTGAGGCCCATGAAGACCTGGACAACGGTTGTGTTAAAGGGGCCAATTATATCCTTCCTGCCCAAGACGGAAAAGTGCCGAAAATGATTATTGACCATGTGGCTGTCCAAGAGGACGACATTGTGGTTCAATGTTCAAGAGTTCAAGAGTTCAAGGTTCAAAAGAAGAATAAGAATAAAATAAAAATCAGGAAATGAAATACTACACCATGCCAGAAACGCGTGCGTTTCTTGAAAGTATAGGGATGCCAGGCGGCGACCTTTATGATTTACCAACATCAGAAAAACGTTTTCCTGATGGAGGACAATATCGTTTCGAGGTTCCAGGCATTCAAGGCCCTGGCCCAATGAAAGCTTTGCTTGAGGCTTTGGATGGATACGGTATTCAAATACACCGTGTTACCCAGACCAAAGGCATCATGTTCCTTACGGATGACGAAATCAAACAAATGGTGGAATACGCAAAGCAGTGGAATGTGCAGCTCGTTTTAGCCTGTGGTCCGCGTGCCACTACCGACACTTCCGCTTCAGTGAAGACCGAAGAAGGTCAGCGCATGGGCTATCGTCTGCGTGGTGAAGAACAAATTGCCCGTGGCATTGAGGAAATCCGTCGTGGTGCCCGTTTGGGCGTTCGTGGTTTCTTGGTCTATGACGAAGGCTTACTTTGGGCTTTGGGCGAGGCGCGCAAAAAAGGTTTTATCCCTGCCGATTGTCACTTCAAGGTAAGTGCCCACTCTGGCCATGGCAATCCTTGTTCGGCACATGTGTTGGAGACTTTGGGCGCCGATTCCATCAACCCGGTACGTGATATTCAGGTTCAGATGTTGGCCGCCATGCGCGCCGCCATTGATGTGCCGATTGACTTGCATACTGAGAACCCGAAATCAAGCGGTGGTTTTATCCGCCACTACGAGGTGCCTGACTTTATCCGTGTGGCCGCGCCAGTGTATTTGAAGACAGGAGGCTCTGTGGCTGCCAACCACAGTTATGATACCACCGAAAAAGAAGCTAAACAACGCGCCAAGCAGGTTTCTCTAGTAAAGAGAGTCGTTGATACCTATTACCCCGAAGCTATCGTCTCTCCAAAGAAATAAAACATCTAAAAACACAAAATAAACGAAAAATTTTTGTGTTTTTTGTGTCTTTCGATGTTCAATATTGAAACGACGAATGAAACACCATCAATATAATCCTAATTACAGGTTTGTCAAAGAACCGATTGATTTTGACAAATACTCGGGCAGAGACTTGTTGCAGTATTGCCTTGGAGCTACGATGTATATGCCTGGCACCAAGGATTTTGCCAAGGCTATTGTTGAAAAGAGGTACCCTGGATTGACGTCCATGGTGATGTGTTTTGAAGATGCCTGCAAGGAGGAGGATGTCCCAGCCGCAGAACTGAACTGCATCCATGTCCTTGAGACCTTGAAGCAGGAAGTCGAGGCAGGCATTTTGAAATATGAGGACATCCCGCTGATTTTCTTCCGTGTTCGCAATGTGGAGCAGTTCAAGCATTTTGCAACTTTGCTCAAACCCGAACATATTAAATACATTACGGGTTTCAACTTCCCGAAATTCAACAGCCTCAATGCGGCAGCATATATGGACCACCTCGTAGACCTTAACCACAAGTTTGGCGAGGTTGTTTATGGTATGCCCATCATCGAGGATGCCAGGGTGGCCTATAAGGAATCGAGGCTTGATGAACTGATTGCCATCAAGCGTGTTTTGGACCAGAACAAGGAATTGGTGCTTAATATCCGTGTTGGCGGGACCGATTTCTCCTCATGTTTTGGGGTGCGTCGAGGTATCAACTATACCATTTACGACATCATGACCGTGAGCAATTGCCTGATGGACATTTTGAATGTCTTCACGCGCAATAACGACTACACGGTTTCGGGGCCAGTTTGGGAATATTTCAAGGTCAACAAATCGATGAAGGACCTGAAAGAATTGCCCTCGGTCGACCTTCAGCAAACCATTTTGAAGAGGAAAGCCATCGTGAATGATGCTGTCGACGGGTTGATGCGTGAGTTGATGCTTGACCAGGCCAATGGTTTCATGGGCAAGACCTGCATTCATCCTTCACACTTGAACTATATCAACGGCATGTTGGCGGTGACCAAGGACGAGTATGATGATGCTTATCAGATAATGCATACTTCAGGAGGTGTCATAAAAGGCACCAAAGGCATGAATGAGATTGGCCCCCATAAAAACTGGGCTGAGAAAATTATGATGCGTGCCCAAGCTTACGGAGTAATTGAAAATGATGCAAGTTACATTGAACTGTTCGGAGTACAAAATGATTGAACTCACAACACCGCTAAGCGAAGAAGTCATCAGCCGTCTGAAAGTAGGCGACGTGGTGACCATCAGCGCGTATATCTATACTGGTCGCGATGCGGTGCTTCCCAAGATTGTGAAGGCTGCTGAAGAAGGGACTTTGAAAGACATGGGCATCGACTTGAAAGGTTCGGTGATATTCCATACAGCTGTAAGCCCGGCTGGCGTGGGGCCTACTTCCAGCAACAAGGTGGAGATAGAGAGTACGTTTGAGCCGCTATCGAAAGCCGGTGTGAAGATGCATCTCGGCAAGGGAGCCATTTCCAAGGAGACGGTTGCAGCTTTGGCAAGAAACAATGCTGTCTTTGCCATCATTCCACCAGTAACTGCTCTGTTAGGGAGTCAAACCGAGGAACAAGAGATTGTTGCCTTCCCCGAATTGGGTATGGAGGCATTCAATAGGTTGAAAGTTGTGAAATATCAGGCCATCATAGCTGCAGCGAAAGGAGAATCCATCTATGACTAGTATAAAAGAGAAAGTAGCAGATTGCTTAGTTCGGGCGGGTTCCACCTTCCGTGAAGACCAAAAGGAAGCGTATCGTAAGGCGATTGCCGACGAAGAAAACAGCAATGCTTGTTGGGTGATGCGGCAGGTGCTGGAGAATGCTATAGTTGCCGAAGAGAGAAAGAGCCCTTTATGTGACGACACGGGCATTCCGCATCTCTTTCTTGAGGTGGGACCGAAACGTAGTGTTACAGGTGAATTGTTGGAAGAGATAAAAGAAGGTATTGCACTTGGCTTGCGGCAACTGCCGGGGCGTCCTATGGCCATCAAAGGTGACGACTATGCCCGAATAGATCAAAGTGGTGGTTTGGATGAAGACAGTGGTGCTTTGGCACCGTCGCCCATCATCATCAAACCTGTTGATGAAGATGTGCTTCGGCTCACGGTGCTGATGTTAGGTGGCGGACCAGCCATTCGTGGTATTACCCAGCGCATTTTCCATAAACACAGCGTGGATGTGGTGATTGACGAGATTGTCAACCGTGCTATTCCAGCTGTCAGTCAGTTGGGATGTTCCCCTTGTGTGTTGGCCGTAGGCATTGGCCGCAGTCAGTTTGAGGCCACCTCCATGATGATGGAAGCCATGGCCAAAGGCAATTTCAACGACCAGAGTGACTTTGAAAAGCGCATCACCAACAAAGTAAATGAAGCCAATATCGGTCCTCTTGGGTTAGGCGGCAAGCATAGCGTGTTGGCCACTTTTGCAAAAATTGGTCCGCAACGTGCCAGCGGTGTTCGCATTGTGGCTCTGAGACCTTGTTGCTGCTTTGAACCGAGAAGGGCGAGTGTGGATTTGTAAATAGAATATCCGCATGAATAATTAGAAGTACCCATAAAATGAAAATTAAAGAAAGGTTATATGAACCATGAAGATTAGCAGCAAAAGCAAGGATCCCCGAAATTTAATTAATAAATTTATTTCAAACAAATACATATGCTTATTGTATTTTTCTTTGAAATACAAAGGCTCTTTAAAAGAAAAGTATTGGTTTGTCAAGAATGCCATTAATGCGTTAAGACACGGAGTGATGGGGTTTAGAATTGGCAGGGTGGCAGGGGAGTTTACGGATGCCTTAAGGGAGCAGACGGAAATGACTCTCGAAGAAAAATGGCAATACTGCAATCTGGGTTTTCATCCCCATTGGAAAGCGCGGGTTGGTGTCACAATGGACAATTACAAGGATTACATTTCCTATTTTGAGTTTTATAACGGAAAAGCATACGTAAATAACAGACTGATTCCGTTATTCGATGATAAACTGTTGACATACTATGCTCTGAATAAATGGGAAGACTATGTCCCTAATCATTATTTCTATGTTGACAAAGGCAGACTTTGCCCGTTGGATTCCACAGAAAAGACAAACTTGACATGGAAAAGTGTGTTGGAACTCCTCAAGCAGAAACCTTTGGCGGCAAAGAGGTGTCATGGAGGTCATGGAGATGGTTTCCATAAGCTTGCTTATAATGATGGTGTAATTCTTATTGATGACAAGCCATGCAATGAAAAAGATTTGGAAGTGTTGATAGATGGTATGGATGATTATCTTTTAACCGATTTTGTTTATCCAAGTAAAGCTTTACAAGATGTAATTGGAGAAGATTCGTTTGCTGTGATGAGGGTGTTGACAACCTATACTCCAAAAGACGGCACGTCGGTTGACAGAATGATTATTCGTTTGGGTACAAAAGCTGCTGGTCATACACAGGCCGGATATGATATTTTGTATGCTAATATTGATGAAGAAGGCTGTTTGAGAGATACCGTATATGAGTATTCCGGTTGGCATTGTGAAAAAATGGAAACTCACCCGGAAACAAATAAAACTGTTGAAGGGTTTAAGATAGAAGGCTTAAGCGAACTCAAAGAAGTGTTGATTGATATGGCAAGCCGCCTTTCTGTTGCACCATATCTTGTTTGGGATATTATCCCAACAGATGATTCTTTTTCAATTTTGGAAATCAATTCACATGGTCAGTTAGAAAACTTTGAAAGATTCGAGTCCCTGAAAAAAAACAAAAAGCTTTGTCAATTGATGCATCTGTCATAATCGTACTCGAAGTATTATTAAAGTATTAAATGGATAAGCAATAGCATGAAAATTCTTAACTGGATAAAGAAACCAATGCGTAATATGGTGAAATCCATACACTTCTATTATGTATTGTATGCCGATTCAACTGAAATGTTGGAAAAAGCGGAAAAATTATTGCGTCCGTTGCCCGACGGATGTAGATTTGAGAAATTAACATACGAGAACAAGAATCTTTATAAGTGTACAGTTGGCGATGTAGATAAAATGTTGCATGTTGATGGCGATGTTTGGGCGGTTATCAATGAAAACGATGAAGTAATAGCGTTTCATTTCGGGACCTATCGTGGTAAAAAATCTCTGTTTTTTAATGTGAAAAATTGTGACTTTGAACATATTGAACTTAAGACAGATGAAAGGTTTCGGAGACAAGGAATCGCACTTAATCTATTGTATCATATGGTGAAAAACTTAAATTTTGAAGATGTAAATCATAAAAGGCTCGGTACAGTTATTAAGCCAAGTAATACTCCTTCATTGAAATTGCATGAACTTATCGGGTTTAAGAAATCCCATAGGGTGTTATTTTGGGGTATAAGAAGAAAAAAAGACGGACGATATAAATTTATAAACATACCGCGATATAATATTTAACAAGGTTTCATTTTTTTGACTTATACATTTCTAATGAATCAACCTCTAATTCTTCATACTGCCCGTTATGTTGGCCTGCCCTTGGAGATTCTTCAAAAGGCCTGCCCAAAAGGTTTTTCCGTAAAGACCCTCGATGAGGCAACCCACGAGCAACTTGTCAAGGAAGCTGTTGATGCCGATTATTTCCTTGTCAGTGGCCGCTTGCCTATCGACAAGGCGGTATTGGACAATGCCCCACACTTGAAAATGATTCAGCGCACCGGGGTGGGAACAGAGATGTTGGATTTGGAAGAAATCCGCAAACGTGGCATTCCTGTCTATGTGAATGCAGGCGTGAATGCCAGAAGTGTGGCTGAGCATACGCTGACCCTGATGCTGGCTGCACTGAAACGACTACCTCAAATCAATACCCAGAGCCATAATGGCGTATGGAAGAAGCAACAACAAGGTGTTACCACTCATGAATTGTATGGCAAGACGGTTGGTTTGGTGGGGATGGGGAACATTGGGCGATTAGTGGCAGCCATGTTGCAGCCGTTTGAAGCAAAAGTGCTATATACTGATGTGTTCCGTCAAAAAGAAGAAGTGGAAACCCAACTGGGCTTAACCTATTGCGATAGCTTCGAGGCGCTGCTACCTCTATGCGACATTCTCAGCTTCCATTGTCCGTTGACGAAGGAAAACACAGAAATGCTCAACAAGCGGACTTTGGCCATGATGAAACAAGATGGCATTGTTGTGAATACAGCCCGAGGCAAACTCATCAACCCTGACGACTTGTATGATACCTTGCAGTCAGGACACCTTGCAAGTGCCGCTTTAGACACACATTATGAAGAGCCTATACAAGAAAACTATCGTTTGGCAGATCTTGACAATGTGATACTGACACCCCATATTGGTGGTTTGAGTTACGAGACCTTCGAGAGCATGATGTTTGGAGCGATGCAAAATATTGAAGCATTCGAAGCTGGACGATTAGATGAAATTGCCTCAAAAAAACTGACCCTTTGAACTCCTTGAACCCTTGAACCCTATGAATATAACCAATAGTTTTGTTGACCATCTGTTTGAGATGAGCCAATGTGCGCTGCCTGAACGGATTATGGAGCAGGCCAAGCTTTGCGCCATGGACTATGTGGGTTGTGCTACTGCTGGCGTCAAAATGATGGTAGAGAGAAACCAACAGTTTCTGGCTATTGTTGCTAAACAAGGAGGCAACAGTACAGTCATAGGTCATGAGTTAAAGACCACTTTGCATAACGCAGCGTTCCTCAACGCCATGAACGCCCATGCCACGGAACTTGACGATGGACACCGTCTTGGGATGATCCATCTCGGTGCCTCAATTTTCTCCGCCTTGCTGCCTGTGGCAGAATTAGAAGGTATTGTTAAAGAAGATGTGCTTCGCGGCGCGGTGGTAGGTTATGAGGCTGCTGTGTTGTCGGCCATGGCTATGCAGCCATCGCATAAGATGCGCGGCTATCACACATCAGGTACTTGTGGCACCATAGGTGCTGCCATGGCTATCGCTGCAGCACGGCATTTCACCAAGCAAGAGATGAAAAACGCGCTTTCCGCCGCTGTTGCTGGTGCCGCAGGATTGTTGGAGATGCAGGAAGACGACTCCGAACTGAAGCCCTACAACTTGGCTCATGCGGCGGTCGGTGGTATCACGGCAGCTTACGCGGCTCTGGCTGGCTATTCTGGACCGTCTGACCCGATGGGTGGCAAGCGGGGTTTGTTGGCGGTCATGTCCGAAAATCCCAATATTGAGGTGCTTACCCACTTTGCCGATGACTGTTATGAGATAGAGCGCATCTACCGCAAGCCATACGCAGCCTGCCGTCACTGTCATCCTGCCATCGAAGCGGCATTAAGGGTGAAACACGAATATGGCCTGACGGTAAATGATATCACATCAGTGCGTGTGGAGACATACAAATTGGCAGTAGGCGGACACGACCACAAGAGCATTCAAGGTGTAGCCTCTGCAAAATTAAGTACCCCTTTCAGTGTGGCTTTGGCCTTAGTGAAAGATCAAGCCGGTATTGACGACTTTAACCATGCCAATATCCATGACAATGTCATTCTTGGCTTGTGCAATAAGGTTGAAGTCGTGGTGAATGACGAACTGACTTCGTGGTCACCGCAAAAAAGGGCTGCTATAGTAAGCATCACTACCACAGGAGGCAATCGTTATTCTTGGGAAGTGGATTACCCCAAAGGGGAACCAGAGAATCCCATGTCCCGCTCTGAGGTGGAGGCAAAATACAAAGCATTGACAAAAGAAAGTAATACAAATGATTATTATCAACAATATGGATTATAAAGGGAAAAGGGTACTGGTGTTGGATGGTTTTGGGAGGCAGGTACCTGCAATCTTGAAGGAATTGCACGACTTAGGTTGTGTCATCACGACTTTGAATGACAAGAAATTGGATGTCGGATATAGCTCAAGATACCCCGACAGGAAAATCGTAGAGCCTGGTATCAGGGATGATGTGGAGTTGCTTGCCAAGGTTATTGAACGCGAGTTGAATTCTGGGAATTATGATGTGTTTCTTCCTATGGTGGAGAAATCTACGGATATACTTACCCGAATGGTGGAAGAAGGCAAGACCGGAGATGTGAAAGTGATTGTAGCACCGCGTCAAGCTTTTCTCAAAGCCTACGACAAAGAAGCCACCATGCGGATTTGCCAAGAAAACGGCATACCTTGTCCTCGTACCAAGATGGATGATGAGACTATGGACGAATATTTGGCAAAAGTAAAGTTTCCTTTGGCTTGCAAGCCCCGTAAGGGAAGTGGTGCAGCAGGCTTCAAGAAAGTGAACAGCAAGGAGGAATTGCTTGATTATATCGAGAAAGGCGTCATCGAAGTCGAGAAATATGTGATACAGGAATATATTCCCCAGACGGATTATCGCTATGGCAGTAGGGTGATGCTGGACAAAAACCACAAAGTCGTTTATGATGTCACCGTACAGTCATGCCGTTCCTTCCCGATTGACGGAGGCCCAGGGTGTTATATCCGTACCACCAACAGGCCCGACATCAATGCATACGCTGAGAAATTGCTTCAAGCCATGGATTGGGTAGGCTTTGCGCATGTCAGTTTCATTATGGACCCTCGCGATTGGACACCGAAGGTCATCGAAATCAATGGCCGAATCCCTGCCAGCATCAAGATTTGTACCATCGTGGGTGCACAACCTGTCAAGACTATGCTGGATCTCGTGTATGGCCAGGAACTGAAGCCCATGACCCAACCCATCCCCGAAAACATAGCTTTGCGGTATTTCCATACGGACATTCTTTGGCTTTTGAAATCGCCCAATCGGTTCAAGGCTAAACCTTCGTGGTTTAATTTCAGGCACAACAATGACTACATCTGGAGCTGGAGGGATCCTCTTCCTTTCTTTACTTACACGATTGAGCATATCCAGACCTACAAGAAAGACATGGCAGAAAGGAAACACTAAAAAGGGTTCAAGGAGTTTAAATAGTTCAAAGATTCAATGGATAAGACAAAATACAGAGTCGGAAAGACCTTCATTTCGCGTACTAATCCCGATGATGCCATCGCGAAAGTGACCGAAGCCGCTTTGAATGGTCAAGGTGGATACATCTGTGTTAGCAACATGCGAATGGTTCAATATGCGGGAGAGCATCCTGAATATAATCAGTTGATGAAGGATTCCTTTATGAACTGGCCCGACGGAAGACCGTTGAGCTGGTGTGGAAAGATGTGGGGACTGAAAGAAGTGAAATGTACTTCAGGCCCTTCTACTTTCATGAAGATGATGTCTAATCCTAACCCGCAATTGAAACATTTTCTGTTGGGTGACACACAAGATGTGTTGGATGAGATTGTCGCCACATACAAAGACGCAGGGATTGTTGGTACGTATTCATTACCCTTTGTCGATGTAGACGAGTTTGATTATGCTGGCATTGCAAAAATGGTCGAGGATAGTGGTGCTAACGTGGTATGGACGGCCATGACTGCCCCCAAACAAGATGTGTTCGACCAAAAGTTGTACGCCTATCTTCCTCATGACGTCATGATTGGTGTAGGCAGAGCTTTCAGAATCTCCATTGGAAAGGTGAAGGATGCCCCTGAATGGGCCAAAAAGATGGGTGTGGGCGGTATGTATATTGGGCGAAAGAGCAAGCCGCAATTACTGTGGTGGTACATCAAAAAAACATTCGTCCTTTTATCATATTATATCTCCATTTTTTGGAGTAGAATTATCGGGAGAAAATATTACGAATAATGAACATACTCACCTTCGATGTAGAAGAGTGGTTCCATCTGCTCGATTGCGATGCTACGCGCACTGAAAGCGAATGGAAAAACTATGAAGTGCGCATCTATGACAACATGGAACGCCTGTTTAGGGTTTTGGAGGACACCAATACTAAGGCCACTTTCTTTGTTGTCGGTTGGATAGCAAAGACTTACCCAGATTTGGTAAAAAGAATTTCTGAGAAATACCAAATTGGTTGCCATTCAATGAACCATCAGTTGGTTTGGCAACACACCCCAGAAGAATTCAAGGCAGATGTTGAGGAAGGGGTGAAGATGTTAGAAGACATCACGGGCAAGAAGGTCGAGTGTTTTCGGGCACCAGGATTCAGCATCCGTGAATCGGAGGCTTGGGCTTTCGAAATTCTATCCGACTTGGGGATTAAATACGATTGTTCGGTGTTTCCTGCTGCTCATGCTCACGGTGGCATGCCCTCCTATCCGAAAGCCGCACCAGGAATTATCGAATATCATGGTATACAGATGAAAGAATTTCCCGTAGGATTCAAGACGATAGCCGGCAAGCACATCATGTTCTCAGGTGGGGGTTATTTTCGCTTGTTCCCTTATCCATTGATAAAAAAATGGACCGAAGAATCCGACGGTTATTTGCTGGGTTACATCCATCCCCGTGACTTGGATGCAGGACAACCCATGATTAAGAGCCTCTCTGTGATTCGTAAATTCAGGTCTTATTATGGTCTGAAAGGTGCTGAACAAAAACTGCGCCGTTGGTTGTCTGATTTCCGGTTTATCGACATCGAAACGGCAAACCGTATGGTAGACTGGCCTTCAGCTCAGAGAATCTCATTGTGAGCCAAACAATGGTTTTAAAAAAGGTCATTTTTTAAATTTTTAATATTATTTTTCAAATGCATGACATTTATTTTATTGTAATTGTTTTTTTTGTTTCTCTTGTTGTTGCTTCTTTGACACATCAGCCTGTGTTGCATTATGCCAAAAAGCATCACTTTTTTGACAATCCTGAGGCGAGGAAATTGCAAAGACATCCTGTTCCGGTGATGGGAGGATTTGTCGTGTTTATCGGGGCTATGGCAGGTTCCTTGTGCTATTGGTTCAAGTACGACTGTTTGTCCAATGTTCCGATACAACTTGCCATGCTGATGATGTTGATTATCGGTGCTTGGGACGATTTAAGGAAGGTTTCGCCAGGCTTGCGTTTGGTTTTGGAAATTCTGATTGTGACCGCTTTGGCTCTTGGTTACAATTATCCCATCAACGACCTTCACGGCCTATGGGGCAGACATGGCATTTCACCTTGGGTGGCATGGCCTCTTACCATTATCGGTTGTGTTGGCATCATCAATGCCATTAATATGATTGATGGCATAGATGGTCTATCGTCGGGCATTTGTATCATGGCTTTTGGCTTTTATTCATGGATGTTTTTTAGGGGACATGATTTTGTCCGTGCGGCCTTGGGGGTTTCAATCGTTGGAGCACTTATTCCTTTTTTCATCATGAACGTGTTTGGGAAAAGGTCGAAAATGTTCATTGGTGATGCGGGTACCATGATGTTGGGCATCGCATTATGCGACATGGTGATGGCCTTGCTTACAAAAGATTCAGTTTGCACTGAAAAACTGGAAGGCAATGGTATTTGTATGATTGGCTTTGCGTATGCTGTGTTGGCTGTTCCGGTTTGCGATACCATGAGAGTGATGTTGGGTAGGATTAGCCGTGGAGAATCGCCGTTTCATCCTGACAAGACGCACTTGCATCACGCCTTCATCGATTATGGATTCCATCATCTGGAAACTTCTTTGTTGGAAATCATGCTCAACATGCTGATAATTTTAGTTTTTGCAGTATTTGTAAGGTCTTATTTGCCCATGCAATGGCAACTTTATGGTACTGTGGTGGCAAGCATTGGCGTATGTTTCGGCTTGTATTGGATGTTGGGACGCCGCAAGCGTATTGCCAGAAATGTGAAAGAGATGTATGGCCTAAGTATGGATGAATACGAGGAGTTGACCGATGAAGAACGAAAAATGTTGAAGCACAAATAACCCTTATGTCTTTCTTTGCAGCCCATTGGCTCGATATCACCACTACAGCCTTAGGTTTGGCCTATATCCTTTTGGAGTACAAGGCCAGCGTATGGATGTGGGTCGTGGGCTTCGTAATGCAGGCATTAGGCATTGTCCTTTATTATCAGAAGGGCTTGTACGCTGATTGTGGCATGGAGTTCTATTATCTGGCCATGACCGTCTATGGTTTCATCGCCTGGATGCGACATGATCAAAAGGTTGCCGACCTTCCTATACGCCACATGCCTAAAAAGATGGCTTTCATCTGGTTGGGTGCGGGATTGGTTATTTGGGCTTTCATCTATTTCATCCTCAGTCGCTTCACTAACTCCAATGTCCCAGTGGCCGATGCTTTCACCACCGCCTTGAGCATCGTGGGTATTTGGGCCTTGGCCCGCAAATACCTTGAACAGTGGTTTGTATGGATTGTGGTCGATGTGGTTACCTGCGTACTCTATTTCTACAAAGATATTCCTTTCAAAGCCAGTCTTTATGCCTTGTATGTGGTCATCGCGGTGTTCGGCTATTTCAAATGGAGGAACATGATGGAGACGGCCTGATTTTATAATCACAATAAACGCAGAAAGCGGATTTGGCATTTGTCAAGTTCGCTTTCTGTCATTAATGCGGAAAGCAACCATTATTTCAATTAAGTTTGATGAATATGAAACAGATTCCGTAACTTTGCCCCAAAATTGGATTCATGAATAACAGTTTCACCATTGGAGGTCAGATCGTCGACCTCGTCAATTCGAGGATTTTTTCGGGCGTTGTCGTCGTCGAGTGCGGCAAAATCACCAAGATAGAGGAACAGCCTGTCGGCAACACGCAGTACATCATGCCGGGTTTTGTCGATGCGCATGTGCATATTGAGAGCTCCATGTTAGTACCGTCGGAGTTTGCTCGCTTGGCGACTTGTCACGGCACGGTGGCCACCGTTAGCGATCCGCATGAAATCGCCAATGTACTTGGCAAGGAAGGCATTCGTTATATGATTACAAACGGCAAGAAGGTACCGTTCAAATTCTTCTTTGGCGCACCGAGTTGCGTGCCTTCCACGGCATTTGAGACCTCTGGTTCCACCCTCGATGCCAACGACATAGAAGAATTGATGGCTTTTCCCGACATCTATTACCTTTCCGAGGTGATGAACTATCCCGGTGTCATCCATGAGGACCCTGAAATCATGAGAAAAATCGCTGCTGCACGGCGTAATGGCAAGCCCATTGACGGCCATGCACCTGCGGTGACAGGCAACGATTTACAGAAGTATGTGAGTGCGGGCATCACCACCGACCATGAGTGTTTTCGTTTGGCAGGGGCTTTGGAGAAAATCAGCCTTGGCATGAAAATCCTCATCCGCGAAGGCAGCGCAGCCAGAAACTTCGAAGCCTTGATTCCGCTGATGGCTACGCATCCCGACAAACTGATGTTCTGTTCCGACGACAAACATCCCGATGAGTTGGACGATGGCCATATTGATGTGTTGGTGAGAAGAGCTATTTCGTTGGGTTACAATGTAATGGATGTGCTGAAAGCTGCCTCGCTCAATGCAGTTAGGCATTATCATCTCAATGTCGGAATGCTACAATTGGGCGATGATGCCGACTTCATCGTGGTGGATGACTTAAACCACCCTGTCGCCAAGCAGACCTATATTAAAGGTGTTTTAGTGGCTGAAAAAGGCTTGTCGAACATCCATTATAAGGAAACCGAAACTCCCAACAATTTCAAAGCTGAGTTCATCAAGGCTGAAGACCTTTTTGTTCCCGATGAAGGTAAAAAGATAAAGGCGATAGAATGTTTTGACGGACTGCTGATTACCAAGAGTTTCACGACTGAACCCAAGGTGGTGAATGGCGGTATGGTCAGCGATGTGGAGCGTGATATTCTGAAAATCGTGGTCGTCAACCGCTACCAACCGACCAAGCCTGCGGTGGCTTTCATCAAGGGCTTTGGGCTGCGGCGCGGTGCGTTGGCTTCGAGTGTAGCCCATGACAGCCACAACATCGTGGCAGTGGGTGCCACGGACAGCGATATCCTTCATGCAGTCAACCTGCTTATTGAACATAAAGGCGGCATAACGGCCTATTGCGGCACAGAGATGGTGGCCGTGCCTTTGCCCGTGGCCGGACTGATGAGCAATGAAGACGGTTACGAGGTGGCCGCTGCTTATCAGAATGTCGATGCCTTGGCAAAACGCTTGGGCTCAACACTTTATACACCATTTATGACCTTGGCTTTCATGGCGTTGGTCGTCATTCCTGAGATAAAGCTCAGCGACCAAGGGTTGTTTGATGTCACGAAATTTGCTGTCACTTCAATTTACAAGGAATGATGGAGCTTCGCCAATGCCAATCTTCTGATTTACAAGCCGTCATTGACCTGAATGAGACGATTTATGCCGCTTTGCCAGACAAGACGGTGTTGCGCCATAATTCGCCCGAAATGATTGCTTCTTGTTTGGAAGAGCCCAACGTGACTTTGGGCATTTGGGATGGTAACTTATTGGTAGCCATTGGAATGCTCTATGTACCACAATGCCTTGAGGAAGACCATTTCCATGACTTAGGTCTGCAAGCCGAGTATAAATCCGCAAACCAAAAGCTGTTTCTTGTGCGTGAGGGTTATCGTGGTTTGGGTTTGCAAAGAAAGCTCATCCGTGAAGTGGAAAAAATCGCCATTGCAAGAGGTTACAACCTGCTTTGTACCACCGTTGCGCCCAATAATGACTTCAGCATCAACAATTTCCTGAAGGAAGGCTATATCTACGCCAAAACGGAGGAAAAATATGGTGGCTTGGTGAGAAATCTGTATTACAAGGTGTTATAATACATTCAGCCGATAGGCATCCTGTTTCACGAAGATAGCTAACATCATGGTGAAAGCCAGCATACTTGAGCCGCCGTAACTCAGGAAGGGTAGGGGGATGCCGATGACAGGAACCAAACCGATGGTCATGCCGATGTTGATGGCCACGTGAACGAAAAGTATTCCCGCGACACCGTATCCGTACACGCGGCTAAAGGTAGATCGTTGTCGTTCGGCGAGGATGATGAGTCGCACCAACAAAGCCACATAAAGCAGTACCACAGTAGCGGTGCCGAGAAAGCCACCTTCTTCACCAATAGTGCAGAAAATGAAATCGGTATGTTGCTCAGGGACAAAGTCGTATTTGGTCTGCGTGCCTTGCAGGAACCCTTTACCTGTGAGGCCGCCCGAGCCGATGGCAATCTTTGATTGATGTACATTGTATCCCACACCTTTGGGGTCATCAAGTTGGCCCAAAAGCACCAAGATGCGGTTCTGTTGATGCTCTTGAAGCACCTTGTTGAAGGCATAATCAACCGAAAAGACAAACACAAACATACATGCAAAGACGGCCAGCATTTGGATAAGGCCTTTCTTCTTGGTAATCAAGTAGTAAGTCAAGGTGAGTACGAGCAGGCCACCGAGGATGAGGTACATGATTTTTTGTGACCAAATCAAGGTGAGAACGAACAAAATTACGGCCACTACGCCAGCTACCATCACTAACCCTGCTCCGGGTAGACCTTCACGGTAAAAAATGAAAATAAATGAGACAAAAACAATGGCCGATCCAGTATCGTTTTGAAGTAACACGAGCGCCATGGGAATAAGGACGAGACCGATGGCAAAGATTTGATCCTTACGCTTTTGGAGGTCGACATCCAATCGGCCAAGATAGCCCGCTAAGGCTAATGCTGTGGCCATTTTGGCGAATTCTGAAGGTTGAAACTTTACCCCACCGCCAAGGTTAATCCAAGAAGTGGCACCTTTGGTGGCTTTGCCGTAGACCAAGACCGCAAAAAGTGCGAATAATACGGCGATATATATCCACAACGAGAAAGCATTGAAAAACTTGGCGTCGATAAGCAATATGACAAAGCCCATGAAGAAAGCGGCACCAATCCAAATCAACTGTTTTCCATAGACTTGCGACAGGTCGAAGATGCTGGGGTGCGCCTCGTTGTATCGGGCCGAGAAAATGCTGAACCAACCTATCAGCACCAATGCCAAATAGATAAGAATGGTCACCCAGTCGACTTTTCCTATGATACTGTTTCTTTCGTTCATCTTTCGTTCTTGTATGAGATTCTGCCTTCCATCATGCGTTGTTCCAAGTCTTCGCGTATGGTGTAGCCTCGGATATATTTTTCAATCATCAGGCTGGCGATGGGAGCTGCCCAAGTGGCACCGTAACCGCCGTTTTCGATGATGACAGCCAAGGCAATTTTCGGGTTTTCCGCAGGCGCAAAGGCGATGAAGTTGGAGTGATAGTTGCCATGCGGGTTTTGGGCGGTGCCGGTCTTTCCGCATTGGGCGATGTCTTTCATTTCGTAACGTCGTGCCGTACCCGCAGGGCCGCTGAACACAGTGCGCAAACCAGCTTTCATCACCCTGACATGACGAGGGTCAATGCCAGGGTCGACGCGTGTGGTCATCACTTCGGGGATGGCTGTGGTGTCGCCGAAGCATTTGATGAGATGTGGGGGATAATAGTAGCCTTCGTTGGCAATCATGGCGGCGATGTTGGCCAATTGCAAAGGCGTGACCAACACCTCACCTTGACCGATACCCAACGAACGGATAGTCACGGAGTTCCATTGTCCGTTATACATTCGGTCGTAGTATTCGCGAGAGGGAATGTTGCCCGAGCGTTCGTAAGGAATGTCAGTGTTGAACTTGCGGCCAAGGCCCATTTTATAGGTCATGTCTTTCCAATACTGATAGCCGTTTTTCATGTTCCCGAACTTCGGGTTGTTGATGGTCGCCTTGAAAGCCTCATAGAAATAAGGATTACACGAATTCATGATGGCGTTGGCAAAGTCGGGGCTGCTACCGTGTGAGTGGGTGCATTTGATAGGCAGTGAAGCGGGTCCGGAGCAATGGAAAGGCGTGGCAGGGGTGATGGTGCCGCTTTGTAAAGCAATGAGTCCAACAACGGTTTTGAAAGTCGATCCGGGAGGATAAGTTCCGCTGATAGCCCTGTTAATCAGAGGCTTCATCGGGTCTTTCTGGAGTTCGTTGTAGTTTTTTCCACGTTCACGGCCCACCAACAAATTGGGGTCATAGGTGGGGCTGGAGACAAAAGCCAAGATTTGTCCCGTCGAAGGTTCCACGGCCACGATGGAGCCAATTTTGCCTTGCATCAAACGTTCGCCGTAGGCTTGCAGCTCCGCATCCATGCCGAGATAGATGTCTTTTCCTGCGATGGGGTCTTTGTCGAGTTCGCCGTCCATGAAGCTGCCCATCTCGCGGTTATGCACGTCCACCATCATCACTTTCAAGCCTTTCACGCCGCGCAGTTCTTTCTCATACGACTTTTCGATACCCGACTTTCCGACATAGTCGCCTTGGCGGTAGTAATCCTCTTCGTCTTTGTCAAGTTCGTTTTGGCTGATTTCGCCGATGTCGCCTAACGTATGGGCCGCTATGGCCATAGGATAATGACGGACGGTCCGGGTCTGGAAATAGAAACCGTTATATCTATATAGTACTTCGG
>Ga0265299_10002214_pt1 | contig 20334 bp, 15 predicted proteins | sample AusTroGonzalo_MG_4_FD_193485 | JGI IMG/M metagenome (GOLD analysis project Ga0265299, IMG submission 193485) | Bovine rumen microbial communities from tropical cattle in Woodstock, Queensland, Australia - Gonzalo_02 | ecosystem: Host-associated > Mammals > Digestive system > Stomach > Rumen ... | reverse complement strand
AAAAACAATGTTGAAAAGGTTGTAAAAAATAAGAAAGCAATCGTCAAGGATGTGAAAACGATAAAACCATCAAAGAGTGTGGGTGTCGCGAAAAAAGCGAAAGAAACCGCAAAAAAAGTAGTGACAAAAAACGACAAAAACGAAAAGACGGTCGTTGTTGAACTCAAGAAAACCAAGACTTCATCCACAAGTGGTAAAAAAAATTTAAGTGTCCATCAGCGTATGATTCAACATTCGTTAGAAATGATGGATTTAAAACCGGGGCAATGCAGGTGGCCAATTGGGGATCCTGACTCTGAAAATTTTCATTTTTGTGGTCGTCAGGTTTTTGTTGGCAAACCATATTGTTATGAACACTGCAAACAAGCATACCAGTTTACTGCGCCGAAAAAGAAATAAAAATAACCGAGGGGTGGCTTTGTGCCTAGACAGAGAGAATCTTTTCCAAAATTAAAAATCCAAGAATATGATATTCGTGGAAATTTATTTCGTGTTTGGCGTGACACGACTGGTCAGATAGTTTTTCTTTTGGATAAAACACAAAATGAAGACAAACCAAATGTTTTGTTAGTTTTACATCCTGATAAAGATCGTAAATGGGATGATATTCTACAAAATGATTATGGTATAGATTTGGAAACGGTTCGTCCGAAAAAGAACAATAAATATCAAAAACTTGATATTGAATATGATGGACTTGATGTTTATGAAGTTCTTATAAACGCTTATGAGCACGAACAGGATGTTTCAGGTTTATTAAACGGATTATATGATTATCGTTATGCTGTTTCACGTCGTTCCGCTGTTGCACGATTGAATGCTGCAACTGAAACCATGGCTCAATCACAAGAAACGATATCAAAAACGCAAAACACAATCAAAGAATTGCGTAAAAATCAACGTGAGTTGAAAGAAAAACTTGATGCTCAGAAAAAAGGAATCGGTCGTGAACCGACCAAGGAATCTGCATCAAAAATATTAAAAACTGAATCAAGAATAGATGATAATAACCAACGTATTAAACGCGCCGAGAAACGTTTGGTAAAGGCGCAACGTCGATTTCAAAATGCTCATAATGAAATTGATAAATGCCAAGAATTACTTATGCGTCCGCGCCCCGAACTTGTTGAAGAAAATTCTGGTGAAGTGACCGAAATAAAGGAAAAAATACGGATGATGCCACAAAACAAAAAAGTGGCTACAACAAAAGATACCGAAACAGCGGTTGTAAAAACCATTGAAACAAAAACGGAGAGAAAAATGGCCGATGAAGAAGTAAAACCGTTGATGGATCAGGATCCTGAAATTGTCAATGAAGCTAACGCGTTCAAACCGGTTGCGTTTGATGACATTGTCATAAAGGATGATTCCTCAAACGAACAAGAGCAATCAAAATCGACGGAGATTACAACCGAAACTGAAAAGGTTGTTGAGGAAGACGATTATATGAAACGCTTTATAGATGAAGAAATAAAGCGTAAGAAAGTATTAAATGAAGAATCTGTTGCTAAACCATTGGATTTTTCACCTGTAAAAGAAGATGTTACGGAAAAGACTGAAACGGTTAAAACCGTTGAAGAAATGCCGGTGCTGGAAACGATAACATCGGTTGAAAATCCTGTTGGGGCTGATGTGGATACAACGGGTGAAGTAAAGGTCGGACAATATGAAGTTGCTGCGGAACCCAAGGTAGAGTCACGACCAATACCCGCGTCACCGCTTAATAAACCAACAAGACCTTTGTCGCCATTGTCTGGAACGGGATATGCATCTACTAGTACCCCCCAACAAAGAAATAATCGCTTGTATTATTTGTTGTTGATTGCTTTGATTGTTTTATCTATCTTTACGTTGTGGTTGTTCCAGCGTAAGAATGGTGCGACCGTTCCCGAAATAAAGACACCAACAGAGGAAACGGTTACACAACAGGAAACTGTTCAGCCTGTTGTTGATTTTGATGTAAAGAGCGAAATAGAAGAACCTGTTGTTGAGCATGTTGAAGTGCCCCAGCCAGAACCTGTTGTCGTTCCTGAACCTGAACCAGAACCTGTTGTTGAACCAGAGCCAGAACCAGTGCTTGAAGGGAATCCTTTTGTTGGGACAATTCAAACGCATGATGTGATTTTACAACCTGATACAGGTGGTCCAAATGTTACTGGACCAGTTGTTGTTGAACAAGATGTTCCAGAATCAAACGGTAACTATATAGAAACAGAAACGGAAACCTATACTGAACACATATCAGCGTCACAAGCAAGTGATGTGGCTACACGCGTGTTTGCTGCTGCCGGGATTTCGAACCCAGTTGTTGTGACTCCTGCTCCTGAGACAATTGTTGTTCCTGTTGAACCTGTCGAGGTCCCCACGCCTGTTGTTACAACGCCCGTTGAATCACTCAATGTTTCGGAACCTGCACAAGTTGTTGTTCCTCAGCCACAGATAAGAACGCAGATACCTCAACCACAAATGGTTCCCGAACCAGCGTTTATGATGGAGCCACAGTACATTCCAGAACCACGGTTCGTTACGCCGCCACGTTATAATAATGTGCCTGCGCCACGTTACAATAGACCGCAACGTGAAATGGAGGTGCATGATGGCGGGCAATATATGATGGTTTATGATGATTAGTGTTTCATTATAGAAATAAAAAAAATATCACGCAATCGCGTGATATTTTTTTATCTTTTGTATTTTTATTGTTTTTCAATAACCACCATCGCAGCTGAAAAATGATCTTGGTCGGTGATTGATAGAAAAACCTTGGCCCCCGTTCCTGCGATTTCTTTTAATGCGGCACGTGCCCCCCCACTTAAAAGCAATTCTGGCTTATTATTTTCATCGTGAATAACGGATATGTCAGAAAAAGCGATATCGTCGCTAAAACCTAGCCCTAACGCTTTTAAACAAGCTTCACGTGCAGCCCAAAAATTTGCAAGATGCTTTTCCGAATTAGCATTGTCATTGTCGGCGTATTCTAATTCTTTTTTTGTGAATATTCGTTGTTTTTTGAAAGCGGACCAATCTAAGAAACGATCGGATTCTACTAAATCAATACCAATTCCCACAATCATACTAATGCCTCCTTGTATGGGGTTGTCTTGATAACGAGAATATAGAAAAAAAATAACGATTCGTGCAAGCATTATTTATGAGATTGTCGCTTTTAAATAAAAATTGGTGTTGGTACGGGGTTGACAAACAGAATGAAAAAACACAGTTTATTAGTGCTTTGAATAGAGTTATTAGTTATTAAACTTTGTGATATAAATAAATTTGTTAGATTTGTCGGTTTTATTAGAAAAAACAACAAAAATCATTGATTTTTATAATTATTATAATGTATAATGATTTCGTACTAAAGGAGAACAAAATGAAAAGAACTAAATTGTTTGTAGTAATTGCGGCGTTGGTTGCGGTGTTGTCAATTGGAAATGCAAATGCTGCACCAGCAAATCATCACCATCATCATTCACCTGCCCCTGTTGTTGTCCACTCCCACCATTCAACCCCAAGGCATCATGGTTCGCATCACAATATTGTGTATGTAAATCATGGTTATCATCACCGACATCATGATAATGTCGGCAATGTTATTCTTGCCACGGCAATATTGGTATCAGCATTGATGTAAAATAAAAAACACCGCTAATTTGGCGGTGTTTTTTTATTCTGTGGTCGGGGCGACAGGAATCGAACCTGCGACCCCTTGCACCCCATGCAAGTACTCTACCAGGCTGAGCTACGCCCCGACATTGCGTGAATTATACACTAAAAAAATCGTATTACAAACACTATTTTATTGTTTGCGTTTTTTACTGCCAAGAAGTGTGAGTAATGCGAGCGTAACCAAAGATAATAAGATAATTGCCTTAATTGCCAATGCAGTCGCGTTAACTAGAAACACTGTCAACAAAAGGACAAACCGCCAAAACTGTCGCCAAAGTCGGTTTCCAGCTATTTGTTGCGCAAGCCAACGTCCCCACGCTGTGTCATAATCCGTTTCTGTTAAAATAGTTATGGTGAATATTCCAAAGATTCTTTTGATGATAATACCTGTAACAATTAACAAAGAAACCAGCGTGACCCCAAATAATTCGAAAATATTGCGTTTGTAAATTATTTTAATTGCGCCAAAGAAACCGTATTCGTCCATGTTGTCCAAAATATCAAAAACGCTTTCGTCTTTTTGCGTTGTTTCTGGGTTATAATGCATCTCTTCGGAAATATCGTCTGGATTTATATCGTCGTATTCTTCATCATCGGTATCATATTCATCTTCGTATTCGTCATCGTCTTTTGTATATGTCGTATGATGCTCATGCGCCATTTCTTCCAATATAAGTTCAGCATCATAATTGCGACGTTTCGCTTCGTCGCCAAGTATATCATACGCGTTGTTAATTTTTTTGATAATTTCTTCGTTGGTTTTACCTCCATTAAGATCAGGATGGTATTTCTTGCACTGACGCAGATAAGATTTTTTTATCTCGGTCTGTGTTGCATCTCTTGATACTTCTAAGATGGAATAAAGATTTTCCTGTGCCATGGGGTGCATTCTACACAAATTGCACTAAATGTAAAAGATTTTTTCCCTACATTTCTTGTGGAATTTTTAATCCCATTAAATCAAGCATTTTACCAAGCACATCAAACGCTATCTTTACAACGGTCAATCTGGTTGCGCGAACTTCGGCATCTATGTTGTCGCGCAATATTGGGCAGTTGTGATAGAAAACATTTATCAATTGGCATAAATCGTATGTGTAATTTGCGATTAAATCCGTTGCACGATTATCAAAAGCCGTATTGATTGTTCGTTCCATATCCAGCAAAGCGATTAACAAATTTCGTTCATCTGGTTCAAGTGTCACATTTGTTGGTGCGATAAAATCCCCTGCTCGTTTTAAAATCGAATTTAAACGAACGGCTGTGTACAAAATGTAAGGTCCAGTACGTCCTTCGAAACTTGTGATTTGTTTAGGCTCAAAAACATAATCGGCACGCAAATCGTGCATATAGTCGTTGAATTTTAATGCGGCCAAAGCAATCGTGTCCGTTGTATCCTTATCCAATTCTTTTCCCGATTCTTTAACACGTTCTTGAACTGCGGATTGTACCAATTCAATAATATCGTTTAATCCAGCAGCATTGCCGTCGCGTGTTTTAAATGGTTTTCCGTCCGCACCATTTATTGTGCCATAACCAATATGTTCAAGTGCATCTTCTGGGAACATGTTTAACAATTCAGCAACACGGAATAACTGTTCGAAATGTAAATTTTGACGTGCGTCGGTTAAATAAATGACTTTATTCGGGTTGTCTGTGATTTTACGATAATATAACGCCATGATATCGGTTGCATCATAAGGTCTTGCACCGCGTGAATTATAAAACATAACAGGAGGCATCGGTTTATTGTCCGTATCACGTTTTACTACAATTACTTCCGCACCATCGCTTTTTACTAGTAAGTTTTTTTCACGCAATATTTTTTCCACAGCATCGCCGTATTTTGCGGCATTACGTTCACCAAGGTCATTATCAAAAGGAACAATGTTTAATAACTTCACCGTTTGATTCATGGATGCTAAGGATATTGGCATAAAAATATTATATAACGCGTTATAACCAGCGTGACCATTTTGCAAATCCGCGGTAATTATTTGCGCATGTTCTAGAAATGCTTCGTCTGTTTTTGCAAGTGCCGCCGCAGATGGGTAATACGTATCCAATTCTTTTGGCTCAAAAGTATATTGAGAATAATCACCTTTTGGGTCAAAGTTTGATTGAAAAAACGGCCAATCTGGGTGTAGTTTTTCTATCCACGCAATAACAAATCCCATGGAACGTCCCCAGTCCCCCATGTGATTATAAGAAATCATTTTATGTCCTAACGCTCGTCCCAGACGATAAAGCATGTCCCCAACAATTGAAGTTCTCATATGGCCGATATGAAGAGATTTGGCTACATTATATGCGCCATAATCCATATCTATGACCATTGGTTTTGATGCTTGGTCTATTTTTGTTGCATCTTTTGCAGATGACCAAATAAAATCGTCGCGAAGAGTTAAATTTATAAATCCTGGACCAGCAATAGAAGCAGATGACACGAAATTAAGTTCTTGAATTTTTGGTAAAATCTCGGTCGCGAGTTCCCGTGGGTTTTTGCCCGCACTTTTTGCTAAAACCATCGCCGCATTAGTAGAAAAATCGCCGAATTCACGATTGCGGGGAACTTCTAGTTTCGCTTCAAAACCAAGTTTCTCGTTCAATTTTTCTGATACATACTTATACAGATTCATGTTCGTTTCCTTTTTATGATTTTTCTATAACGGCAAAATTACACGTACACGTAAACCACCAAGTTCACTGTTTTCAAGCAACATGTGACCACCGTGGTTTTCAATTGCTGTTTGGGCAATGGATAACCCTAACCCCGTTCCACCTGTTCCCGCGCCACGTGAATCGTCCAAACGGACAAATGGGCGCATAGCATCGGATTTTTTATCGTCTGGTATTCCTGGACCATCATCTTCAATTATGACTTGGGTTTCGTCTTTACCATCGATTTCGGTTATTTTTATCGTTTTCTTTGCGTAACGGGCGGCGTTTTCAATAATGTTGCTAAATGCACGTGCTAATGCCATGGGACGTGCATAAAATTGTACTGGTAATTCGGGGAAATCTGTAATGATTTTTTTGTCGGGCGCGGCATCGCGAACAATACGCAATAACATCGCGGGTAATTCCGTAGATTGTTCTATTTCGGGCATTTCACCACGTGCAAAAGCAAGATATCCGTTTATCATCGCTGTCATACGATCAATATCGGCAAGTAATATTTTTTTGTCGGCCGTATCTGTTTCAACCGCAAGACGCATACGAGTTAATGGTGATTTAAGATCATGGCTAACCGCGTTCAACATATCTGTTCTGGTCCGGTTATAGCGATTTAAGCGGTCTTTCATTGTTATCATAGCTGTCGCAGCCTCACGAATTTCCTTGGAACCACTTGGTTGAAATCCTGGTACGTCTAGCCCACGACCGAAACGATTTGCGGCCTTGGCAATGCGACGAATGCTGCGATTGTGTATGATAATAAAAGGCGCAACCAATATGGATACAATAAGAATTGCACCAACAAGCCAAATCAGAAACACCTCGGTACTTGTAGAGTAAATACGGTGTAAACTTGTCCCAAATGTGGCGATTTTTCCATCTTTGGTTGGGATGTCTATGAAAATAAGTCTTTTTCCGCGGTCAATGTAAAGGTTTGCAGAACGATTCAAATGATTTGAGAGTTCGGTGGACAATAGGCCGGCAATGACAGATTTATTATCGTTTTTTGCAGGACGGTTTAATTTTTCATTGATAGAAACATTTATGCCCGTATTTTTCGCCATTGTTTGAGATGCAGAAACATCGTTTTCATCTATGAATTTCATCATTGTCACGATTTCACCCGAAAGTGTTCGTGCCAAAGTTGCGTGAACGCGCGCCCAATGGTTACCAAAAAACACATTGGCAATGATTACCTGGGCTATCAATAAAGGAATCAAAATTAACAATATTGTTCGCCAGAAAAAACTTCGTGGAATCAAACGCATATCTATTCCTTTGGTGTGTTGTTGTCGTTATTAAAACATATTAATTTGTAACCGCGGCTACGAATTGTTTGTATGTCCAGATTTGATAATACAGCATTTAATTTATTTCGCAAGCGTTTTGCGACCATTGCGGGTGCGGCCACAATATTTCCAAATGGGTGTGTTAAATTGTAAAGTAATTTCTTTTCTTCGCCAGACAGGGCCAATAAAGCCGATTGGTTTTGTTCATTTTTAACAAAAAATTCGCCGTCAGTATAAACGATGCCGTCTGGCATCTTTGGTGTTTGTTGGACAGTATGACGTGTGATGTTATTCAAACGTAACACCAATTCTTGTAATTGAAATGGTTTTGCTAAATAATCATCCGCCCCACCAGATAAACCCTCGATGGCGTTTTCCGCTCCTCCCATGGCGGTAAGCATAATTGTTGGTGTGTTATTACCATTTGTGCGTAGTTTTTTTAGAAATGTCAAACCATCCATACCAATCATCATACGATCAAGAATAATAGCATCCACCGATATTTTTTGTAAAAATTCGTCCGCTTTTTCGGCACTTTCTGCTTCAAGAACACAAAAACCAACATTCCACAAACCACGTCCAAGCGTTGTGCGTAACACTTTGTCGTCATCAATAATAAGAACAGTTTTATTCATTTGTCTGTGCTCTTTACGATTTTATACTAGCAAATTTTTCACTAAAAGCAAGTCATTGGGCACGGACAATTTGTTTTTATTCTTCGTCGTCAAGTGGACCAACGGCATACTCACCTGGTTTGATGTTTTCAATGTCATCGTCCTTGATTTCTTCGCCTTTGTTTTTGTTACAATGCGAAGAACTTGTACGAGTCGTAATAAATGGTGTATACGTCATACCATTTGTTGAATATTCCGTCTTGAATAAAGCGTACCCCGTTCCACCGCCAGCAGTTGGACCTTGGGTTCCGAATGAATAATACCCACCCAAAATTCCGTAATCTAAATCGATATAATCCAAATTCACCAAAATAGATACGTTGCTAAGGCCGTCACTTGTCATATTGCATGCGAATTCGCGACTCATAAGTGTGGCCGAAGAATGATTTGGAATTACAATATCGGTGATGGTTGGTTCACATGAACGGTCAATACCATTTACCAATAATTCATAAGTCATATTCACGCTTGCTTTTGATAAACCTGTTGAAACGTTTACTTGTGATATTGTTGCTTTTGGAACGCGAACCAACGCGTTTGCGATGCCCGAACGAACGGGAAAAGATATACCTGATTGCAAGCAACTACGTGAAAATGGGTCGGCTTCACAGATATACAAACGCGAATGTGCGTTCATCATAAATATGTTCACCAAACTGTTAAATAAAAAGGTTCTTGTGATTTTATCGTTTAAACGCGTACAACCAAAATTACGGCAAATGACCATTGGACGATCCGCAAAAATTACCCCTGGGTGCATTGTGGCTTCCATGTCGCGTGCATACATTATGTTGTTGTCATAATTCAAACTGTCCGCGCGTTGCATAAACTCGCTTTCTGGGACAAAATTGGGGTCGTCAGGATACGCATAATAAGATTGAACCGGTGTTTCGGTATAAATCGTTTGAAAATTGCCACCGCTATAAACCGGTGCAGCGTTCGTTGCTGATACGAATGTTGTTGCCAAAACGGCTGTAATCATAGGTTTTAACATTTTGCCCTTCCTTGACATTTTTTCTTTCATCCAATTCTAGAACATTTTCTCTTATTGTGTCAAAGCAAAAATTTTTATTGAAAAATGATAAGCGTTTGTTCTATAAAGTAAAAGAATTAATTGTCGGGAACACAAGGAAGGTGTAAAATGGTTGACATAATAATATCAGGTGAAGCCGGAAAATTACATGCGGTTTATCACCAGGCAATTGAACCGAATGCGCCCTTGGCGGTGGTTTTGTCGGGGAATCCACGTCTTAATTATCACATGAACGACAGGTTGTCCTATGCAATTTTTCGTGCATACATGGATGCGGGCTTTTCGGTGGTAAGATTTAATTATCGCGGTGTTGGTGATTCTGATGGTGCATTGGGTACAACTTCGGAAAATATGCTTGATATAGCCACGGTGGTTGATTGGATTCAAAACCATAATGAAAACAGTGAAAAATTCTGGTTAGCTGGGCATCATTTGGGTGCGTGGTATGTTTTGCAAACGCTCATGCGCCGTCCCGAAGTTTCTGGTTTTACCTTGGTGTCACCAGACCCCAGTATTACGGATTTTGCGTTTTTGTCACCACGTCCAAATCATGGATTGCTTTTACAAGGTGCCGAGGAAGGCGAAGAAGCCAAAGCTTACGCGACACATTTAACCCAAACTTTGCATAAACAAGCAATTATCGATTTGGAAACAATTCGTATCAAGGGTGCAAATGCTAAATATGAAAATTCGGTTGAGTTACGTCAAATGTATAATGATTTAAAGGCGTATGTTGGTCGTGAAAATGCCGATACAAAGTTATTGTAATGATACGGGGGAAGATGTGGAAAAAAATGTCCAAGACAGATTTGTGAATCCAGAAATACCGGACGAAATCGCTGCTTCAATTCGTCCCCGTACACTTGCTGATTTTATAGGACATAATTCATTAAAACAGAATTTGTCTGTGTTTATATCTGGGGCGCGAAATCGTGGCGAAGCGATGGATCATGTGTTGCTTTATGGTCCCCCGGGACTTGGTAAAACCACCCTTGCTCATATTGTTGCAAATGAACTTGGTGCAAATTTTCGTGCAACATCCGCACCGATGCTTACGAAGCAAGGTGATTTGGCGGCGATTTTGACTTCACTTGAACCCATGGATGTTTTATTTATCGATGAAATTCATCGTTTGCCGACCGCAATAGAAGAAGTTTTATATTCGGCAATGGAAGATTTCAAGTTGGATATTATGTTGGGCGAAGGTCCGTCCGCCAAAAGTGTTCGTATCGATTTACCACCATTTACATTGGTTGGTGCGACAACGCGTACTGGTTTGTTGTCCAATCCATTACGTGACCGTTTCGGCATCGATTTGCGTCTTAGTTTTTATTCGCCCGAAGATTTGGCAAAAATTATTGTTCGCAGTGCGGGTATCCTTGGTGCAAATATTGATTACGAAGGCGCGTTATTGCTTGCCAAAAGTTCGCGTGGAACACCACGTATTGCAAATCGTTTATTAAAGCGTGCGCGCGATTTTGCTGCGGCATCTGGGCAAACTGATATTACGGCGGACACGATAAAAACCACACTGTTTCAATTAAATATAGACGCGTCCGGACTTGATCAAATTGATCGTGAATATTTGAATACGATAATAAAACATTATGCTGGTGGGCCCGTTGGTATAGATAATCTTTCCGCGGCTTTATCGGAACCCGCAGATACTATCGAAGATGTAATAGAACCTTATTTAATGCAATTGGGGCTTATACAAAGAACGCCCCGCGGTCGCATCGTTACGGATGCGGGCTACAAACACCTAGGGTTAGTAAAATGATAAAAAATATATGTTTGTTTTTTATTGCGCTACTTGTGTTATATGGGTGCGCAACGGATACACAATATACCGTAAATACCCGTCCTTATACGGTTTACGGAACAACATATTATCCAATGGCAACGGCGGATAATTTTTCCGAAACGGGTACTGCATCGTGGTATGGTCCAAAGTTTCACGGCAAAAAAACATCAAGTGGCGAAACTTATGACCAATATGCTTATACCGCGGCCCATAAAACATTGCCTTTTGGAACGCGCCTTCGCGTAACCAACCTTGATAATGGACGCACGACCAAGGTCGTTGTAAACGACCGTGGTCCGTTCAAATCGGGTCGTATTATTGATTTGTCGCGTGCTGCCGCCCAGGACATAGATATGATTGGTACGGGAACCGCACGTGTTCGTATCGAGGCAATAGGAACAAGTGGCACACAAAAAATTGTGACAACGCAAGCCAAAGCGACTGCAAGCACCACACAAACAACCGTTGCGATTAAAAATAACGCGGCAATTTCCAACGGTAAATACTATGTTCAAGTTGGTGCTTTTTCATCGGTTGATAACGCAAACAACCTTGGGAAAAAAGTGGTGGATTCGGGTTATAAATATCGGGTGACCAATGGCGTCAATAGTAATTATTTGGTTCAGGTTGGCCCCTATTCCACAAAATCGGAAGCAACCACTATGCGTGACAAATTGCGCGCAACTTATTCGGGTGCTTTTGTGGTTGAATAAATACAGGATGAAAAATGAAAATATACAAGTTCCCTTTTTCTATCGCGTATTCTGATACTGACGCGGGCGGCATTGTTTATCATGGACGTTATATTGAAATAGCTGAACGTGCGCGTATGGAAATGTTGTGTGGGGTAACAATTCCAGTTGGCGAAGGTTTCGTTGTGCGTGGTTTAACAATTAAATATATGTCCCCATTAAAATTGGCTGATGATATTGTGGTTGAAACCGAAATCACCAAGGTTGGTGCGGTATCCATGGATTTGGAACAAAAATTCGTGCATAACGATACTATTTGTGCTATAATGACCATAACAATTGCGTATATTGGCGCGGATGTGAAATTAAAAGCCATACCCGATGAAATAATATCGCGATTAAAATAAGTTTTTAACAAGAAAGGAATAAGAAATGAATAGTTTTTCTTTGTGGCGTTTGTTCACAAGTGATTTTATGACGGCAACGGCATCCATATTGCTTTTGGTATTCAGTGTTTTAACATGGATGGTAATTATTGAAAAAATTCGTTTGTTTAGCACCGCAAAGCGCAACAAGCCAACGGGCACACCGGATGTCGCAATAAAGCCGTTTGATAAAAATTTATGGTTTCTGGCGATGGTTGCTTATGTGGCGCCGTTTATTGGGTTGTTTGGAACCGTGTGGGGTGTTATGGATTCTTTTGCATCCATTGGTGCAAACCAATCGGTTAGTATTGGTGTGATTGCACCGGGGTTGGCGGTTGCGCTTGGAACAACGGCGTTGGGTTTGATTGTGGCCATTCCTGCGGCAATAGCGCATCAAGTTTTTTCCAAAAAAGCTGACGATTTGTATGATTCTTTGGGGGGTAAATAACTATGTCACGAACACGACGCAGGGTCACGGATGCGACACTTTCTTTGACCCCCATGATAGATGTTATGACGGTGTTGTTGGCGGTTTTTATGGTGACAACGCCGATGATGACGAATGGTATAGATTTGGATTTGCCAAATGCGGGAACCACGGTTTTAACGGGATCGGATCATGCCATGCAAATAAGTGTTGATGCAGCGGGGCGTTACTATCTTGGTTCTACACAAATGAGTATGGACGATGTTGTTCGTCGTGCGGTCGCTATGCGTGGCGAAAATTCCGCCCTTACAATAGTGATAAATGGTGATAAACGTGCGGATTATGGTGCGGTTATGGCGGTTATGGGTAAATTAAAGTCCGCGGGATTTTCACGTGTTGGCTTACGAACCAAATTGGAAAACTAAGGTAAAATGCCGAAATTTAATCATTTTTCAACGGAAAATTTTGGATTGTCGGTGGTTGGGCACTTGGCGGTGATTGCTATTGCGGTGTTTTTGACCACGGTGGTGTTTTTTGATACACCGGAACGCTTTATCGCCCCCGATCGAATCCAAATTACTGAAATTGATTTGAATCAAGTCCGTGTTTCGGGTGATGAATCTATTTTGTACAACACAAACACGGCGGAAAATACAGAAACGCCAGAAAAAACAACGGAAACATCACCGGTGCGCACACCCGAAAGTGACCCGATACCAAACAAGAAAATAGATGCGCCAAGTATGCTTGATGATGCCAAGTCCAAGGAAATAAAAAAAGAAGATTCCAAACCCGAACCAAAGCCCGATGATACACCGGCGCCGAAAAAGAAAACGGTTGTGCGGGTAAATCGTGATGTTGTATCACTTGATAGAACACTTACTATTTCGGTTGTTGATGCCTTGCGTGTGGCGATGACGCGTTGTTGGGTAATTGACACAAAACGTCCGGATATTGCCGATATTCGCGCGGTGGCGCATTTAAAAATGCGGCAAAACGGAATGGTTGCGGATGTTTGGTTTGAATCCGCGGCACGTGCCGAAACGGATCCCGCATTTGCGTATGTTTTGGAAACGATTCGTAATGCAATAAATGTGTGCCAGCCATTAAAAATGTTGCCACCTAACGAATACGACAAATGGCGTGATATCCAACTTACTTTTTATCCTACACAAGGAAAAGTGATGTGAAGTGGTTAGTTGGGGCGCGCAAGCGCCCATTTTTGTTGCTTATCACTACCCACTATCCACCAACCACTTACACCAATCACAAATCACTAACACTAATCACTAGTATGAAAAACACCCCTTTCGGGGTGTTGTGCCGTCCAGCCAAACGATAAGCCGGATTCTGTTCCGCATATATTCGTGTTTTATCGGCACTTCCAACACCAAATATATGTGGCAAGCATAATTAATCTGCCATTTGTGTTACCACAAAGTTCAAGCCCTCTACCCGTTTCCGATTTGGGACGAATCGTTGGAAACCTATTTGAGGTTGCTGCGCACAGAGATTGCCCGTTTCACTCGCCCATGATGGCGCTTCGTCACTGTTGCTCTAATCGTCAGATTGCTCTGCCCGGTCGTTAACCGGTGTGCTGTCCCACGCAGTCCGGACTTTCCTCCGCCATGGATGCGACGGCTATGCTTTGTCTGGCTGGGTGTCCGTATTTTATAACAAAAAAGTAAAATATCAAATGGTTTTTAGTCCCATCACTAACACTCATACAACCCACTAACACTAACCACTAATCCCCCCCTAACCATTTTTGATTTCTAAGTCAAGAATTTTAATTTTTTTTTATGTTGGTTTATTGTTGACCCATTTTACGTAATTTTCTACAATCGCACTAAGGAAAGGAAGAAAAAAGAGAATTATGCCCAGATTTTTAAGGAGAATTAGCGCATTTTTGATGGGTTTTGTGTGCACTATGTTGGTGTTCGCGTCTCTTTTGCACCCTGCTATTGCCGGACCGGCACAGTTTGATTACGAGAGTCATAGCGTCAATTTGAATTCGTGGGCGGCCACTGATGCTGGATCTACGAGTATTACGGTTACATCTATTACACAGTCTTCGGTAACGAATGGAGGAATAACCGTTCCAACAAAAACGGGTTATACGTTTGGTGGATATTATACATATCCAAGTTGTTTTGGTACCAAAGTCGTTAATGCAGATGGTAGCTATACATTTTCAAATGCAACGGCGAACGAACCGAATTTATATGCTTGTTGGACGCCAAAAACCGTGACATTAACGGTTAATAGTACAGATGCGGGGACTGGGTCTGGGTTTGGAACCAAATATTTGAAATATAATACGGGTTTTTATACAAATTCTACGGCAACCACAAATGCTACGAATGTTACAATACCAAAAAAATCCGGGTATGATTTTGCCGGTTATTGGACCAGTGCATCTGGCACGGGTGTCAAAATTGTTAATGAGAACGGGTATTTTATAAACACAACAGAAGCATTAACCGCATTTACTGGGACTAGTGGTCAAGTGTATGCTAGATGGACATTGTCTAATGAGTGGATAACTCTTACTATTGATACTATGGGTGGCGTTATTAGTGGTTCTGGGAACCAGGCTTTGACTACATATTATAGAAACATATCTGGTCGATGCAACAATAGTTATTGGCGTATTGCGCCAAGTTGTAGTGCTGCCACGGTGTCGAGTGTTTATCTTCCAACGAAAGCGGGTCATACGTTTGGTGGTTACTGGACGGGTGTGGATGGTGGCGGAACACAAATGATTGCAACAGGAACCAGTACTGGTGCATTCCAAAGTCCTTTAACTAGTTATTATACAGCAAATTTGGTGGTTTATGCTAAATGGACGGTGGATTGTTATGCGATTAATTTAAATGTCGATATTACAACTACGTCTGGTGTTCCTGCAACAATTTATTTAAAGTATGGTGATGGTTGGTATACAACTAGCGATTGTTCTGGCACCGCCGCGACAAGGATGTCAACACGTCCAGCGAGAAACAGTTATGGTTTTGGTGGATATTATACCAGTAGTGCAAATAGTGGGCAACAATACATTACTGGTGGGTCTGGAATACAGATTATCGATCCTGGCGGTTATTACAATACAACAGAAGAAGCTTTGACCGCATTTACTGCGGATGCAGATGCGTATATCAAATGGAGTACTGTTGGTGGTTACTATACGGTAACGTTGGATCCGAACATTGCTAATGGTGGTGCTAGTGGTCAAAGTACACAATCCATTGCTAAATATAGGTATATTGGTTATTACAAAAATGGTCAAATAAATAATACTGACAATTATATATCGACTAATATATTTAGCTCCGCTGCAGGCGGTGGCGGGAAAACAAAGCCCACAGCAGCGTCAACACTACAATCGTTCATTGGATATTATGATGCCCCCACTGGTGGTACACAACTTGTTGATGCAAATGGGAAAATTTTAACTCCGGTGCCAACAACTTTTGTCGCGGAAACATGGTATGCTCATTATGCAAGTAGGTTTATAGACCCTGGTATTACAGCTGTAACTGTTGCGTTGGACCCTTTCGGTGGAAGTTATACCAGTACCAACTGTAGTGTTTTTGTGGATGGCTCAACGGGGGAATTGGGCAATATTCAGTCCAACTGTATTCCGACACGTGCCAATTATCAATTTTTGGGCTATGCTTATGGTGGTGAGTTGTATATAGATTCTTTTGGTAAACCAATTAGAAAATGGACCAATGGCGCTAACAAAACAATGTACGCACAATGGGCGCCAGTTAGAAAGGCAATTAGTTACCGGTGCGTAAATACTTCGGGGGCACTGTCTGGTTATACTCGTTACGCTTTATACGATCAAAATTTTGTGGTTTGGGATCCAAGAGCATTTACAAATTGTACCAATACCACATATACAGGAACAAGACGTTTTATCGGTTGGAGTGAAGATGGTGGCGCGACCCTTGTTCAACCTGGTGATTATGTGAATATGAATACGACATCAAAAACACTTACCGCGCAGTATGCAGATTTGAACGTTGTTACAGTACAAATGAAAGCCCCACAGTGGGATGGTAACGCAGGTGCTATTGGTTATTCAAATATTTCTAATTCTGGTGTTGATAATCCCGTTATGGATCCAACATCGTTCGGGTGGTTAGAAAATTATGGTTGGTTCAGAACTTCCGGCAATTATGCCCAATTAACGGAATTATCTCAGACTTCATCCTATTATGGTACGAATTCTGGTAGTGTTTATATTACCGACAATGCCCCTAATCATGCACCGTTTTGGGCTACTAATGATGATGGTAGTTTTGTATTGAATGATTATACCATTCAGGGGGCTTTTGGAAGTTCTTCTGTGGTCGGAGATTATTATTTTTCGCCATATATGAAAGGGGTCTATTTTGATAATGCTGGCGGAACTGGTGGACCAGATGCTCCATTGGTATATTGGGGTATGTTTGTAACAGAGAATAATGATGGTATAGCTGTTCAGACTTCTGTCAATGTTCCAACAAAAACAGGTTATACGTTTGGTGGCTATTATACACAAGAAAACGGTGCTGGCACCCAAGTTGTTGATGCTCAAGGCAACATTGTATCTTTTACATATGAACAATTGCGTAATTTAGTTGGTACAGGAACAATTGGCGCGGTTTTATACGCAAAATGGACACCAAAATGTAATAGTATCACATTGTTGGCAAATGGCGGAACGGCGGGTTCTAGGACTGTGTTATATAAAAAGACCTCATCAACAGATGATCATGTGTTCTATATTGATAGTACATGTTCTACTCAGTACGCCAGTAGCCATTATGCTTCTGTGTTACCTAGTCGTAGTGATCATACATTCCGGGGGTTCTATTATTATACGGTGACGGGTACTGTGCAATCTACGACTACAAGCCATCGTTCTAATTTACGTATCAATAAGACTGGCGCCATAACAACAAGTAACGATTTAAACATAACAGCAAATATCACTATGCTAGCATCGTGGGCAAAAAATTGTACCAGCAATGTTGCAAATGGTTCTTGTTCGTTAACAATCGGAACAAATGGTGATGTCACGTATCAGACATCGTGTAATACGGGGTATGACTACACAAGTGGTAGTGGAACTTATAATCCGGTATGTACAGCGCAGACATCAACGGTGACATTGAATAAGAACACGAGCAGCAGTGATACTACGACAGTGGCTACAGTGACAGCGACATATGATTCTGCGATGCCGTTGACGGATACAAGTAGTAACCCATTAACGGTACCTACGAATGGAAATAATATATTTACTGGTTACTATGATGCCCGTACGAATGGTACCCAATATTATAGTGTGAGTGGCACAACAATTAGCAGTACCCGTACATGGAATAAGACAGGTGCGCAAACGTTGTATGCACACTGGAGTGCATGTGCGGCGTGTAATGCAGGTACAGGTGCGAGCTGTAGTTTGAGTGTAGTAAATAACGTATGTACATATACGACGAGTTGTAATACAGGTTATGGTAACCTGACTGGCAATGGTACAGCGACCCCGAGTTGTACAGCAAATAATTATACAGTAACATATTCTTGTGGAACTGGTGCAACAGGTAATCCACCAGCAAATGGTACCGCAACATATAATCAATCATTTACTCCTGCGGCAAATAATACATGTGCAAAGACAGGTTATACATTTGCTGGATGGAACGATGGTACCATAGACAGACCTGCAGGTACGGCGTTTACGTGGAATTATACGGAAAACAAAACCTTTACCGCAAGATGGACAGGAAATGTATCTGGCATGATAACATTAAACGGTGATGTGTGGGATGATAACAATGCAACAGCTCCAATTACAACAGCAACAACGCAACCAGACCCCGTAGCGGTTTATGTGAAATATGATACGGGTGTTTATACATCAAGCGCTAACGCAAATGCTGGTACAAACGCAATTTCGCAATTGACGACATTACCAACAGTCGTTTCGGGGTTCACCTTTGGTGGGTTCTATACGACAAAAGCAACTGGTGGTGTGCAAGTAATTGATGCAAGCGGAAGTTTTACAGCGGCAGCAAAAACTCAATATCCAAATGCAAACACAACGGCGACTTGGTATGCGCGTTGGGTACCAGATTGCTTTAATGTGGCCTTTAACACAAATGGCGGAACAGGTGGAACAAGTGTTTTGTATAAACCGACGGGTTACACCACATGGTATACAACAAATGATTGCTCTGGGACCCCTATTACAATATTGCCATCAATACCGACAAGAGATGGATATACATATGATGGACATTGGTATAACAATAATACGAACATTGTTGACGCAAACACGAATGCATTGAGTTCCTCTTGGCGAATTTGGAGCGGTGGAAATACCGTTATGGCCCGTTGGACACCAAAATGTAATAGTATCACATTGTCGGCAAACGGCGGAACGGCGGGTTCTAGGACTGTGTTATATAAAAAGACCTCATCAACAGATGATCATGTGTTCTATATTGATAGTACATGTTCTACTCAGTACGCCAGTAGCCATTATGCTTCTGTGTTGCCAAGTCGTAGTGGTTATACATTCCGGGGGTTCTATTATTCAACGGTGACGGGTACTGTGCAATCTACGACTACAAGCCATCGTACTAATTTGCGTATCAATAAGACTGGCGCCATAACAACAAGTAACAATTTAAACATAACAGGAAATATCACTATGCTAGCATCGTGGGCAAAAAATTGTACCAGCAATGTTGCAAATGGTTCTTGTTCGTTAACAATCGGGACAAATGGTGATGCTACATATACAGAATCGTGTGATATGGGGTACTATTGTGCCGGTGGTTGCGGAACTTATAATCCTGTATGTGACTTGTTACAATGCAAATTAGGTTTGTATAGTGAAGGCAATGAGATTAATAAGGTTTTGGCGGTTTATTCTCAAAGTATGCCAACTGTTGATATGGAAACGGGTAATGATTTGGCTATGCCGACTATTCCAGACAAAGTTTTTGTTGGTTATATTGATGATCATGCCACGTTTTATTATAAGGGGACTTTACCATTGTCCAGTGCAAGAAATTGGGATAGGTTGGATTGTCCAGAGAGATTGGAATCTGCGTTTGCTGAGTGTAACTGTTCAGAAGGTGCAAATGTTGAACAAGATAGTTGTGCATACTTAGATGTGGCACACAATCAATGTGGTTATAAGGCCATGTGTAAATTTGGATATAATTACCAAGGGGCAACAACATTTGAGTTTAGGGGTAATGCTGGTGTAGCGGAAAATACTACACCCGATTGTGTGGCGAACACATACACAGTTTCATTGAATAAGAACGGAGGAACTGGGGGCACGGCAAGTGTGACAGCAACGTATGATGCCGCAATGCCAAGTGCAACGATGCCGACTCGTACGGGTTATACGTTTGCTGGGTATTACGACACAAGTGCTACGAGTGGTGGAACTCAATACTATACAGCATCTGGGGCAAGTGCTCGCACATGGGACAAAACCGCCGATACAACCTTATATGCTCGTTGGACAGCGCAGACATCAACGGTGACATTGAATAAGAACACGAGCAGCAGTGATACTACGACAGTGGCTACAGTGACAGCGACATATGATTCTGCGATGCCGTTGACG
>Ga0265299_10002213_pt1 | contig 20338 bp, 17 predicted proteins | sample AusTroGonzalo_MG_4_FD_193485 | JGI IMG/M metagenome (GOLD analysis project Ga0265299, IMG submission 193485) | Bovine rumen microbial communities from tropical cattle in Woodstock, Queensland, Australia - Gonzalo_02 | ecosystem: Host-associated > Mammals > Digestive system > Stomach > Rumen ... | reverse complement strand
ACCTTTATCGCTTGGGGAGCGTACCACGCTTTACTCTTCCTTCCGCTCATCCTTCTTGGCAAAAATCGCAAATTCACCGGCAATGATGAAACATGGCGAGATATACCAAGAATATTAATCACATTCTGCCTAGTGGTCATCGGTTGGATTATTTTCCGAGCCGAAAACATTACGCAAGCATGGGATTATATATGCAGCATATGCAACAGCAGCTTATTCCTCCCTCCTTGGTATGAATCTGCGAAAGCTATTCTTCCTATCCCTATTGTGATTCTTCATTTGCTTGTTATTGAATGGTGGAACCGGACTAAACAACATGGTTTGGAAATTTCCGCTTTACGCCCCGCGTACCGATATGGGATATATCTCTATATATGTATGTTGCTTATAGCTTTTGGCGCACAACCTGAGACATTTATCTATTTTCAATTCTGATGAAAACATTTCTTCTAAAATATGGTTTGTTTGCGCTTCTTTTCTTCGGATTGGCATACTTGGTTCAGGAAGTGGTTGATTATGGCCTAAAGCGTATGACCGCACATACTGCCACCCAGACTTCGATTTCAGAACTTCTGTCGGATTCTTTAAATGCGGATATACTGATTATGGGAAACTCCCGTGCACTATGTTCCTATCATTCTCAAGTGATAGAGACCATCACCGGAAAACGGGTATGGAATATAGGCGTAAGCGGTCAACCTTTCGGTATCTCATATATGCGATACCAATTATACGCACAGCATAACAAAACACCACAATTGGTCATCATTAACATCGATCAGGGAGAACTGGATATTATTGCAAACGGCTTCGGACGCGAAGAATATTACCCGTATTTCGATCAACCCATTATACAATCATACTTCGATTTATACGGCTTAACATGGAAACATCGCTTTATACCTATGTATAAATATTTCGGGGATTATAAACTAATCGGATATGGTTTTGCATCATCAGTAGGTATTTATCCTTTTGACGAAAAACACCATTACCATGGTTTTTATAATGAAAACAGTCCTTTTGATGGAACTAATCTACGAAAAAAATTCGATAAAGATAGTATTATTGTTGCCGATTGTAATAGCAGAGCCGTTCAATTATTGGAAGATTTGATTGTTCAATTGCAGCAACAAAATACAAACGTTCTTTTCTGTTATGCCCCGCAATATCAAGTGTTATTCCAACAACTGAATTTGGATGATATGATGATTGCGTATAAAGAATTAAGCAATACCTATGAAGTGCCTCTTTTGGACTACTCCTGTGATTATTGGACGAATGACAGCAGTTATTTTTACAATGCCAATCATATCAACTTAAAAGGAGCGACACTGTTCTCTACCCAATTAGCTAACGATATTCAGGCCTATTTAGTACCATGAGAGTATTCTTCATTACGATAGGATTCATTGTCTCCACCTACATATTCGCAGAACCTTTGCGAGTGGTGAGTTATAACGTAGAGAATCTATTTCATCCGGTGCACGACAGTTTGAAAGATGATATCGAATGGACGCCGGAAGGGGAACGGCATTGGAGTTACACGCGATACTATCGAAAAGTAGAGAATATTGCGCGTGTGCTGACGAATATAGGAGAGTGGGATGGGGTAGATGTGGTAGGACTGCAGGAAGTGGAGAATGCGCTGTGTGTTAAACGATTATGCTACACTATGCGACGCGGGGAATATGATTTTGTGCATTACGAGAGTCCGGACAGACGCGGGATAGATGTAGCGTTGATTTATAAAAAGAGCAGAGTGGATACGATTCGGACGAAGTGTTTGACGGTAGATATAGCACCGGAGACTACGCGGGATATTCTCTATGTGTGTGCACAAACGGACAAACGGGATACGATTCATTTTTTTGTATGCCATATGCCGAGTCAGCGTGGAGGAAAAGCAGAGAGCGAATGGAAAAGGACTATCGCAAAAGGAGTGCTGCAAGGAGCAATCGATTCAGTTTTGGCTATGAGTCCGGAGGCGAAGATTGTAGTGATGGGTGACATGAATAGTGAGCCGAAGGAAGACCTGAATGGGGTAAGGAATAAAATGAAAGATGAACGATTGAAGGACTTAACGGGTGAACGAGGGACGCATAAATACCGGGGACAATGGAGTTGTTTGGACCAGTTCTATACCTCTGTAGCCTTAGACAGTATCTCGAGTGTACAGATCTATGACGCGGAGTGGATAATGGAGACTGATGAGAAACAGATGGGCTTGAAACCCAAAAGAACGTATAACGGTTTCCATTATCAAAACGGATATTCAGATCATCTTCCAATCGTGCTAAATATTCAATAGTTATGCCGGAAATAGTACTTCATTATATTTGGGAGCATTGCCTGTGGGCGGGATATGATCAGAAAACGACAGAAGGAAAGTCTGTTGAGATTATTTCTGTAGGTGAGCATAATCGCGATGCGGGTCCGGATTACAGCCATGCCCGCGTGCGGATTGACGGAAAAGAATGGGCGGGGAATATTGAAATTCATGTATACTCAAGCGATTGGACAAAACACCGGCATCATCTGGACAAGGCTTATGATAATGTTATTCTGCATGTAGTATGTACGGCAGACAAGCCTATATGGAACAGCAAAGGGGAGTTGGTACCGCAATGCGAGTTGAATTATGCTTCGGATAAGGATTACTTGAGCGGACTTTTTGAAGCGGCTCAACAGATGGATAGTGCGGTAAGTCGGATAGGTTGTGCAGAGCAGTTATTACATGAACCGGGGCTGCTGAGTGAGGGGTGGAGAAAGACGCTTTTGAAGAAACGGCTGGAGTGCAAACGGGAGTCCGTCAAGCGTCTGTTGGAAATCACAAAAGGCAGTTGGGAGCATGCGTTCTATATCTCGCTGGCCCGTAACTTCGGGTTCCATGTCAATAGTCTCCCGTTCGAGCAGTTGGCTATAAACACGCCCCTTTCGTACCTGCAGAAACATAGGAATAGTCTGTTTCAGTTAACGGCCATTCTGATGGGGCAGGCGGGGTTGCTAACGAATGAACGAGGGAACGAATTAAAAAATGAAAGAGATAGTGAATTGACGAAAGAGTATGAATTCTTACGCACGAAGTTCAGTTTGACGCCGATGGACGGAAGCGTATGGAAGCACGCGAGAATACGTCCGCAGAACAGTCCGGAGTTGCGAATCAAGCAGTTTGCACAGTTGCTCTACCGGTCAGAGAGTTTGCTAAGTAAGATACTGGATTCAAGTGATTTGAAGGAATTGGAGGGATTGTTTGCAGTGGATAAAATGGGGAAAAGCAGTATCGATATCTTGCTGATCAATACCGTCATTCCTTATAAATACGCTTACGCCCTGTATCATAACAACCTCGCACAGGCTGAGGCGTCAATGGCCCTGATGGAACGTATTCCGGCGGAGAACAATACGATAGTACGTCAGTGGCGGGTGCTCGGACAAGAAATAAAAAATGCGGCTGACACGCAAGCGTTACTGCATTTATACCAGAATTACTGCCAGCATCATGAGTGTATTAACTGCGAGGTGGGGTATAAGATTTTCCAGGACAAGCAATTGAAATTATTTTAACGAAACATATGCAATATAGCGTAGCTACATTGGATTTTCATTTCTCGGAAGAGTGGCAAGCGGATGTGTTTGCCCAGACGCTTTTTGATTTGGGTTTTGATACGATAGACGGCAATAAAGCATATATTCCGAGTGATACGCTGGCAGCACAAGAAGAGGATATAAGGTCACATATAGCGGCTACGGAAGGTGTCACATTGCTTGGTATAGACGACTGCCCTGATGAGAACTGGAATGCCACATGGGAATCAGAGCATCCTATACAAGAGTTACCGATGGGTGTCCGAATTGTACCTCACTGCGCTTTCGGAGCCGGACATCATGAGACCACTTCCATGATGATTGAGGCACTTTTGTCATGTCCGTTGAAGGGCAAGCGGGTGTTGGATCATGGTACAGGAACAGGTGTGCTGGCCATTATGGCGAAGCGCATTGGAGCGGCTTACGTAGTAGGAGTAGATATTGATGACAAGAGTGTGATCAATGCCCAAGAGAATGCCGCGCTGAACGATGTAGAGATAGATATACGGCTGGGCAGTGTACCGCCTAAAGAACCTTTTGACCTTATTTTAGCAAATATTCATCGTAATATCTTGTTGGAGAATATGCCTCGTTATGCATCCTGTCTGGGACCGGATGGACAATTATGGTTAAGCGGTTTTTATGAAGAAGATTGTCCGGTTTTGATTAAGGCTGTCGAGGCAGAAGGTCTGCATTTACAGGCCAAACACGCTCATGGTGATTGGCGGATGTTGGAGTTCGTCCATCCTATCTAATACCTTCTGAAGGCTTTGGGGAAGTGACTTCATTCTTTAAAAAACTTATGGAAGAATTAAAACAAACAATTATGCGAAAAATTATCACTCTTTCGTTGATGGTCTTGACTACCCTTTTTGTCATGGCGCAGGAGCAGGCGTTGTTCTTGTCGCAGAACCATCCCAATCCCTTTGACGGTATGACAACCGTTTATTTGGCTGTAGCAGAACCCGGAGAAGCTACTCTCGTCATCGCTGATGTATTCGGGTCCCGCCAAACACAATGGTCCGACATCCTTGAACCCGGTGTGCATAAGTTCCGGATTACACTCCGTACCAAAGGCAATTACGTACTGGGAGCGCATCAGAACGGTCACAGTGCATCCATCGTGCTTTTCTGCAACACCGGTGATGCCATGAACCGTATCGAGTATCTCGGATGGGTGGATGAGTACACCGAGATGGCGTATCAAAACCTCACCGAAGAGGATACTGAAGAAGAGTTTTTTGGCTACGCCGCCAAATCACCTACTACCAACCGCCAATCACATGTCGGCTCAGAGCCGTTCCGCGTAGCATTGTCGCTGAGTCCGTTTACGCTGAATCAGTTTGATGCCGGTTATACGTTCAAAGTAGGTAATCAGACCGCCACTACTCCGGCTGAACTGCAGCGGATTTATCAGTCGTTGGGTTCGACGGAGATGTATGTCCGCCTGGCTACCAAGCGCCATAAGACCTACAAAGAGGATGGTATAACTTTGGATAACACAACAGACGGGGAACCTGACGAGAATGCGAATGTGCATACGTTCGACCAGGTGATGCAGACTTGTCGGATTGCCGCAGCGCTGAATATACCTATTAACCCGGAGGTGATGTGCGCGTATATTTATATGGATATGGACAAAACGCAGGCACCGCGTTTCTACGAGTCGGATTATCCGGAGTTGTATGCCAAGCCGGAGTTCGCCAACATCATGCGCGGCAAGGAATGGAAAGACTTGAGCCTGAATGATATATGTACAGTCTTGGAGATTTACGGTGAGTTTGTAGGTGACAGTATTCTGGCTACCGGCGCGACTGTAAACGACTGGAACTTAGGTAACGAAGCTAACTTCGGTTTTGCAGGGATTGGAATGGGTACTCCTAACTCATTCGACCAGAAATTAGCAAAAGCCGGTCCGATGAAGCGCTACATGTCCTCGCTGTTCAGCCTCGGATGGCTCAAGAAACATGTATGGAAATATAATGTACAGCAATATGCGGCCATCAAACGGGGTATATTAAAAGCATACGAGAAAGCCGGTAAGGACGTGTCTAACGTGAAGTTCTCTACACACATAGCTACCGTTACTTCAACGCCGCGCGCGACTGCTGCATTCTTCACTTATATGCTGAACAACGGCTATGACATGCAGACAGCGGGTATCAGTTATTATCCGAGTGCCCCGGCAATGAGTTTCAATAAGAAGAAACTGCTGACTAAAACCGTAACGCGTATCAACAAAAAATGCGGCATACCCGTATTCATCGGCGAGTTCAGTTATCCTTCGCAAAACATGGTGGGTCCATTTGCCGGTTGGAATAAACAGGTGAAAGGATATAAAAAAGACCAGCAGGGCCAGGCTGACATCTACCGCGATGTGATTGCATGGGGAAAAGACCATGGCTTAATCGGTATCCGTTACTGGGCACCGGATTATGAAGGCGAATGGTATCCGATGTCCATGTTCGAGTTTGAGAACAAAGTAGGCACCGCAAAGACCATTCTTGTGGAGCACAAGAATATAGTAGAATAATGAAAAGAAGGAGGAAGGAGTATGAAAAGAACCATTATAATAGCATTGACGCTTTTAATGAGTGTAGCTGCTTTTTCGGAACGGGATTATAACACGCTGAAAGGTTTAAGTTTCGGAGTCGGTCTGCCTATCGAGTGCAAGGATTTGCCCGGTATGGGACTAAGTGCCAATATAGGCTATGACTGTGCGTATCCTTTGAACGACCAATTGGCACTGGGTTTCTATCTGAACGGAGGCGGAGGTTTCTGGGGAGAATTCAAGAAATACAGCAATGTTGATAACTGTCATGTTACTTTCCGTTTGACAGCGGGTTTGCTGCTGCGCATCGAAGACGGAAATAACAGACCCTGGCTGGTAGGTGCAGCGCCATGCACCGGATTCGGGTTATATGATATGGATATGGTACTTCCCGTAGAAGTGCGCTTTGGCAAATATATCACCGACCGGTGGTATATCATGGGCGAACTGACCTACCATGTATCTCTGGCAAACGAAACAGCCAGCATTGAGCCGGCTGTTCGAGTAGGGTATAATTTTGGAAGAAAAGTCAAAAAATAGGCTTAGAAGAGGTAACCCATCTTCACGTAGAAGTTAGCCCATTTGGCATTGTCCTGTTTGTTGATCGGCATACCCCAGTCAGCAGACAGGACAAAATTTTCATTCATACCTATCTTAAGACCTAAACCGGCGGTCATGTGGGGCATATATACATTCTTTGAATTTTCCGTATCGAAATACATAGCGTAATCATCCCCGGCCGCAGCTACACTTTCTTTAAGTGTAGTGTAGGTACCTCCCGTGTGCATTGCCACCAGGTCATCGAACTTATACGGCTGGGTGATGACACCGAGGTCGAAGAAGGGATTGAGGCCTATGAAGAAATGCTGTCGTCCGATGTCGAAATTAACGACACGGAACCGGAACTCGACGTTTGCAAACAGGAAACCGTTCGCTAAAATACGGTTCGCCATCATACCGCGCACGGAATTACCGCCGCCTAATCCTTCATAATACACACGCTGGATAAAGAGCGTATTCATGTAGTTATTCATATAGAAGGGCGAGCGTCCGGCTATGTTGTTCTGCGTTCCCACACGATAGGCAAAAGTGATACGGTTGATACCGTTCTTGTCGTAATAACAAGGCACGTAATGACGGAACGTGAAGTTGAACTGCAGATGGTTATAACCGGCTGTTGCCTGTTGTCCGTATGCGGCATTGAAGGCTGCGGAATAGGTAAAGAACGCGTCGGTATAGATTCCTTTGTTAGGTCCCTGGCGCTTGTCGCGCGTATCGTAAGTAATACCGGCGCGGACATAAGGATGCCATCCGCCTTTCTTCTCATCCTCGCCAATCAGTCCCCAGGTTTTGTACTTGTCGTATAATCCTTGCACAGACGGATCCAGCGCTTTCTGCTCATAGCGCTCTTTAGACGGATCAAACTCATTCTTGCCGTTCAGCATGTTGATATCACAGTCGTCTATGATATACCCCAACACCCCTAAACCGGTATTCCATTTGAGGTCCTTGTAAATCGTTCCTTCTATATCTCCTGCCACGCGAATGAGGTCGCGTTTATACTTATAGAACACACGTGATTGATATTCCTCCGGGTGCGCCATTTTCTCCGTTTTCTTCTTCCAGTTGTGCCAATCGAAGTTATAACGCGACTCATAACCGTTAAAACCGTAGAAGTCGCACATGGCGTCCGGAAGATAGGTGGCATCCAATGTCAGACGGTATCCCGGAATGAGGTATTTGGAGTCGTAGTTGAAACGGAATATACCATGGTGTTTGGTCGTATAAGCCGCCTCCAGATAGAGCGAGTGGATATACTCGGGATACTGCGAACCGTCCCCGTAGTAATAAACGTTCGTCAATACACCGCCCTGAAAACCGTAATCGGCATCGTACGCAATGGAAGGCAGAATACCGAAGTTCCAGCCTGTTTTGATTTTACGCCCGAGCGAGTCCACTTCCTGCGGTTTCTGTTTCCGCTTGTGTTTCTTCACTTTGACGATAGTAGTATCGGCTGCTATTGAGTCTGAGGCCTGTTCCTGAGCTGCAAGAGGCAAAGCCAACAGCACTGCTATGAAAAATACAAAATATTTTTTTATCATGGATGACTGATTATTTATTACTATTTATGGCAGGAGCATCGCTATCGCCACTCCCAAATACGTACCGACGGCATATCCGACGAGTCCTATTACTATACCGGATATGAGCACTTTCTTATTCTGCATAGCGCCTACTACAGGCGGCACGAACGGAGGCGAGCAGAGTAGAGCTATCTGGCTGACGCAGAACAGGTCACCGCTCACATGAGCTATACGGCAGAAGAGAAGATGCAAACCCGCTGCTATAATCATCACCCATGCTACAAAGAGTCCTATCATCAGCGAGCCGCCGTTTACACTATGGATATCGAAGAGCGAGGCTACGATGACGGAGAATATAAGAATAAAGAACATACCTAACTCGAAAGTCTTAGGAAGTTCACGTACTTTCTTGAAGAACGAGGCGATGATAGAAAGAGTGGTGATGGTAAGAATAACTACAAGTTCATTCAAGGTACCTGTGAGGAGCAATGCCAATCCTGCGCCTATTGCGAGGAAGAGGATACTTAAACCCAAGCCAATGAACATGCCTCCTGCGTTCGAGCGCTTGAACATTTCGCGGTAGTTTTCTACATCCTTGGTTGCTACATCTTCGTCCGTACGTCCTTTGCGCGTTATATCCTGATAAGGAAGAATCTTGCGGAACACTTTGTACCCACCGCCTATCATAAAGAAAATATAGGGTGTGGTTAACACCATTTCAAAAGCAAGCACAATAGCCATAAGCGTCTTATCTACACCCAGCGAAGCACCTAATGCATTGAAGTTCATGGTACCACCGGTATAAATACCCGTCATCATCGCCGCCACTTTGTTAAAATCGGGAATATCGGGTGTACGGAAGATGAAATAACCGCTTACTACTGCTACTAAGACAGCCGTTATACCTCCGGTTAAAGACCATATGGTTTTCGGCAAGGCTTTCGTCCATAGACGGAAATCGCAGTTGAAAAGCATCAACGGAATAGCCAGAGGCACCGTTACAGACATGATAGTTGACTGCAGTTTGGAGAAAGCCATCGCCGCCTCCGTACCGGCTTCAAAATGTACGAAGCCTGTCAGGGCAAAGATGATTCCTACAGCATATGCTGCCACTACTGTACCTATTTTCTGCATCCATCTCCAGCGCTTGAAACACTCAATAATAAGCACAGGAACAAGGATATACAGAGCAATAATAGTATAAACTCTTATCATTTTTTATTTGAATTTTAATAGTCTGAATTGATAAGCATATTCCTGCACAAACATCCAGAAGGGTAGAGGAATAAGCAATGTAAGGGTCATGTATATCAATTGCCAAACATATTGGACGGAGTTATGGAAAGCCGGATCCTGCACTTTTTTACAGATTATCAGCCAGGCTACCCAAAGCGGAATAGTTAATAATAAACCAACAATAAAAAGCGGTAAGAACAGTATTAAACCTATTAGTCTTAACCAACTTGGTATATGATGATGTTTGAAACGATTGAACGGCGCCGGCGGATTAGCCTGCAGTTTGGCCCAGTTTTCCTCATAATGTTCATCATCCGGTACCCACAATATCTGTTGCTGCATACGCAGCGTCAGCTCGTCGCGTAATGCCAAAATCATTTGCGGTCTATCTAAACCACTGTGCTCGCGCGCAAAAGAACTTATATTGATAGGTTTTCCTATATTTACCGTCAAATCATTCCATAAGTGGTAATAATCGCCGTATTCCAATCCAACCGGTACTATATAAACTGGTTTCTCTTCACCAAAGGTATCATTGGCTAACAAAGCTATTCTGAATATTCCTTTGCTAAGCGGCAAAAGAGAATGCTTGGGACGGTGCGTGCCTTCCGGAAGAATACAGAACGGTACCCCGTCATGTAGCGTCTCTACGGCTTTTTCAATTGTCTCATCATTATGACGGACCTCATCCACTCCGTCACGCATACGACGGATAGGCATTATCTTCAGCCAAGTCAATATCCTCGCTACGCGCGGTTTACGGAATATATCCGCTCGTGCTACAAACACTTTGCGGGAATGGTCTATACCTAAAATAGCCATCGCATCGCACAAAGCATTAGTATGATTAGGAGCAAAAATAATAGCGCCATCTGTCGGAATATTTTCTTTTCCTATACACTGATAGCGACGGTACGATCGTCTGAAAACCCAATCCACATACGGACGCAGGAAAGTATATAATCTGTCTTTATCTTGTATATGTGCCATCTATTATTTTTTCCTTTCAACTCATTTCAAGCATCCGCTTAATAGAAGAGATAGCTTTAGCGGCTGTCTCAGCCGGTACATGCATCTCAGGGCTTTCATTTAACAAACAATTATATACTTTTTCTAATGTATTCATGCGCATGTATTCACACTCGTTACAACTGCAACCTACACCTTCCGTCATTTCCGGCGGAACCGGTATAAACTCCTTATCCGGACATGCACGTTGCATCTCAAAGAGAATACCTGATTCGGTAGCTATTATAAAGCGTCTGGCAGGAGATTGAATAGTGTGCTCTAGAAGCGCCTTAGTTGAACCAATCACATCACTAACCGCCAGTATAGGTGCTTTACATTCCGGATGAGCCAGTACTTCCACTCCCGGATTTTCTGCCTTTAGTTTTAATAAAGCTTCTAATGAAAAACGGCTGTGTACATGACAGGCACCGTTCCAAAGAATCATATTCCTGCCGGTAACGCTGTTAATATAACTGCCTAAATTATAATCCGGACCGAAAATAATATTAGCGTCTTTCGGCAACTGATCCACTATCTTCTTTGCATTCGACGATGTAACCACTACGTCTGTAAGCGCTTTAACATCGGCGGAAGTATTTACATAAGACACTACCGTGTATTTATGATTGGTGATTTGTGATTGGTGATTTATAAACTCCTTCAAATCCTCCGCTTTGCAACTGTCTGCTAATGAACAACCTGCATTCATATCGGGAATGAGCACTTTCTTGTCCGGACAAAGAATTTTCATAGTCTCACCCATAAAATGAACGCCACACATCACTAATAAATCCGCTTCTACTTTAGTAGCTTGTTGGGCTAATGCGAGAGAGTCTCCAATAAAATCAGCTATCTCCTGTATTTCCGGACGCGTATAATAATGCGCAAAGATAACAGCTTTCTTTTCTCTCGCTAACTTTTTTATTTTATCAATATATTCTTTTTTATTTAAATCCATATGAATATATTAGGATGTTTAAAGTGTTAAAAACTCGATTAACTTGTTGAAAATTAAGAATTAAAAATTAAGAATTAAAAATTTATAAATGTTAAAACTTTTAATAATTGCTATGTGGAACAAGTTATTAAAACGTGGAACTTACACTTGTTAACAATATGTTTATAACCATTTTTTTAGTCTGAAAATCAATAAAATAAGCACTACTGACATCACCATCAATCCGAGCGCAAAGGCATAACCGTATTGCCAGTGAAGTTCCGGCATAAAATCGAAGTTCATACCGTATAAACTACCGATGAGTGTAGGCGGCAGGAAGATGATATTGATGACCGTAAATATCTTGATTATTTTGTTCTGCTCAATATTTACCAAACCGAGGAAGGTATCCTGGAGGTAGTCCAGACGGTCAAAACCGAAACGGGTGTAGTCAAACAGAGAGTTGATATCTTTGATAATCATCGTCAAACGCGGGTTGAGTTCTTCCGGAAAGAAATCGCATTTGAGAATATTGGATATAACGCGCTGTTTATCCATTATATTCTGACGGATAATGGTTACTTTTTCCTGCAAGTCCTTGATTTGTACAAGCAAATCTTCATCTACGTGATCGGACTCGGCGTTGATCTGCTGAGAGAGTTCGGTAATCATATCCGTAGTATCCTCAATCAAGTCGGCATCCTTTTCCACACGAGTCTCGAAGAGCGCAACCAACACATGGTAGCCCGTCGGGAAATTGCGGGTATTGACAAATACTTTTTTGAAGGTTTCATTGAATGAGTCAAGTTCATTATCGCGGATAGAAACCAGAATGCCGTTCTTCAAAATGAAGTTAACAGGCTCCATTTCAAAGTTGTTCTTCAGAAAGTTGGAGTTAGCTACAATCGAGTCGTCCGTCTGAATATAACGGCTGGAGAGCTCAATCTCCTCCATTTCCTCGTCTTCCTGAATATCTATTTTGAGAAATCCCTCGAGTGTATCCTCCGTTTTATCCGACACGTCAAGGAGATCTATCCAGATAATATCTTTCTTATCCAGTTCCTTGAGTGCGGATATAGAACGCGCTACTTTGATTTTCTCCTTATCTTTATAGAATATTTTGATTTCGCTCATAATTCTTAATTTCTAATTAAGTTAGTTAATTCGATGAATTCTTCGACGGACAGCTGTTCCGGCCTTCGGGTGAGGAACCATTCAAGTCTTTCACTTTCAACTTTCAACTTTAAACTTTCAACTAAATTCCGCAAGGAATTCCGCATCTGTTTTCGTCGCTGATTGAATGCCGTCTTTACGATTGTTTTAAACAACGCCTCGTCACAATCTAACCGTCGTCGTTTGTTCCGCGTCATGCGGATCACGGCCGACTTGACTTTAGGCGGAGGGTTGAAGACATTTTCATTAACTGTGAATAAATATTCTATATCATAATAGGCTTGCAAAAGTACGGATAGAATCCCGTACGCTTTCTTGCCCGGCTTGGATGCCAAACGTTCGGCTACTTCTTTCTGAATCATTCCGGAGCAAACGGGAATACGGTCTTTATACTCAAGAACCTTAAAGAAAATCTGACTGCTGATGTTGTATGGATAATTACCGATAACGTTAAACTCGCCTTCCGGAATCAGTTTATCCAAATCAATCTTCAGAAAATCTCCTTCCACTAAATCCAACTCCGGATACCACTCACGCAGATAAGCCACGGACTCACGGTCAAGTTCGATAGCGGTAAGGTTGATATTGGGATTTTTGAGAAGATATTGAGTAAGAACACCCATTCCCGGTCCTACTTCAATAACACGTACCTTCTCCCTCCCTTGAGGGGAGGGTTGGGGAGGGGTTATAGTCTCAGCTATTTTTTGGGCGACCGTCAGGTCCGTCAAAAAGTGCTGCCCCAGAAATTTCTTGGCATGTACTTGTTGCATTCTCCGGGTGATAATCGTCCATAAATAATATTTTTTTTGTTAATTAACCCGATTAAAACGCTAGTGTTAACGATGTTTTAATCGGAGAGGAGGAATTGCGGCAATTAAACGAGTTGCGTAGCAACGAAGTCATTGTGAGCCAATTCCGACGACAAAAGTACTGCTTTTTTTTGAATTGACCAAATAAATTCGCAAAAAACTTCGTTTTTATGTACATATTTTATTATTTTATACTAATTTCCCTTTCACTTCTCCCCCTTTAGGAACAGGGTGGCGGCTTCTTTCCGCCCGCTTCGCGGCATTTTTCATAGAAAAATCCCTCATTATTTGCATATATCATTTTTTTTCCGTACCTTTGCAGCCGCAAAGGTGTTACATCTATGTCACGAGAACTTAAGATACAGAAATTTGACGACAAACAAGAGAGGGCGAATGAGTTGATTACAAATTGTAAACAACTGAAATTACATATTAATAACCATCCCCCGCTTCGGGACGTAAAAACGGAGCCACTGGGCCCAACAGTGTGAAAAAGTGGGTACATAATAATTATATGCAACTAATTGAATACTAACTATACAATTTTATTGTTTATGAGAAACAAAATTTTTACTCTTTTGTTTGCCGTATTGGCAAGTGTAGGAACTATGTTTGCCGCAGGCGGCACATGCGGCGAGAACCTCACGTGGGATTATACGAATGGTGTACTGACCATTAGCGGAACGGGTGCGATGACGGATTATTCGGGTGTATCTGATGTCCCATGGTATTACGGGAGCGAAAATATTACTTCCATAGTGATTAACGAAGGGGTCACAAGCATTGGAAATCATGCTTTTGACCGTTGCTCTGGTTTAACGTCTGTTGAAATTCCCAACAGCGTCACCAGCATAGGAGAGTGGGCTTTTTGTACTTGCACTCGTCTGACATCTGCGACCATCGGCAACAACGTTACAAGTATAGGAGAGTATGCATTTGCCTACTCCGGATTAACATCCATTGAAATTCCCAACAGCGTCACCAATATAGGAAGACTTGCATTCATTGAATGCACCGATTTGCTCTCTGTAACGATTGGTAATAGCGTCACTAGCATAGAATTCAGGACTTTCTACAATTGCTCCAGTTTAACATCTGTCACTATAGGAAATAGCGTTACCAACATTGGAGAATCTGCTTTCAGTGATTGCAGTAGTTTGACCTCTGTTACTATCGGCAGTAATGTCACAAGCATTGGATTTGGCGCTTTTAGTAGATGTACAAGTTTGGCCGCTATTGACATACCTAATAACGTCACAAGTATTGGACAATATGCTTTTCGTAAATGTGCAAAGTTGACCTCAATCGAAATTCCTGAAAGCGTCACCAGCATTGGAGAGGCTGCTTTCTACGAGTGCACCGGTTTAACATCTGTTACTATTGGTAATAGGGTAAATAGCATAGGAGAGTATGCTTTTTGTAATTGTACCAGTTTGGCTGCTATTGACATACCTAATAGCGTCACCAGCATTGGACAATATGCTTTCTATGGTTGCAGCAGTATGGCCTCTATAAGTATCCCCAATAGCGTCACCAGCATTGGAGAGGCTGCTTTCTACGAGTGCACCGGTTTAACATCTGTTACTATTGGTAATATGGTAAATAGCATAGGAGAATGGGCTTTTGGTAAGTGTCCCGAGTTGACCTCAATCGAAATTCCTAATAGCGTTACAAGTATTGGATGGGGAGCTTTCGAGGATTGTACTAGTTTGACCTCTATTAATGTCGCGGATGATAATCCCAATTACTGTTCTGTGGAGGGCGTCTTGTTTAATAAGGATACCACCACACTCGTTGAATATCCGGGCGGTAAACAGGGAGCGTATAGTATTCCGAATAAAGTGTCAATAATAAGCGAGAATGCCTTTAGCGATTGTACCTACCTAACGTCTGTTACGATACCATCGAAGGTGACGCAAATTGTAGATGATGCGTTCAGCGGTTGTACCGGCTTGACCTCTATCACATGCCTTGCTACAACGCCTCCGGTAGTAGGAGAACGGGGCTTCGATGAGGTGAATAAATCCATCCCTCTTTATGTGCCTGCAAATAGAGTATTAGTGTACAAAACTACATCCCCATGGAGCGAATGGGGGGATAATATCAAACCCATTCAGTCTGCGGAAGTAGAAGTGATTGATCTCAATGCCAATCCTACCGATAATATCGTCATTATCGAATGGCCTAAAGCGGATGGCGCGGTGGTTTATGCGATTGAAATCAAGAAAACCAGTGACCTTATATGCACGCTTGAATTCAATGAGTTTGGGCAGTTGTTGAGTATCGCTTTTGCTGCGCCTGCACGTAATGGTTCTTCGCACAAACAACCCGCCGCTATCCAGACATCCACCGGCTGGCAATATACCATTACCGGCTTGGATGCCAATACGGAATATACTTATACCGTTACAGCTAAACGGAGCGACAACAGCGTTGTTTACTCTAAATCCATTCCTTTCAAGACAGAGCAAACGGCCACGGGCATTGACGAAATCACCAATGAGCAATCACCAATGACCAATAAGATTATCAAAGATAATCAACTCCTCATCCTCCGCGGAGAGAAGGTTTACACCGCGACGGGTCAAGAGGTGAAGTAACGTTGAAGGAGTAGAGAAATAGGCTCTAAACCAGCAAATCGACGCTCTGTCGGCGAAAAAGTGATATAAAATCGCCGCTAGAGCGTTGATTTTCGTATAAAACTCTTGCATATATAAAAAATATTTTGTAATTTTGCAGCGAATTTCATAAAAAATAGAGTTATGGTAGAAGACATTTCTGTATTAAGGCAAGCAATGGCAAATAGGTTGCTAATGACAACGACTACCTTCCATCGGTATTTGTATGCGCAAATCAATTGGAATAATCGGCTCATTGGTATTCGTGGGTATCGAGGAGTTGGCAAGACAACTCTGGTTCTGCAGCATATAAAAGAACATTTCTCGGATCGTCAAACAGTCTTGTATGCCAGTGCAGATCATGGGTGGTTTCAAACGCATACACTCTATGACCTGGCAGAGTACCATTATCAGCATGGTGGAACACACTTATTTCTTGACGAAATCCATCATTATATCAACTGGCAGACAGAGATAAAAAACATCTACGATGATTTCCCGCAACTGCATATTGTGTTTACGGGCAGTAGCATGTTGCAAATAAATGCAAAAGCTGGCGACTTGTCACGCCGTTTGCGGATGTACACATTACAAGTCATGTCGCTTCGGGAGTATATCGCCATCGAAAAAGGAATAGAATTACCGACTTATACGCTGGAGCAGATTTTGTCCAACTCTATCAATGTGGCCTCTGAAGTGTCAGACCAATTGACTATTCAGCCGCTATTTGAAACCTATCTCAACCACGGTTGTTATCCGTTTTATAAGGAGGAAGGAGATGGTTTTGAGCAACGATTACAAGAAACTATTTGGCTTGTTCTCGAACGGGACTGGCCTGCTATAGAAGAAGTCAATTATGCCACGATTCAAAAGACAAAACGATTACTCATGGTTCTTGCCGAGGCAGTACCGTTGACACCCAATATGACAGAATTGTTTGCCGCTGTAGAAACGAATCGTGAAGGTGGGCTGCGGATGCTTTATACCTTGGAGAAAGCAGGATTACTTGCATTACTCTCACGCCAGCCTCGATCTATCGGAGCACTCCGTAAACCTGATAAAATCTATCTCGGCAATTCTAACTTAATGTACGGATTGGCAACGACTCCGAACATAGGTACGATAAGGGAAACTTTCTTTTATAACCAATTGAATGCTGCTGGAATAGAAGTACTGCTGGCGGCTAATGGCGATTTTCTGGTAGATAGACAATATACCATCGAAGTAGGTGGAGCATCCAAGACCTTTAAACAGATACGAAACATTCAAAATAGCTATTTAGCCGTAGATAACACTCTTATTGGCGATATAAATAAAATTCCTCTTTGGCTATTTGGATTCCTGTATTGACTTCTCCATAACGGCCAACTCTTCATCCTCCGCGGTAATAAAATCTACACAGTAGACGGACGGATAGTCCGATAATTGGGGTCCCCGGAAATTTCTAATTTATTTTGTTCCTTGCGAACCGATTGCCGAACGCGAAGGACAAGAGGTAAGGTAACGTTGAAGGAATGAACGTGTTAACGAATGAAAGGGCAGTGGTGGCAGAGATGTCGCTGCTGTTTTTTATTTGTCATAATTTACTGAATAACAGCATTTTAATCTTGTAATAATTTTATTACTAATAATTTTATTACTAATTTATTTGTTAGTTTCATTTTTTTTTTGTAATTTTGCACCGGATTTCTAATTTCGTGTTAGAAACACTCAAACGATTACTACAAATAATAAACCTATGAAAACGCCATTTATTTACGGAGTAGCAGCGGAACAAATGTATTTTACAGACCGCGAAAACGAGACTAAACGTCTATTGCTGAATTTTGAAAATGGTCTCAATACTATCATTATTTCTCCGCGCCGATGGGGAAAAACCTCTTTGGTCAATAGAGTGGCGGAATTGATGAATAACAACCAACAGATTCACATCGTGCGGATGGATGCTTTTTCCGTGCGAACACAGGAAGATTTCTATCGGATGTTCGCTACAGAAATTATTAAGCAAACAGCTACTCGTACAGAAGAATGGCTCGAAAATGCCAAGCGCTTTCTTAGTTCCCTCGTGCCCGTTGTTACGATGTCTGCCGATCCGATGAATCCTGTATCCTTCAGTCTAAAGAGTGTAATAAGGGACTACGGAGAAGAAGTCCTGACTTTGCCCGAACGGATTGCTAAAGAAAAAGGGATTCATCTAATCATCTGTATTGATGAATTTCAGCAAATAGGAGAACTGAGCGATTCCATTACTATCCAAAAGAAATTGCGTTCCGTTTGGCAGCATCAGCACGCTGTATCCTACTGCCTTTATGGTAGCAAACGACATTTGTTGATGAACATGTTCGGCAAACGGAGTTATCCCTTCTACAAATTTGGCGACATGTTGTTCTTGGAACGAATACCTATTGAATATTGGTATTCCTATATTCAGGATCGTTTTGAGCAAGCCGGCAAACATATCGACACTCGTTTCGTGGACGACATCTATGCATATGTGGATGGCAATTCGTCCTATGTGCAGCAACTGAGTTGGCTTGCATGGACGCGCACAGAAAAAGAGGTTAACGAAGAAATCTTAGCGGACGCGAAACAGGACTTGTTGCGCCAGAACCACGCTTTGTTCATGGAGCAAATTAATTCTCTCACTTCTTATCAACTGCATTTTATACGTGCCATTATGTCTGGTAAGGCTCTTGAACTGAATCGTAAAGAAATCATCGAAGAGTTTGAATTGGGCAGTTCTGCGAATATTGCAACTATTAAGAAGGCATTGCAAAAGAAAGAATTGATTGAGATAGAGGGAAAAAACATTTACTTCTCCGACCCGATATTCATTCATTGGCTTCGTCAAAATACACACCTATTTTCGTAACTGCCAAGTTCTCATCCTCCGCGGAGAGAAGGTTTATACCGTGACGGGTCAAGAGGTGAGGTAGGTGGAAGGAGGGAAGTGAGAAAAGGCGTCCAAGCGGCGCCTTTTCTTGTAAAACATACTTCATATTTTTGCAAAAATAACTAAAAACATTAAATATACTTCATATTTTTACAGAATTATTTGCATATATCAAAAATTTTTCGTATCTTTGCATAGGATTTTAAAAAATTTTTTAAAGTTTAAAAGGAAATGAGGTGTCCAAAAAATTGGGTACATAATATTAGAACGTACTGCAACAATACTGTGAAGAACAAAAGATGAACCAAATAAGGACTAAAGAAGAACTAAAGAATTTATAAAAAAAACAATATTAAAAGTTTAACAAAAAGGAGGGAATATGGCAAGAGCAGAATTGAGTCCGGGAATTGAGAATCTGCGTGGGAAACTGGCCGGTTGGTCAGGTATGCAGGCCCGTTTTAAACAATGGAAAGATGATTCGGGTCATGTGATAAAGGTCGGTCCGCAAGAGTTATTCAAGCGCAGGACGCGGGATTACAAGCGGAGTCCGAGAACAGAGGCGGAGTTAGCGCAGGCGCAGAAATGGAGTGAGGTTTGTAGAGAGGCGAGTGCAATTATAAAGAATCCTGGGCATCCAAGGTATGCTGAGTTGAGAGAGCGGTGGAACGCGCAGTTTAATGGTGGCGCGGATGAGATGCTGAATAAGGGGGAAAGCAAGAAGAAGATATACGGGATGTTTCCGGTTTTTGTGCGGATGGTGTTGCTGAAGGAGAAGAAGGTAAATAAATAGAAAATGATTGAAAAAAATTGCGGTTAACGGGAAGGCCTTAGTAGAGTAGTCTAATATATGTAATAATATTAGACCTACTAAGAGGCCGACGTAACCTGCAAAAAACAGCCGCGAGATAGCATATCGCATAATAAAAAAAGCCGGCCGGCATAGCATGCCGGATAACAAACGACGTAAATAGGGCGCCTTACAGGCGGAGCAATAGGCGAAAGGAGAAAAAATTGCAAAAAATGGCATACACTCTTGTGTATGTCAGTTTTTTTTTGTAATTTTGCCGCGAAATTGCGGCAGACCGGAATCACGGTATCCCGGAATCCCGAAAGAGAGACAAACAAACAATATTAACAAACAACTTTAACAAACAATATTTTAAACCACATGATTTATTCGAAAGAAGTACAAGAAATGTGCGTAGTAGCTAAGGGTCCGAAGCATGGTCCCGCACCGATTCCCGAAGAGGGCAAATGGGTGAAGGCTACTGAGATCAAGGACATCTCGGGTATGACGCACGGTATCGGCTGGTGTGCACCTCAGCAGGGTTGCTGCAAGCTGAGTCTGAATGTAAAAGACGGTGTGATCGAAGAGGCACTCGTTGAGACGATCGGTTGTTCGGGTATGACGCACTCCGCAGCTATGGCCGCTGAGATTCTG
>Ga0265299_10002212_pt1 | contig 20340 bp, 17 predicted proteins | sample AusTroGonzalo_MG_4_FD_193485 | JGI IMG/M metagenome (GOLD analysis project Ga0265299, IMG submission 193485) | Bovine rumen microbial communities from tropical cattle in Woodstock, Queensland, Australia - Gonzalo_02 | ecosystem: Host-associated > Mammals > Digestive system > Stomach > Rumen ... | reverse complement strand
ACAACCAGGAAACCGAAGGAGTGCGCACCGATGCCCGCGTCTGCAACCTCTCCTACCTGCAGACCGACTGGTACATCGACCAGATGAAGCGTCCAGCCTACGACTCGCCCAGCGTACCCATCAAGTGGGAACGCATCCAGTATGTAGCTGGAATCCGCGAGGGTATCCGTGTCAGTCCGGGCACTCTGGAACAAGCCATCGAATACTACAAGGATGACCCCATCACGATGCACCAGCTCCTCGGCGACAACCCCTACGAGCTCTCGACTATCATCGACAAGTGGATTCTCAATGACAACAAGGATATGCAGATATTCCCGACCGACAGCCTCGTCATTACCATCGACAAGGAAGCTGTCAAGCGTTCGGGAATGATGATAGCCGCAGACTCCATCCCCGATGTCATGCACATCAATCTGAAAGGCAAGCGTGCCGTCTACAAGAGCGAGATGATGATGTACGAAATGCTGGCCCGCTGCAACTGGGAACGTCCACTCTTCGTGGCCATGACCGTTGGGCGCGACAACTATGGCAACTTGGGTGACAACTTCGTGCAGGAAGGCCTCGTTAACCGCATCACACCCTTCAACACGAAGGCTTCGGGACGCACCATTGACACGGAAAGGATGTACGACAACGTGATGAACCGCTTCAAGTTCGGCGGCATCGACAACCCGGACATCTATCTGGACGAGACCGTCATGCGTATGTGCCAGACCCACCGCCGCATCTTCGGCCAACTGGCCAAGCAACTGATGGCAGAAGGTAAGAAGGAGAAGGCCCGTCTGGTGCTGGAGAAGGCAGAGAAGGAAATCCCCGCCGCCACGGTGCCTCACAACTACCAGAGCGGTTCCCTGGAGTTGGCACAGGTGTGGCAGTCGCTGGGCGACAAACAGAAGGCCGCAGAGCTCGCTGCTGCCGTGGCACAAAACGCCTCGGAGTATTGCGCCTGGTATATCAGCCTCAGCGACAAGCGCCTGCAAATGAGCGCCGACGAATGCTACTACTACCTTATCCAGCTCTCCAATTCCCTGAAGATTCTCGACGAGACAGACCCGAAGCAGAGCGCAGCCTACGACATGGCCTTGCGTACCTACTTCGAGGAGTTCCAGAAGAGAGCTAATTACTAAGCACCTCCCCACCCCCTCTCCAATCGGAGAGGGGACGGGAGTGAGACAATATGATTATCGAACAACCGGCCCGCTTCCTGCGGTGGCTTTACCCTCATGCCATTTGGCGAATGGACCCGTCTGTGAAGGCTGTCTATCTGACCTTCGACGACGGTCCCATTCCAGAGGCTACACCCTTCGTGCTCGAAGTGCTGGAGCGCTATGGCATAAAGGCCACTTTCTTCATGGTGGGCGACAACGTTCGCAAACATCCTGACATCTTTCGTATGGTTGTCAATGCGGGTCACCGCATTGGCAACCATACTTTCAACCACATTGGCGGCTTCCGCTGGCTTTCATGGAAGTATCTGAAGAATACCCAGAAGGCGGAAGAGGTGATGAGAGATGAAAGTTTCAACTCTGAACTTTCATCCCCCCCGCTCTTCCGTCCCCCCCACGGCTGGATGCGTCCCTTGCAGTACCGAGCCATCCGACATCAAGGCTACCGCATCATCATGTGGGACGTGGTGACACGCGACTACAGCCGAAACCTCACTGCAGAAGAAGTGCTGGACAATGTGAAGCACTACACCCGCAACGGCTCCATCATCACCTTCCACGACTCCCTGCGCAGCATACAGAAGCTGCGGAAGATGCTGCCCGCCGCCCTGGAATGGCTCATCGCCGAAGGCTATCAGTTCCGCGTCTTCGACTGATGGATTTTAAGCAAACCCTTTTGAATCATGGCAAGTAGTTCCGACTTCGTACAATACATTACCGACCAATGTGCTGGGGCAGGTGAAATCGTGGCCAAGAAGATGTTTGGCGACTATGGCATCTACTGCGACGGCAAGATATTTGGCCTCATCTGCGACAACAACTTCTACCTGAAGCCCACCGAGCCCGTTCGTCCGCTTCTCCGTACGGTTGAACTACGCCCACCCTACGAAGGTGCCAAAGACTATTTCTACATCACCGACGTGGATGATCGCGACTACCTATCGCTTCTGGTCCGTGAGACTTGCAAAGTACTACCCGAACCAAAGCCCAGGAAGAAACGTTAACCCAAGAGACTATAGGGATAAGCTGGCGTCAGAGGAGGAAAAGTCACTCCGTTATGATGCGCTGAATGGGGGAATCTGTGGCAATAGCACGGATCAGTTGCACATCCGCAGGCAGCCACTTCACGCTGTCCAGTTCTTCTTTCGTAAGCCACTTCGCCGCCTCATGCTCATTCAGATGCAGCGCCTCTGATGTCAGGGAACAATAATAGCAATGCAGCGTCAGGTGGAATTTCGGATAGTCATACTCAATCGTACATAAGAACTCGTCCACGCTGATTTCCGCAGACAGTTCTTCAAGAATCTCGCGTCGCAGAGCCTCTTCCGGTGTCTCTCCCGGCTCCATCTTCCCGCCCGGAAACTCCCACCAGTCTTTCCATTCACCATATCCACGCTGGGTGGCGAAGATACGCCCCTCGGCATCACGAATGATCGCAGCTACGACTTCAATCTGTTTCATCTTAAAAACAGTCAAAGATTCTCATATCCTTTTAGTTTCTCTTCCCAAGAATAATGCTCTATGACCACCTTGCGCCCCCGTTCTTTTATTGTATTGCGAAGTTGCTGATTGTTTAGCAATTCAATACAGATATCGGCAAATGACTGGTTATCGTCACGAATGAAGCAGTTCTCGCCGTCGTGTAACTCTTGAATGGCATTGGCAATGAGCGAGGTGAGGACTACAGGAATGCCATTAGCCATAGCCACCAGCACCTTGTTCTGAATGCCTGCAGCTATCTGAACGGGAGCCACGGCAATGCAGGAGTCAGCTATGAACTTGTTAAGATCCTCCACAAAGCCTGTGACAAAGATATTCTTGCCGTTATGGAGCTTCTGGATAACCTTGGGAGGATGTGCCCCTACAACATAGAATTTCATATCAGGCTTTTTGTTCAGTATGAGAGGGAAGATATCGTTAACGAAATGAATGACGGCATCCTGATTCTGTAGCGACTGCATGTGGCCAATAAAGCAAATCTTTCTGGTGTCAACCTGTTCATTGATTTGCGAAAGATACTCCACTCCATTGGTATGAAGCTCTAACGACTTTGTCGACTGGTTGCCCATGCTCTTGCGCAGGAAATCGATGTCAGCCTGTGATACCAGTACGACCTTAGGATAGCGTTTGATGACATATTGCTCATATTTCGCTATCAGGTACTTCTCTATCTTATAAATATTCTGAAGCAAGGTGTTGCCTTTAGCTCCACTGGCCATCGCATAGGTCTTCGACAAGGCATCGGTCATCTCTACAATCGATTTCTCCTGTAATTTGGAATCCTCCAGAAAAGGCACCATACGCAGTAGGTGAGAGACATACAAGTCAGGCTTCTCTGTTTTAACGACTTGCTTGAACAGTTTGTTGTATGTAGATGAATAGTAATAGCCACACTGGATAGGACGTCCTGTCAGCATGAACAGGGCAGAGTAAAACGCAGAGGCAATCTTGCTGCGTTTTACTGTATAGACCTTGCCGTATAGTTCCTTGGCTGCTTCAAGGTCAGCCGAATCTTCAGTGTATGACACCAATACCAGTTGATGGCCTTGTGACTTGAGATGCCGGGCGATGTAGTTTATTCTCAGCAAGTCGCCACCACATTCAGGCAAGGGAAATCTTGGAGTTAGTATGCAGATTTTCATTATAAGCTTTTTAAAAAAACGCAAAAAAACGCTTTTTATTGTAATAAATCAAGGAATAATTCCTCTGTTTCTCTCTTTTTGATTACATTTGCAATATGATTAGTGTATGTATGGCCACCTATAATGGTGAAAGATATATCAAGGAGCAAGTCTCTTCCATTTTGCAGCAGTTGTGCGAGCACGATGAGCTCATCGTTTCTGATGATGGCTCAACTGATTCCACCCTTCAGGTCTTAGCTTCGTTTCACGACCCTCGTATCAAGGTCTTTGCAGGTCCTCAGCGTGGACTGACCTATAATTTCGAGAATGCTATAAAAAATGCTTCAGGCGACTATCTATTCCTGTCCGATCAGGATGATGTATGGGAGCCTGAAAAGGTTAAGCTCATGGTGGCAGCATTACAGGATGCCGACTTGGTGATAAGCGATGCCTGGATATGCGACGAGAACGCGGCAAGCACAGGAAAATCGCTTTATGATATATGTAAACCTCACAGGGGTTTTTGGCCAACGCTTTATCATACAACCTATATTGGCTGCTGTACCGCCTTTCGCAGGTCGATATTGAAGAAGCTGCTTCCTTTCCCTCCCCACATCGTCATGCATGACTATTGGATAGGACAGATTGCTGACTTGTACTATAAGACCATCTATATTCCTGAAAAACTGCTACGTTATCGCAGGCATGGAAATAATACATCAGCACTTACTACGGGTATAAGTCCACTTCCTTTATACAAAAAACTTTCCTATAGGTATTGGATATTTTACTACGTCCTTAAAAGATGGGTACAATAAAAGTGACCTAATAGGTATTTAACAGTATAGATAGTTTAAAAAGAATCCACGTTTTTTTATCTCCGCATTTGTAGCGTGAATCCATGAGTAAATGTAGTCTGTGTTTAAAACTCTTTTTGGATATAATAAACAGATTTATAAGTTCTTTGCTTTCTTGTGGGAACTGGGTGTAATAGCCTTTATAGAGTTCTAAGGCACTATGGTAGCGTATTTGTTGCTTCTGGAATACTCGTTGCATTCTTTGCTTCCACTCTTTGAACTTCGTGTCATTTAGTCCTTTGACATTTCTCGAATGCTGGCGATAAAGAATATGTGCATGATGGTCAAAGACTATATGTGCTTTCATGGCAGCAGCAATACTCATAATCCACCAATCATGCATGTCAATAAAGGATGGTTGATATGATGTGATAATAGTTCTAAGAGCATTGTTGAATACCATTGTGCATCCACTGGCATAAGCGTAAACAAGAGATTCACCAAAAGAGCAAATGGGGTGAAGTTGGGGAGTTGGTATATTTTCTAAATATTGATTGGTCATCTGAGTCTGACATGTATATATGGCTGGTTGATTGTCATACGAGCAGATTTCCTTTATGCCTGAATACAACTTGTCTTCTAACCACACGTCATCTTGGTCAGCAAAGGCATAATATTTGCATTCAGGAGCATGGCGCAGTAAATGTAAAAAGCTATACTGGGGTTTTAGATTTTCACCTGCATAATAAGACAACAATCCCTTCCGTTGATATTCTTTCAGGATATCAATCGTTTTATCCGTAGAGCCATCGTCTCTGACGATCAATTCCACCTCAACATTTTTTTGGGTAATGATACTGTTTATTTGTTGTTGAAGATATTGCTCGCCATTGTATGTGGACATTAAAACCAACACTTTTTCTGTTATCGGCTCCATATTCCCTTTGCTTGGTTATTGATTATTTTATAAAACTGAATACGATTCACAATCATTCCTGGAATATTAACCACACACATGACAGCAACAAACCACGTGATGTCATGTTTCCAGCTAACGACAAAGTATGCTAACGGAAAGAAAAGGATGGCTGCTCCAATGGTAAAAATAAGCTGTAGGCGAAGCATCCCAAATCCGTTAATGATGTAGCTGTATCGTTCGCTATAAATGAGTATGAAAACGTATATTGCCATGGAAATGCTCAATTTCAGGTCAATATTGATGTCGTTTCCAATCCAAATGGAGTATATGAAATCAGAACAGGCAATCATAATCAACATGCAAATAAAGATTGCCAGCGTCATCATATCCAATCTTTTAGTGGTCATTCGTATCCATTCCATGTCGTGCCTTTCGTAAGCGTCAGTTGTCGCAGTCCAGTAGGGCATACAAATAACGGTAAATATTGCCAATAACAGACTAAAATACCGAAAACAGATTTGATAGGGTGTTACCATTGATGGCGTAAACAAGTTTGAGATTAGAATGTTTGAAGACATAAAAAGAATAACACCGGAAATCTGAATGAGGAAAAACTTTACCCCAATACCCATGACCTCTTTTGCTTGCCGAAGACGAACAAGTTTAATGCTTGGCCGAAGATGTGGATATTTGAAATAAAAAGAATAAATGTATGCTGTTAGATATACAATAAGGGGCGAGAGGGTATTTGCAAGTGCAATGTGCATCATAGAATGGCTACCTGACAAGTACACCAAATAAGTAAAGCAAAAAGTCAGCGTTTGACCACATGCTATCAGAAGATTACTGATAGCAGGTAGTTGTAAACCCATATAGAAGTTGCCTATTAGTTTGAAAATAAAGGAAGTGCAGACTAAAAGGGAGGTGACGATTAGTAATGAGTCAAGGTTTGTGATAATTTTTGTGGAAACATTAAAGAGTACGTATGTGTCATACGTCTTGATAAGAATGAACAATACTATTGCAATAGGTATCATAATCAATGTCAGCATTGCGTATGCTGATGATATGATAGATTTTGCTTTCTGAATGTCGTTGTGTGCCAGATGTATAGCAAGTGTGTTTCTCAAGCCATTTCCTAATCCAATATCCATGTTTTCAATCCACAAAAGGAGGCTGCTGATCGTTAACCATACTCCGTTTTTATAATCTCCTAAGCAATTAAGTGTTACAGGAACTGTCAGAAGCAGTATGATTGCAGACCATCCTTTAGTAAAGAATGAAAGAATGATATTATTACGTATTAGTTTGGACCTTTTATTATTTATCTCTTCCATTATTATAGATCATTCGGAACTGGATTTTTATATGTTGTTGAGTCATCAAATACACAAGTATTACAAATTCAATAACTGTAGCGAGGCTAAGAAAAATATTTTCCTGATAGAACTGAAGTACTAACACGTATATAATGAATGTATAAAGACAGCATCCGAAAGTGTTGTTGTTTTTATACAGACGATACAGGAAACCGCATATTATACCATATAACGCAGAAAAGAATGCAATCCCTTTATACCCAAAATCAATATAGAAAGGTTGGAATATCGTATAAACGTTGGTGGAAATAGGAACATAGACAAATTCCTGAGTTTTTAATTTCTCAACAACGCCATCTACACCAAAACGAATCATAAAATGGTAAATTGTCCCAAATGTATTTGTTCCAAATTGAGGTATTAAATCTGGCATAAGTTGGCAGAAAGCTACGGGCGGTGACAAAATATACATTGCAACAAAGTCAGCAATGGTTTCGTTTTTAGAATAATCGCTGTCATCTCCTGCGCGCTGTAAATTGAAAAAATAGAAAAAACCGACAAGTAATAATCCTGCTATAATAATAGTCCTTAATCTGATAGTTTTTTTATGGTGCAAAACGAAGATTATACAAACAAATACAAAAAACATTGTACCTTTCTCCATAATAGCTAATGCATTCAAAAAACATGCTATAACCGTAACTATAACCTGCCATAATGGAATTCGCGGATATGCCCATAATGCAGTAATTAGTAAAGCCTGATTTAGAATAATGGACTGGCCGAGAATTCCTTGGCCTTCGCCAAATACAGCTAATATTCGGATGTTCTCCATAAGGTTATTAACGCTAAACATGGAGACAATCTGATATATACGATATACATAGAGTGGTGTAACAATCATGGAGATTACCAAGAAGAATGTAAAGATATTCTTGTTAAATCCTATGTTATTATCGTATTTAGTAGAATCTGTTAATTCAAACGAAAGATATGAACAGACACAAAAGATGGGAATCCAAATGATAAGGCAGTAATAAAACTGCTCAGTAATCGGATATAATAGTGTGTCTAATATGTAATACAATCCCAAAATCAGCGCCCAAATTAAGATCGTGAGACTCCATGGTGAAAAATAGTCACTAAATGCAATTGGCTCAAATACATTTTTTTTCCTTTTATAGCAGATAAGACCATGCGAAAAAAGGAGCGCAATGAAAATAGAACTAAGAAGATATCCGATGAAAAAAATATTGGGCTTTAGAGGGACAGTATTGGACTGTATTACCGCAAACGACATATAGGCGCGTTGCATGAGGGCCTTCTCTCGTGCTACTTCATTTGCAATGTTGCTAAGGTGATTATAACTGAGCGTGCATTCATTCTTCAGAGCATTTTCTTCCTGAATCCTCCGTTCTGAATGCAAATTGAGATGTGAGTCAACAAAAGCACTATATTTATGACGTAACTCCTGATAATCCCTTCTCGCTCTCTCCAGTTCGGCTGTGGCACTTATTAGCGCGGCCTCAGCTACTTGGTAACGTTGGGCAGTGATAGTGGCTTGTAAGTGCGCTGTCACACTGTCCAACATTTGTGCAGCGACAACAGGGTCACGATCAGTAAAGCTGATGGTGAGGGTCTGGTGTTTGACGCTTAGGTTGTAGTTGATATTATCAAGAATGGCATCTATGGTGTCTTCCTTATTCAGATACTCACCATACGTCATGTTCTTTTCAGGAATCCTTGACTGAGATATGGTACGGGCAAAATCTTCACTTTTCAAGATTTTTGCATATACTTCAATGTTATTGATACCTCTGTTGGCTTCACCTGAAACATTCTTGATTTGGGCTTTTATCTTATCAAGTCCAATGGCTAAATCAACCTCCTTATATTCATCACTAAGTATGGTAGTTGCGGTGTACTCCTTAGGCACCAAAAGCCATACTACTATGGCAAGTAGTGTGGCTATGGTGGTTGTGACGATATAGGGGTGTCTTTTCAAGGAAGGCAGTGTTTAGATATTGATGAACTGTTGACGGTTTTTCCATAGTAGTATGCCGGCGCGCAGCATGAAACCAAGTATCATCCAAATAAGCAGCGACACCACCTTCGGACGACTACTATGCTTGACGGGGACAGAGGCTCCTTGCACAATGGTGAAGGCAGGAATGCGCTCCTGCACTTTCGCCTTGGCCAGATGCAGGTGTTCGCTCACCTGCTGGTAAATGGCGAATTTCAACTGCATCTCGTTCTCAAGTTCATCCACCTTCTGGGCGTAGGATTGGAGCTTCACGTTCTGATAGGAATCGGCACAGGCTGCGTATGCCTGACGGGCTTGCTTGTATTGTTCCTTCGCTTCATCGAATAGCTGTTGCATGTATTCGAGATCGTTACGTGCTTTCTTTGTGCGATAGTCTGTAATAGCATGTTGCAGGTGTACCTGAACGGAGTCTGCCACGATAGCTGCAATGAGCGGATCCTGGTCTTCAACGGTAATCGTAATGACATTCGTCTTCTTATCGACGGAACAACTGATGATACCCTTCATTGCCTTGACAATCTCGTATTCATCCTTGGTCAGATGGAATGGATTCGTCTTGTGGGAGCCTGAGGATGGCTTGGATGTCAACCTTTTTACGAAATTGACAACCCAAATTTTAGGATAGCTGTAAAAGGCTATCTTCTGGTGATGCTGCAAATAATCTTGATAGGTGTACTGCTCGCCTGTTTTGTTCTTGGTGACGGTGATGGGAAACAAGTCTACAATGAAATTGGTAGATGACATCAAATCGGGGTATATCTCAGGATAGATTGCATCGCCCGTCTGGCCCACTTTGATGTTCATACCTACCATGGCAGCCAACGACGACATACTGCCAGAGAAGCCTGCTCCTGATTCTTCTGGAGCCAAAATGACTGTTGACTTGTATATCTTTGGCGTAGCAAAAGCCAGAATTACACCAATGACGCCAGCTACACATGAATAGATGATGACCTTACGCTTGTCAGCAATAAGCATTCTGACAATCGTAAAGAGGTTAATATTGATTATCTTGTTGTTCACTTCCATAGTCGTTCTCCTCTAATTCTTATAAAATGAATAGTTACATAGTTGTTTATCTCAAGACGAGTTGACTTAAGACCTGTTTCACGACGCAAAGGTAATTAGTTCTTTTTAAATAAGAAAGAATAAATCAATTTTTTTGCGTATTCATGGAGTCGTCATTCGCCCAGTGTATGGGCGGTGAGGGGGAGAAAATCATCAAACGACATGGTAAAGGTCAATTAGGCCTCAAAAAGTGACCAGTTACCACTTGCTCTTCTGCACTTCAGCGGAAGAACATAGTTAACTACTATACCATGTTAGTTAAAATACATAATAATCAATTTATTATAAAAACACCTCCCTATTCCAATACCCATTTATATGGTCACTTTTGACTACTAAAATAGCCCATTTGTACCAAATTACATAGAATTATCATTAAAAACACCCCATTTTATCCCCTAATCCTGTCTCATCAGCCGTCCCAAACACCCATCATCCCTTCGATTTTCCCCGAGTCAAGAAGACATAGTGGTAACTGGTCACTTTTTGAAAACAACGAAAAAAGTCAGTCAGGTATGGTTGTGACTTTGCTACGGCAAAAGGAGCAAGGAGTCCACCCCGACCCTCCTAAGAGACTCGCCTGACCCTCCTAAGAGGGTACGCGTAGACTCCTAAGAGGGTCGGGCAGGGTCGGGCGAGGGACTTAAGACTATTTCGAGGGTCCAGTTCGATAGGCGATTGAGCAAATAAAAAGACGTGCATCTGCGCTTGGAGCACGGGGCAAAAGTACAAATACACACAGGAAAAGAGAAGAAGGGAAAAATCGAAGAAGAAAGGATGAAATAAGGGCAAAAGTCGTCAAAATCACCCTTCCATAAGCAGAAAATCGCAAAAAGATTTGGCCGAACGAAGAAATATGTGTTTCTTTGCAATGTCAAGAAGTAATTCTTGACTATCCGGTAAGTTGCCGTGTGGGAGTAAGACCGTATCGCCCCTGCTCCATTTCAAAAAAGCCGCTCATAACGAGTGGCTTTTTATAATGCTCATCCGTATCGCTTTCGGAAATTGATAATGAACGATTTCTGTAGAGCAAACTTTCTTTTCACAATGAACACTTGTTTGCCTTTAAAAACCATCACTTCGTAAGCCTCTGGATTCAAGTAGAAGTAAGCTCGGATTTCTGCTGCAAGGCGACCTCCGTTGTATCGGGTTATCATATTTAGTAGTACATGGTTGGTCTGTCCCACAGACTCCAGCAACCTGTTACCCACAGAAGACCTGCCTTGTATGGTCTTCAAATCATACATCTTGTAAATACCATGTTGCTCGAAAATGAAATCAGCTGTCCGTATGCCCTTAGGATTGGGGAGGATATAGACACGATAGCCCAGCACCACGGCCTTGCGCGCTGCGTTCAATAAAGCTTGGTAATCATCGCTCTCCTGACCTATTGCCGAGAATATATTGGTTTCACCAGCCACAGGTTGAAACTCTTTGAATGACACAATCAAACGGAGCTGACGTATGAAATCAGCTCCTTCGAGAATATGTAGTTTCGCCAATTCGACGGCTATATCACTCATAAGCAAATAAAAAGACGTGCATCTGCGCCTGGAGCACGTGGCAAAAGTACAAATAATATTGAAAAGAGAAGAAGAGAAAAGAGAAAAAGCGAAGAAGAAAGGATAAAATAAGGACAAAAGCCGTCAAAATCAACCTTCCATAAACAGAAAACCGCAAAAAGACTCTTCAAATGTCATTCAAGCTGAGAGACAAAAGGGGCTGCGTCGTTGGTTCGGACGCAGCCCCTTTCAGGTTGGTTATTTCGGAGGATTACTCTTCTTCCTGAATCTTCTTGCCGCGCAGCAGGTAGGCTGTGGGAGCGGCTACGAACATGGAGGTGAGGGTACCGATGACGACACCGAGCATCATGGCGAAGGCGAAGCTGCGGATGCTGGCACCACCAAAGGCGAAGATGAAGAGCAGGACGATGAACGTGGAGACGGAGGTGTTGATGGTACGCGTCAGGGTGGCGTTCAGCGACTGGTTGAAGAGCAACTGCTTGTCGCGCTTGGGATAGAGGCCGAGGTTCTCGCGGATACGGTCGAAGACGACCACCTTATCGTTGATGGAGTAACCGATACAGGTCAACAGAGCGCCGATGAAGGTCTGGTCGATTTCGAGGGAGAAGGGCATCCAACCCCAGCAGAGGCTATACATTCCGAGGATGAAGATGGTATCGACAGCCAAGGCGATGATGGCGCCCACGGAGAAGGAGACGTTGCGGAAACGGACAAGGATGTAGACGAAGATGACGATGAGTGCGAGGATGACACTGATGATGGCGCCGCGGGTGATGTTCTCAGCGATGGAAGGACCAACCTTCTGGGAGCTGATGATGGATCCGCCTGCACGCTCGTCGCGGTTGATGAAGTTCTCGAGGGTGAGGTCGCCACTGAGCTGGCCACCGGCCTTGAGGACTTGGAAGAGCTTCTCTTCAATCTCGCTGTCCACCTCGCTGCCGTCCTCGTTGATGCGGTAGTTGGTGCTGATGCGGACGGTCTTGCCTTCGGTACCGAGAGCGATGACGCTGGTGTTGGATTCAGGGAAGGCTTCGGCCATGACGGGACGGATGGTCTCGGGAGAGACGTTCTGCTCGAACTGAACGACGAAGTTGCGACCGCCAGTGAAGTCGATGGAGCGGGAGAAGCCGCGGGCAATCCAGCTTCCGATGGCGATGATGACGATGGCACCGAAGATGGCGAAGGAACGCTTATAGGTGCCCATGAAGTTGAAGCTCGTGTTGGAGAGGAACTTCTTGGAGAGGCCGGTGGTGAAGGTCAGGTCAAGCCACTTCTCGCGACTCATGAAGGCATCGAAGACAACGCGTGTGAGGTATACGGCGGTGAAGAAGCTGATGACGATACCAATGATGTAGGTGGTGGCGAAGCCACGGATGGGGCCTGTACCGAAGTAGTAAAGGATAATACCCGTCAGGATGCTGGTGACGTTTGAGTCGATGATGGCGCTGAAGGCGTTGTTGTAACCAGCCTGCATGGCCTGACGGACGGCCTTGCCTGCGCGCATTTCTTCCTTAGTACGTTCGAAGATAAGCACGTTGGCGTCGACGGCCATACCCAGCGTGAGCACCATACCTGCGATACCGCTCATGGTCAGTGCGGCCTGGAAGCTGGTGAGAATGCCGAGGGTAAAGAAGAGGTTCAGCAGCAAGGCGCCGTTGGCCACCATACCCGGACGGAAGCCGTACATGGCAATCATGTAGAGCATCAGGGCGATGAAGGCGACGATGACGGAAATGAAGCCCTGGCGGATGGATTCCTGACCGAGGGTAGGACCTACGATTTCTTCGCTCACAATGTTAGCGGGAGCGGGCATCTTACCAGACTTCAGCACGTTGGCGAGGTCGCGGGTATCCTCAGCGGTGAAGTTACCCGTAATCTGAGAGTTACCGCCGGTGATTTCGTTCTGTACGTTAGGAGCGCTGTAGACGAGGTTGTCGAGCACAATGGCGACGGGACGATGGATGTTGGCCTTGGTCAACTGAGCCCAGCGGCGGGCACCTTCGACGTTCATCTGCATGGAGACGCAGGGGCGGCTGTTCTGGTCATATTCGTCCTTGGCATCGGTCACGACGTCGCCCTCCAGGGGAGCACGGCCGTTGCGTTCGGTGACCTTGATGGCATAGAGTTCGAAGACTTCTTCGTTCTTGTCGATGCCCTTGACACCCCAGAGGAGCTTCATGTCCTCGGGCAGTATGGCCTTAGCCTCGGGAGTCTGCAGGAGTTCGTCGATGATGGCCATGTCGCGCTTGTTGGCATAACCGACTACGGCGCCGTAGTTCTGGTTGATGACCTGGAGGCGGGCCAGCAGGGGATGAGCCTTCAGAGCCTGCTCGTCGGTAGCTGCGGAGGCAGCTTCGGTCTTAGCGGCTGCGTCTTCACCCTTGGCGATGGCGGCGAGAGCTTCGTCGGCAGAGGGAGCGGCGGTGGAGTCGGCTACGGCTTCGCCTTCGGCGGTAGCTTCGGTAGCTGTGGTTTCCTCGGCGGTTTCCTCAACACTTACGCCAGCGGCAGCGAGCTTGCTGTCGAGGGAGATGAGGGAAGGAGCAGCCTCGACGGTGGTGTAGGTCTCCCAGAACTCCAGGTTAGCGGAGCCTTGGAGGAGCTTACGGACGCGTTCGGGTTCCTTGATGCCGGGAAGCTCGACCATGATGCGGCCTTCCTGACCTTCGAGAGCTTGAATATTAGGCTGTACGACGCCAAAGCGGTCAATACGTGTACGAATGACGTTGAAAGAGTTGTCGATGGCGGCCTTCACTTCTTCGCGCAGGACGTTCTCCACTTCGCGGTCGGTGCTCTTGGTGTTCACCTTGCCGCGGAGCTGCTGGGTGGCGAAAAGCTCGGAGAGCGTGCTGTTCGGTGCCAGAGCCTTGTAGTCCTTGACAAAGAGAGAAATGAAATCGCCTTCGCCCTGTTTAGCTTCCTGCTTGGCCTGGGCGATAGCCTGTTTGAAGTTGGCGTCTTCCTTGTGGTCGGCCAGAGCCTCAACGACGTCGGGCACGCTGACCTCGAGGATGACGTTCATGCCGCCCTTGAGGTCCAGACCCAATCCGATACCCATTTCGCGGCACTGCTTCAGTGTCCAAGCGCCGAAGTAAACCTTCTCGTTGGACAGGGAGTCGAGATAATGCTGTCCGGCCTGCTCACCCTCTACGGCTGCAATCTGCGCAGCCTTGCTCTCGTAGTGACTGGTCACGAACGAGAAGCTGAGGTAGAAGATGCACACGAGGGCCAGTAAAACAGCGAAAACTTTTACGAAACCTTTGTTTTGCATTGTTGTTTGATATTATTTGATTATTGTTTGTTATTTACGTCATTTCTCCCTCGAAAAAGGGGCACACCCGCGTATTTTACGCGTTTAAGCGCGCAAAACTACAACTTTTTTTTTATTCGGGCGTCCTCTTTAGGCAATTATTTGGCTTAAAGGGGCTTTTTTGAAGTGTTTTCTCCTATTTCCACGTTAATTCTGTGAAAATTGGATAGTGGTCAGATTGTTTTATAGACTTATCTACGCGTGTATTATGGCTCTGCCAATACTCACCGTTGAAAAGGATGTGGTCGATGCGAACGGGGAAGCCTTTTTCGTGGAATGTGAAGCCTGTTCCCGTCCCGCTCTGGCTATAGGCATTGGTCAGGTGTGCCGTTAATTGGCGGAGGGTATAGGATACGGGAGTTTCGTTGAAATCTCCCATGACAATCACAGGTCTCGGCAGCCATCGCAAGACGATGTTCCGGATGGTGTCGGTCTGTGCGGCTCGCAGAGGCGCAGCCTCGGCAAGGAGCCTCATCAGAGGCTTCAACTCGCGTCGCAAGGTGTCGCGAATGTCCTGCTCGTAGGCATTCTTGGCGTGATTCTCCAAGGCGTCGCGGTAGTCATCTTTCATGATTCGCGAGAGGTGGTTGCTCTCGAAATGGTTGTTGATGAGCAGGATGGTGTCCTTTCCGTCGAAGAGCTTGGCATAGACTCCGTGGTTCGAGCGTGTCGGGAAAGAAAGGGTGTCGGCTTCCAGAATGGGCAGTTTCGAGAAGATGACAGTTCCCTTGTGGCTATAGTTGTCATAGCCTAACTCTTTCATGTTGTTCTTCACGGTCTTGAGGTCGGCTCCGCCTCCGCTGGCTTCCTGTAGGCAGATGATGTCGGCGTTGGAGAAATAGACGAGGTTGGCGATGGGATTGTTTCCTTGTTCATCCCGCGCTTTCTTGCCTCCGAAGTCGTGGGTGTTGAAGGAAAGGAGGGTCAGGTGCCTTTCGCCTTCGGGCACGTTTTCCGAAAAGTTCAGCGGACAGTAGTCCCAAAAGAAACTATAGCATATTCCACAGCCTAACAGGGGAAGCCAGGTGCGCTTGAACTTGAAAATTAGCCAGAAGGGTATGAAGAGCAGATTGACAAAGGCGATGAACGGAAACAGCAACGGAAGCAGAGAGAGGCGGGGAAAACTCGCAGGATGGAGTTCGGTGACGCCACAGCACAGCCAGAGCATCAGAAGGCTGGCGATGTTAATGCCCGTGAAGAGGGCAACGGTTAAGGACTTAATCAGTTTCACGGGAGGTGCTTAGTCGTTACTGGCTTCGAAAAGGGTTCGTTTTTCCTCGGACGTGAGGCTGTCGTAGCCTCCTCGTTTCACTTTGTCAAGAATGCGGTCCATTTCGGCTTCACGCTGTTGCTTGCGTCGGTTCCACTCCATGTCAGAACCATGTTTTCCACCGATGTGTACATTCATCTTCGGCTTCCTGCGGAACTGCTTTTCCAGACTGCCCTTGAGGTCAATAAACCACTGACGTACAGTGCTCAATACACCTTTGCTGGAGCTCGTATTGGTCACGTCCTCATAGCGGGTGAAGTAGCTGTCGGAGCCGCCAAATCCGCCGAATCCGCCCGTTCCGCCGCCGAAGAAACGACTGCGGCCTCCACCATTATTCTTCCGCCAATACAGGATGAGGGCCAGGCCAAAAAGCATTCCTCCGAGGTGAGCCATGTGAGCCACGCCGTCACCACGGTTGCCAAGGGCACTCATGAGTTCTATTACGGCATATCCGATGACGAACCATTTGGCCTTGATGGGAAAGGGAATAGGAATAATGAACATCCGTTCCTCCGGGAACGTCATGCCGAAACTCAACAGAATGCCATAGACAGCACCAGAGGCACCCACCGTCGTCCAACGGTTCAGGAAAGTTCCCATGGGAACAGTCAGACCACCGCCGATGTCCACGGAGTCATAGGCCGAAAGTCCTTCATAAACGTATTGTATGTATTGTACCCCTTCCTGCATCAATCCGGCACCCAGGCCGCAGACAATGTAGTAGAAGAGGAAGCGTTGCGAACCCATTACCTGTTCCATGATGCGGCCAAACATCCACACGGCAAACATATTGAAAAAGATGTGCTCAAGGTTGCCATGGACGAACATATAGGTAAACAACTGGTACAATCTGAAATCCGAGGCCAGGAAGAAGTGAAGACCCAGCAAATCGTCGAAGTCAATGCCATAGCGCACAGCTACGACTTTGGCCAGGAACATCAACAGGTTTATGATGATTAAGTTTTTTGTAACAGGGGGCATATTCAGATTCATTATACTGCTTTGTAAACGGTTTGAGGGCGCAAAATTAGGCATTTTCGCTGGCAAAAAGGGCGAAAAGAGCCTAAAATAAAGTGAAAAGACGTGTTTTTTGCGAAAAAACTTTGTGGGAAAGACTTCTTTCGTTACATTTGTGGCAGAAAAGAAGCCATTTATAGCTATTTACTATCCAACAACGATATTTTCAAAACCCTTTTAAAAACACTCTCTATTATGAACAAGACAGATTTGACAAATGCAATTGCCGCAAAAGCAGGTTTGACAAAAGCTGATGCAAAGAAGGCACTTGATGCAACAATTGATGCTATTTCTGAGGCTCTGAAAGCTGGTGATAAAATTGCCCTCATTGGCTTTGGCACGTTTGCTGTGGCTGAACGTCCTGCACGTCAGGGTGTGAATCCTCAGACTGGTCAGGCTATTCAGATTGCTGCAAAGAAGCTTGTCAAGTTCAAGGCCGGTGCAGAACTGGACGCTTCCGTTCAGTAAGCCAAGTTACTTGTTAGGATTTATTCACAACATCGAATTAAACAAAGCCCCTGGAGAAGGGGCTTTGTTGTATTATTAGGCATCAATAGCTGATTCGGGCGAAGACGGGATAGTGGTCGGAGGGGTTGCGACGAGTGAAGGTGTTGTCGGCATTCTGTGTCCAATAGCTGTCTGTGCGGATGGCATAGGCGTCCACGTTGGTTTTTGTGCTGACGAAAATGTGGTCAATGCGCGAGTCGGTGAAGCGTTTCTGTTTGAAGTCGTTCCACGTGCCGTTCTCGGCAAAGCGCAGTCGGGCAGCTTCGTAGCAGTCCTTGAGCAGTCCTGACTGGGTGAAGATGTTGAAGATTTCGTCGTGCTGGTCAACGTTGAAGTCTCCAGTGAGAATCGTGAGCCGACGCCCCTCGGACATTTGCTGTATGCGCTGGCTGATGAGTTTTGCGGCCTCGCGACGGGCTATGCGGCCGACGTGATCCATGTGCAGGTTGAGGAAGAGGAACTCCTTGCCGCTGTGGAGGTCAAGGAAACGTCCCCACGTGCAAATGCGAATGCAGGCGGCGTCCCATCCGAGAGCGGGTCGGTCGGGAGTCTCATTCAGCCAGAAGTTGCCGCTGTCGATGAGGCGCACGCGGTCTTTCTTGTAGAAGATGGCGGAATATTCGCCAGCTTGCTTGCCGTCGTCGCGGCCAATGCCGATGTATTCGTAGCCATCGAGATTCTGCAACATATCGCCAATTTGGCGATGGAGCAGTTCCTGAGTGCCGAAGACTTCGGGACGTTCCCAATTGATTTGGTCGCAGAGGACTTTGCAGCGACGTGTCCAGACCTCGCCATTGATGCTGTCGCCCTCGTTGCGATTGCGGATGTTGTAGGTTCCTACGGTTAGCTCCTGAGCCGTCGATACCAGTGTGCTCAGGGCAAGAAGTGTTGAAAACAGGAGTCGTTTCATAAATAGATAGGTTAGTAGGGTTTGTCTGTATTATTGGTAGACGAGGATTGTCAGGTTCTCCGGGTTCATGACTTCCAGTGCGATGTCGTGGAGCTGGGAGGGCTGGAGGGCGTCGATTTCTGCAAAACGCTCACTGAGGGACTTGACCTCATCGTAGTGGAGATAGTATTTGGCCATGCCGAGAGCCACGTTCTCAAAGTTGTCATTGGCAACACCCAACTGGCCTTTCAATTGCCGTTTGGCGGTGGCAAGGGCACTAGGAGACAGCGGGGCGTCGCAGAGGCGATGCAGTTCGCGTCGTACCAGACGCAGGCAGCGCTGCACGTCGTCGTGGTCGCAGCCAAAATAAACGCTCCAGACTCCCGTATCGGTGTAGGCCGTCACGGCGGATTCCACCGTGTAGACCAGCCCTTTGCGTTCGCGCAGGGCCAAGCTGAGACGAGAGTTCATGGCTGGCCCGCCAAGGAGATTGGAGAGCAGGAAAAGGCCCATGTAGCGCGGGTCGGTGGCTGCGTAGGCATGGGCTCCGAGCATCACGTGGGCTTGGTGGCAGTCCTTCTTCAGCATATAGAGTGAAGAATCAGAGCTTTTGCCCTTACAGGGCGTGTTATCTTCGGTGCTCATATACCCAGGGCGTTGCCCTGGGTTAAGGGTGGATTGCCCTTTCAGGGCGTCCTCTTCGATATTATAACTCCGCAGTATCTTTTTCACTTCTTCCTCCGTCACCTTTCCTTTCACGAACAGCACGGCACGACTGGGGCGATAGTTCCGATGTACGAAGGCACGCAGGTCTTCGCTACCGTATTCGCGCAGTCGTTCGGCCTTTCCGAGAATGTTTCGGCCAAGTGGATGGTTGGGAAAGAGCAGGGCTTCGAAGTCGTCGTAGATGAGTTCTGCGGGCGAGTCGTTGTAGCTCTCTATCTCGTCGATGACCACTTCGCGTTCTTTCTCCAGTTCCGCTTGCGGGTAGGTGCTGTTGAAGACAATGTCCAACAGCAAGGGAATGGCCCGGCGAAGGTGCTGGCGCAGGAAGATGGAGTAGTAGATGGTCTCTTCCTTGCCCGTGTAGGCGTTGAGGTCTCCGCCTACGCTCTCCATGCGGTTCAGGATTTGCAGAGAGCTGAGGCGCGAGGTTCCCTTGAAGGTCATGTGCTCCACCAAATGGGCCATGCCGCTCTCGCTGTCAAGTTCGTCGCGTGTGCCACAAGCGACGGCCACACCGGCATAGACGACCTCGGTGGCCGAAGGAGCGAGGACGACGCGGAGGCCGCAGGGAAGGGTGAAGGAAGTCAAGGGGATTAAGAAATTATATGATTATCTGCAATTGTACCACCAACGGCCTGAAAGGCCAGCAAGCTATCAGCCCAAGGCATCGCCTTGGGTATGAATATGTCGAGTATATGCGCCCTGTAAGGGCAAAAGCCATCAATAGCAATGCTTTTGCCCTTACAGGGCGTGTTACCCATGGTGCTCATATACCCAGGGCGTTGCCCTGGGCTAAGGGCGGATTGCCCTTTCAGGGCGTTCTCTTCGGTGCTTATAAACCCAGGGCGTTGCCTTGGGCTAAGGGCGTTCTCTTTGGTTGTACGATTGCGGATAATCATCTAAATTAAAAAATAAACTTAGAAGTCGCGGAAGTCGGCGTTGTGGGCGTGCCGGATGGCCACGCACTCCATTTCTATCAGCCACGTGGGTCGGCACACCGGGGCGTGTGTGATGACGTATGGCGTCTCCGGGAAGCGTTGGCTGAAGAGGTCGCTGACGATGGCATAGTCGCTGATGTCGCGCAGGTAGACAATGATTTGTGCGATGTCGTCGAAGCCGCTTCCCGCTTCGGTCAGCAGGGCTTCCACGTTTTCCCACATC
>Ga0265299_10002209_pt1 | contig 20347 bp, 10 predicted proteins | sample AusTroGonzalo_MG_4_FD_193485 | JGI IMG/M metagenome (GOLD analysis project Ga0265299, IMG submission 193485) | Bovine rumen microbial communities from tropical cattle in Woodstock, Queensland, Australia - Gonzalo_02 | ecosystem: Host-associated > Mammals > Digestive system > Stomach > Rumen ... | reverse complement strand
ACAATGGTACCAAAGTATTTGGGAGAGAGACAAAGCAAGTCGGCATAGAACTTAACATCACGATGCTTGGTGTAATGTTGTGCAATGGCCTCGTGAAACTTTAGGATCAACTGATCCACGCCAGACTTTTCTTCAGGGACAAATCCGTTCTCCGAGCAATAAATCTCTGTCAGGTGGGCCATAATGTCAATTTGTGCCGTCAGCAGTTTCTCACGGAAAGGATGGTCCAACGTGCTGATGATTCTCATTGCATTCAGGCAGGTGCTTATTCCCTTGTACTGCTCATCGTTAAGGTGGAATGTCGTCTGGAAGTAATGAATATACTTATAATTATCCGGAAACATCTCGGCCAGATAGCCATAGAAACGACGAGACATAATAAGCAAGGTAGCATGATAATCCTCGCTCGTCTCCAAAGCAACCATCACATGACCGGGATTCAGCAGAGTGAAATCATGTTCACCGAATAGATCAGGCTCGAAATCATATTCCGAACGGATCCATCCCCTGTTATTTAAGGCAATAATGACATAGGGAGCTATGAGCGGCTCGCCATACGCAGGCATGCGTGTGATATCAAACACCGCTAATCCCTGCTTCTCAACTTGCTTAGTTATTGCTTCTACAGTAAGTGTGTTTTGTTCCATTTTCTTCTATCTGCGACGCAAAGATATATAGTTTTTATCCAAGAAACAAGCATTTTCCGACTTTTTGTCAAAGAAATCATCCAAACTTGTCATATTTCTATGGGAGAAACTCTATAATTTTGCCCTCGGAAAAAAACATCAACTTATACCAAAAAGAAATGGAAGTTAGAAATAATTGCACACGTGCAGCCCTCATGCTGAGATAGCAACATGGTCATGCATTATTTAATGATTGGTTAGGTAGAAGAAGTCAATTACTACCTTCTTAACTTAGTTTAGTTTAGTTTAAGAAAAGACTTGCCGGGAGGCAGGTCTTTTTCTTTTATATTAAAATAACGTTATTTCTTTTGCTTTTACCTTACATAATCGTAACTTTGCTGCGCGAAAACTGAAAACATAATGAAGAACCTTATTCTAACATTGGCATTCTATGCCATTACCACCATGGGAGCGTTTTCCCAGACAATAGACCTAAGCGGCACATGGCAGTTCCGCTCTGCTAACGAGCAAGGGACAGTAAGACTGCCTGGCTCTATGCTGACCAATGGCAAGGGCGACCCAGTAAGCGTACGAACACAATGGACCAGTTCGCTCTACGATTCCAGCTACTACTTCAATCCCTATATGGAGAAATACCGCACAGAAGGAAAGATGAAGTTCCCCTTCTTTCTGACACCTGAACGACATTATATCGGGCATGCGTGGTACGAACGTACAGTCAATGTGCCCAAGAACTGGAAGGGTCGTCAGGTTACTCTATATCTGGAACGTCCTCATATAGAAACAACGGTTACACTCAACGGGCAGAAGGTAGGACATCAGATGTCATTGTCGGCTCCTCACCAGTTCGACCTTACACCTTACATAATATATGGAGGCAAGAACAAACTGAGTATCGAGGTATATAACGGCATAGAGAATGTCAGCGTAGGACAGGACTCACATTCGGTGACCGACCAGACGCAGGGTAACTGGAACGGCATTGTTGGCAGGATAGAGCTTCAGGCCGGACCGATTATCTGGCGCAAGCGAGTAATCCCTCACTGGGAGGACAATACGATTGATATCACTGTCAACGATTCCACCTATCACCTCGAGCTGGGCTCCGACACCATACGATGGGATGAGTTCCACCCGCAACTCTATACACGTACCGTTGTCTACGACGGCTTACCCGTTAGCGTGACTTTCGGCTTGCGCGATATATGCGCCAGAGGACGGCAACTGTATATCAACAACCGTCCGCTATTCCTGCGTGGCACAGTGGGTAACTGCTGCTTCCCCGAAACGGGCTTCCCACCCACAGACGAAGCCTCCTGGGAACGTGTACTCCGCAAATGCAAGGAATATGGGCTCAATCATCTCCGCTTCCATTCTTATTGTCCGCCAGAGGCTGCCTTCTGCGTAGCTGACCGCTTAGGTCTATACCTGCAGCCCGAAGGCCCTTCGTGGCCCAATCACGGAATAAAACTGCGTCGGGGCATGCCCATCGATCAGTATCTGCTGGACGAAGGCCGTCGTATGATAGACGCCTACGGCCATCATCCATCATTCTGCATGATGGCAGCTGGCAACGAACCTGCTGGCGATTGGGTTCCCTATTGCCACGATTGGGTGAAGACTATGAAAGAGTACGACCCTACCCGCATCTATTGTGGAGCATCCGTTGGTGGCGGCTGGGCATGGGACGAAGGATCCGATTATCATGTAAAAGCAGGAGCCAGAGGTTTGGACTGGGATAAAGTGGCGCCACATAGCGACGATGATTATTACGAGCAGATTCTCTATCCCCGCAACTATAAGGGAAAGGAACCTAACAATGAACCCATTGTTGCCCACGAACACGGTCAATGGTGCGCTTTCCCTGACTTCAAGGAGATCCCTCAGTATACAGGTGTTTATAAGGCGCGTAACTTCGAGATATTCCAGGACCTGCTACGCGACAACGGCATGGCATCACAGGCAGAGCACTTCCTGATGGCCAGTGGACACCTGCAGGTACTGGCTTATAAATATGAGATCGAACGCAACCTGCGCACCAAGGACTATGCAGGGTTCCAGTTGTTGGGCCTGAACGACTACAGCGGACAGGGCACAGCCCTCGTAGGACCACTGAATGTTCATTGGCGCGAGAAAGGTTATTGTACTCAGGAGGACTGGACCCAATTCTGCTCCCCCATTGTTCCATTGGCCAGATTCCCGAAGTTCGTATATACCAACGATGAGACACTACAGATTCCCATCGAGGTATATAATGCTTCCGAGGGAGCACTCTCGAAGGCAAAAGTCACATGGCGGATTGCTGACATCACAGGTATACTGCCTATAACGGATATCCCTGTTGGCAAAAACACCGAACTGGGTTCCATAACCCTTCCGTTGGCACAATTCACCCAACCTACCAAACTGACGCTGACGGTACAATTGTCAGAAAGCATCTGGAATCATTGGGACTTCTGGGTATACCCCAAGGAGCTCTCACCGATGACTGACATCACCCGTCAGGCATCGTTCTACGAGACGGACAGCCTCGATGCTCAGGCATTGAGAATTCTGGAGCAGGGCGGCGACGTACTGCTGACGGCAGCAGGAAAGGTACGTTTCGGCAACGATGTACGTCATACCTTCTTGCCTGTTTTCTGGAACACGTCTTGGTTCAAGATGCGCCCGCCTCACACCACAGGAGCATATATCCAGAACACACATCCTGTGTTCCGTGACTTCCCCACCGACGACTGGCAGAACCTCAACTGGTGGGAGCTCACCAACCGCACACAGGTAATCAACCTGGCAGAGTTCCCCGCAGACTTCCAACCTATCGTACAACCCATCGACACCTGGCATGTGTCGCGCAAGCTGGGTATGCTGTTTGAAGTCAGGGTGTTGAACGGACGCCTGCTGATGACTACCCTTCCCATCAGCCAACAGCTAATAGCTAGAAGCCGACAGCCTGTTGCCCGCCAGTTGCGTTATTCTGTACTGAAATATATGTCAAGCACAGACTTCCGGCCTTCCGCCAAGGTAGAGGTGGATGTCATCCGTCATCTCTTCGAGCGCGAGGCACCCAAGGTAAATATGTATACCAAGGATTCGCCCGACGAACTGAAACCAGCTATCAAATAAAGTATCATTTATAACATGAAAAAAAGAATCGTTCTGAGTATTGCGGTGCTGCTGAGCACCCTAACCAGCTGGACCGCCCGTGCCAACGAGGCAGAACAGCCGTTTTGGACACTGAATCCCGAAGGTGGCATCACCTGGACCAATGACGGAAGGTCACACACCGACCACATAGAAATGGCAGGCCGGCAAATGGCGGTGGTACTGCATTACGGCATTAATGCTGCAGGACGTTTTACCTGCGAAAGACATCTGGTGTTCCCCATGTTGAGAACTATCCCCAACGATACGCACGCCAGCTTTATCCGCTATGTAAACTGGGAGCCGCTGGAAAGTGTGCTGATTGGACAAAGTCGGCTTATCGACCGCAAGGAACAGGTTGAGAGTATATCGCTGCAAGGATTGATGACCGTTCAGAGCCGCTGGGGTTCCATTGGTGTAAAGCGCACCTTGAGCCCTTCACCTACCCTCCCCGCATTAGTAGAGCAGTATGAACTGACCAATCTGGGCGACAGAGCGATCACTCTAAGCATAGAACCCACGGAACACCGCATGACCAGCGACCCCAAGAAAGGTGTGGATGGAGCCTACGTGGTAGAATCCCAACTCTATGATACAGGTACATTCCGCCTGGAACCGCAGGAGAGCAGAACCTTCTCGGCTGTCGTTAGTGCCCGTCGTCAGAACGAAGCTCCTCTCACCTGCAACGTGGCAGCAGAGATTTCTGCACGTAAGCAGTTGGTGGCCGGATGGCAGGAGAACCTCGTCCTGGAAACACCCGATAACGTATTGGATCGCATGTTTGCCTTCTCCAAGATTCGGGCCTGCGAGAGTATCTACGAAACCAAGAACGGCCCTATGCACGGACCAGGCGGAGAGCGTTACTATGCCGCCATCTGGGCCAACGATCAGGCCGAATACGCCAATCCTTTCTTCCCCTTCATTGGCGATGAATATGCCAACGCTTCTGCCATGAATTCCTGGAAGATGTTTGCTGCATGGATGAACGACGACTGGAATCCTATCCCCAGCAGTATCATTGCCGAAGGTACGGACTACTGGAATGGCGCCGGTGACAGAGGTGATGCTGCCATGATAGCTTACGGCGCCTCCCGTTATGCGCTGGCTCGTGGTGATCGCGAAGAAGCACAACGCCTGTGGCCTCTTATCCAATGGACCTTAGAGTATTGCAACCGCCAACTGAACGAGGCAGGAGTGGTACATTCCGACCGCGATGAACTGGAGGGCCGATTCCCCAGCGGCGATGCCAACCTCTGCACCTCCTCCCTTTATTACGACGCCTTGCTCTCCGCTGCCTATCTGGCACGCGACCTGAAGCAACCTGCTGCTGTAGCCAAGAGATATGAGAAACAGGCCCGTGAGTTGCGGAGTGCGATGGACCGATTCTTCCACGCCGAGGTAGAAGGCTATGACACCTATCGCTACTACAAAGGCAACGATGTCCTACGCTCCTGGATCTGCATCCCTCTGACGATGGGCATCTTCGAACGAGCCAAGGGAACCATCGATGCCTTATATTCTCCACGACTCTGGACCAAGGACGGTATGCTGACCCAGGCGGGCAGCGAAACCTTCTGGGATCGCACCACCCTCTACGCCTTACGCGGTGCCCTGATGGCAGGAGATACCGAACGGACACTGGGCTACCTACAATATTATTCGCGTACGCGCCTGTTGGGCAGTCATGTACCCTACGCTATCGAGGCATGGCCCGAAGGTAACCAGCGGCATCTCTCAGCCGAGAGTGCTCTCTATGCCCGCATCATCACGGAGGGACTCTTTGGTATCCGGCCCACAGGGCTGCACAGCTTCACTGTTTCTCCCCGTCTTCCCAAGGACTGGCAAGAAATGAGCCTGAAGCATATCCGTATCTGCAGTGGCGACTTCGACCTGCGTGTCTACCGTAATGCCAGACAACAGGTTCGCGTACAGCTGATAAAGAATGGTAAGGTTGTGAAAGAAGCCGCTGAGCCGGCTTCTTTCGGATTAGGAAATAGGGATTAATGGAGTCGGGATTGGAGATTTTTTGGGTGGAGAAAAAATTTTTTTCAGAAATTGTGTAGTTTTTTTGTAGCCTCTTGCGACATACGTGTAGAAAGAAGTTAAACCATTAAAGATTCTACACAATGAGAAAGATTATGATTTGCATGGCAGTGTTAGTAACCGCATGTATCACCAACGTAAACGCAAGAGAGAAAGCTCCAGTAGCAAAGCAAGTAAACACATCTCTTATCCAGAAGTTGCCTAAGACTGGACACATCGTCCAGAGCAATCCCTTCAGCAATGATTTCACACAGTACATCCTGTCAAACGGTGTAACTGTTCTCTTCCAGCAGACACAGTCCGACGAGGTTTCAATGTATGCCCTCAGCTGCGGCGGGACATCTCTGTACCCCAACGTACCCAACGTTAACCTTAAGGCCATCAACGAGTGCCTATCTTGCAGTGGTCTGGGTAATTTCAGCGTAACAGAGCTGCAGCAGAAGCTGGCTGGTCATAATATCAGTGTTACACCTCACATAGGTAAATATGAAGAGTACATCAGCTCTAAGAGTACATCTAAGGATCTGGAGACAATGTTCCAGCTGAACCATCTCTATTTCACCTCGCTGCGTTCAGACCTGAATGCCTTCAACACATGGCGCGAGCAGGCAAAGGCAAAGAATAGCACCCGGACAACCGCTCTTAGCAATACCGAACTGGATGAGATCAACTACGACCTGGTTATGCAACTGGTAGCACAGCGCTTCAGCAATGCCGATGACTTCACTTTCGTCATCACAGGAAACGTAGCCGAGTCTGAAATCAAACCTTTGATAGAAAAGTATATAGCATCCTTGCGCACTAACGGTAAACACGAGCAGCCCAACTTCGATATGGACAACTACAGTCTCAGTAACCGTTAAAGAAGAGAGGGAAGAAAAGGAGACGGAGCGCCTACATCTCGTATTTCATCAGGCGCTCGTACTCCACCTCTTTGTCTAAGACCTCAAGGAATTCGTTCAGGACGCTCTCGTCGATGTCGCCCAGTTCGAATTCCTTGACTGCGTCTTTACGTATCTCAGCAATCCAGGCACGACGGGCCGTGATATAGTCCTCCATCACACGCTCGGCAATCTCTGGTGTAATCTCACCTTCTATACCATAGTATTCGCGAATCAGACGATAGCTCCACGCCCAACGGTACTCCGAATAGTTCCTGTTGGCCTTGATAAATTCCTCGCGAATGGCAGCTACGGTATTCAGTTCACCGCTCTTGATAGCCTCCACTATGCGCTGTTCCTCAGTAAGGGGGATGAGCAGACCGCTCAGGTCGCTCCACTTACCTGTTCCCACGCTGGAACGGGGAACCTCCAGGATGTGACGTTTCATAACGGCGCCCATGTAGATACGCAAGGCGATATCGTAGTACTTGATACCTTTCTTCAGGGAAGAGTTCTTGATGACATAGTCGTGGAAGTTATAGGTTGCCACATCGCCCGAGATCTCACGCAACCCTTCCAGTGTACGCTTGGCCACCATGATGCCGCCAACAGAGAAGGGCGACAGCCAGTCGAAGTTGACAATCGAGTTACGTGCTTCATCAGGACGCTTGTCGCGCTTGGGCCACTTGCGGATATCACGATACAGACCTACGGTGGTCAGGTTACGCCCAGGCACCAGATACATCTCGTCGCCATAGGCTATCAGGTACGAGAAGGGAAGTTTGCGCGTATCAGGGTGATGCATCAGCTTTCCGAAGCAGACGCTGAAGGTACCGATGTGTGCAGGCATCAGGATATAGCTGCCGCTGGCCGTCTTGGTTCCACGATCCAGCACGCCCCAGTGCATGGGACCCATCTTGTAGGCATGGTTCGAGAAGTTAGTGGCCGAACCTGCATTATAGAAACTGAACATACCGCCAATCAACAGCGAGCTCTTATGATGGCTGGCCGAGAAGGGACCACAGAAGGCGGCACACGCCTCACCATTGCTCATATAGCAGTTGGCAAAGAACAGGCTGCTCTCTGCCGTGAAGCCGTCGGTTATCACACAGGCCTCACCCACAAAGCAGTTATCCAACTTGGCATTATTCAATACAGAAGAGCCGTTGTAGATAACAGAGTCCTCACAGATGACGCCCACTCCTATCTTGACATTAGCACCCGGCATACTCTTCAGGGTACAATCCTGCAGGCGCAAGGCACCGTCTATCTGGCATCCGTCGCTGATGTGACAGTTGATGATACCCGTGGTATGCGTGATGCGCACATCGTTGCCTATGGTAGTAAGGGGCAGAGCGCCCTGCTCTATCTTCTTCTTGACAATCGAGCGAACGGTATTCGTGAACACCTTGTCCTGCTCGTATTTCACCATCAGGCTGGCCAACTGGGCATTCAGCCCGTCGAATATCATCACATTGCCGTCGCCAACCTCGTTCAGGACAGCAATCACCTGTCCCTGACCGAAGGAAGCATCACTGGTGGTGTTGATGATACCCACATGTTCTATCAGACAGTCATTACCTATTACGACATTGCGCAATGTGGCATTACGGATACACGAATGCTTGGTAAAGCCGGGGGCCACCTCAACATCTTTCTGGAAGAGGCCCAGGGTAACCGTTCCGTAGAACTCTACATTATATATATATTGCGGGGTGAATGCATCCTCCACCTGAATGGCCGACCAATCTTCTGCCGTACAGCCCTGACTGGTTAGCGTAGTAATCTCTTTTTCTGTAAGCTTTCTCATATATGGTTAATTATAAATTCCTTTTTTTGGGGGGGCCTCTTCGTTATGACATTATATCGATATTACGAATTATTGGGCCGCCATTCTTCATCCTTCACTTTAAGAATTCCCTCGCCTCCTCTATCATCGAGTCGATGCCCTGGGCAGCCTTCGCTGCATCCAATGCGCAGGGGATATCAGGCGCTATGCCGAATTCTATCTGTTGCTTCTGCGCATCGTAGCTGGGACTGGCGCTGAAGCGGACACTCCAACCTATGGGCAATTCGCTGGTAAAGGGAAGACCCGAGCCACCACCTGTCTGGTCGCCCATAATGGTAACAAGGGGCATCTCTTTCATGTCGCGCACAAAGGTGTTGGCAGCACTGTAGCACGAGCGGTTGGTAAGCACCACACAAGGCTTCTGCCAACGCACGCCCTTGCTGGGTGTTACATACTCAGCCTCCAGGGGCGAGAAATCATTATGACCCGTTCCTGTCTTATGCGAACGATAGCCCACCAGCACTTTCTCGTTGGTGAAGTGACTGGCCAGTTTCTCAACATTCGTCAGTTCGCCGCCGCCATTGCCTCTGATGTCCAGAATCATACCGTTGCACATACGCAGGCCGAAGAACATATCATCCAGATTGCCCTCGCCGATGGCACTCTGGAAACTCTCGTATACCACGTATGCTATATTATCCGGCAGGATGCGGTACTTCAGGCCCGCAGCCAGGTTGTAATCGTTCTGCAGATAGGCATTGCGCACTTCCTCGTCCAGGTTCAGGGGGTAATCCTCCTTCCACGACCAGTTGCGGCCCAGATCCACACTGCTGGAGATGTTCACGTGTCCGTCCTTCAGTTCGCCCAGCATCTGGCACAGCACCTCGAAGAGTTGCGACCTCGACATCTTAGGATTCAGTCGGGCACTGTACTTGGCACGAATGTCAGCCCATGAGATGCCCAGTTCCTGTTCTTTATAATCCAGGAAACAGTACTGCTGGTCTATAATGGTCCACAGAGCATTCAGGTTGGCCTGAGGCGAATCATCATATTCCGACTCTCCCTTCTGGCAGGAGCAGAGGCCCAGCACAAGAGCAAGCAGCAACAACAGTTTATCTTTCATTACGCTTCAGAATCTTTAGGTACCTGACGTATCCGATCATAAATGAGTGGCCTACGTCGTGCATCCGTATGCCGTTGACATGACTCTGGCGGATGTCTCCCATATAGCCGAAACGCAGCGAGGCACGAGAGAACTCCAGGTCGAAGGTCAGCAACTGGCGGAAGCTGAGTGCATTACCCGGATGCGAGAAACATACATTATGGTCGCGACTGCCTTCCGATATATCGTAGTAGCTCTGTCCGAACTGAGGACTGAACATACAGCCCATCAGAGGCAGGTCGGCCTGATAGTTAACCAGAATGGGGAGCTTGCGGATATTGAATCTGTAGCTGCCACCGGCAGAGGCTGCCAGATCCAAGCCGAAGCGGCCCTGTGCCGGATTGTTGGAGTTGCGTGCATTATACAGGAAGCCCAGATCCGCACCCACCTGACCGCCGGCTTTCAGCGAGAGACGGTCCGTAAGGCGCCAGTGATAATGCCAACCGGCATCGTAGGCCAGGCGTCCGCCCCAATCCGTTGCCGTACGGGCAGGATTCTTGGTATGCGAGAAAACACCTTGCAACTGGCTCTGGAACGATACGTTGCCATTGCCCCACCTCGTGAAACGCTCCCTGCCAGTCAGGAAGCTGAGCTGATAGCCCGTATACTCCATTGGCGAGAGGTAAGTATCCAGCTGATTGCTGAATCCTCCGCCAAACAGAGTGAATACCTGCAGGGGCCTTGAGACAGAGGCAGGTATATCTCTCTTCTCCTTACCGTTGACCAAAGAGGTATAATCCTGTGCCCCGGCCATCAGGGCAAAGAGGCACAGATTCAGGGAAAGGAGAATTCTTTTAATCATCAAACAAGTGTAATTGGCCGTTCATCTCGTCAGCAACATCCTGCTGGCTCTTGCCGCTGAAGCCGTCTTCATCCTCGCCATCCTCAACCTCTTCCTCTGGAACTTCCTCCTCGGCAGGTTCGGGTTCAGGTTCAGGGAAACGTGTGGGCTCCAGCTCTTCTACCTTGGCCACATTATTGGTTGTCACACGCTTGCCGCGTGCCTTAAAGCTCTTGACGGAGATAAACTCCTCGGCATCCACCTCTATGGGCTCGCGGAAGCTGTCGTTGCCGCCCATCGTTACCAGCAGACGTGGGAAGGCCACATCCGTAAGGATGAGCATCTGGTTCTCGGCATTCTCGCCCAGGAAGTTCTGATGTCTGGTCGTTGCCTCCATGCCGAAACGCTTCACATAGAGGAATCCGCTCTGGTCCTGATCGAAGAGGGCCACCGTCCATATCTTGTTGGCATCATACTTCTCTATGCGCATGATATTATCCTCGAAGTGGTTGTTCAGGTCGAAGTTCGTCAGATAGAAATCGCCGTTCTTCAGGATTACCAGTATCTGGTCGCCGCTGTTGAACTCGCCCAGGAAGTTACCCTGCTCGTCGTAGTTCAGACGTTTCACATCGGGGTCGTACCACACCTTGCGGCCACCCAGTGTACTCATACCGTGACTCTTCAGGGTGATGCGTGCCACATCCAGTTTGGTCAGCATGTTACCCATACTCTGACGACCCTTGATGGCCAGTTCCGAGAAGTCCTTGTCGAAGAATACTCGCTTCAACTTGGGATTGGGCTTCAGAATGACCTTGATCACCTCGGCCTCGCCATTCGGGTTGGCTGTGAAGTACAGCACACGACTGCCTGCCTTTCCCTGCGTCAGGTCGTACTCGCGGTCGCGAGTCACACTGGTCACATTAAAGCGCTTGATGTAGCAGATGCCGTTCTTGCCATCGCGGTACACCACATTATAGATGGTACGTGAATCGCTCTTGCGGAAGATGGCCAGATGGATAATCTCGGCCTTCTTCTTCTCCGCCTTACTGCGCTCCGTCTCGCCCACGAAGAGTTTCTCGGCTATGCGCACCACCTTGTACGTTCCGTCCTTGTAGAAGACTATCACATCATCGATGTCCGAGCAGTTGCAGACATACTCATCCTTCTTCAGTGATGTTCCTATGAAGCCGTCCTCGCGGTTGATGTACAACTTCTCGTTGGCCTCTACCACCTTGGCAGCGCTGATATTGTCGAAGTTGCGTATCTCCGTCAGGCGCGGATGCTCCTTGCCGTATTTCTCCTGTATGAAGCGGAACCAGTCGCAGGTAACCTCCACCATATTGGCCAGCTCCTTGTCTATCTGCTTCACCTCGTCCTTGATGCGGGCGATGTTCTCCTCGGCCTTGTCCTTGTTGAACTTCAGGATGCGTGCCATCTTGATGTCCATCAGTCGCAGGATATCATCCTTTGTCACCTCGCGCACCATCTGGGGGTACCAAGGTGTCAGACGTTCGTCGATCCACTCGCAGGCGGCATCCATCGTCTTGGCATTCTCGAATTGTTTGTCCTTATAGATGCGCTCCTCGATAAATATCTGTTCCAAGCTGGCAAAGTGCAGGGCCTCCATCAACTCGCCCCTGCGAATCAGGCGTTCCTGCTTCAGCAGCTCCAGTGTAGTATCCACATTCCTGCGCAGCACATCGCTGATGGTAAGGAAGCAAGGCTTCTTCTCGTCGATGACACAGCAGTTGGGCGATATGCTGATTTCGCAATCCGTACAGGCATACAGGGCATCTATCGTCTTGTCGCTGCTGGCTCCGGGAGTCAGGTGGATCAGGATCTCAGCCTTGTCGGCCGTCAGGTCCTCCACGTTGCGGATCTTTATCTTACCCTTCTCGTTGGCTTTCAGAATACTTTCTATGAAGGTGCTGGGCTTACTGGCCGTACCTGTTGTCTTGCCATAGGGAATCTCTGTTATGGCCAGAGTCTTATTGTCGCGCTTCTCTATCTTGGCACGCACACGCACCACGCCACCACGCTGGCCGTCGTTGTAACGGGAGACGTCTATGCTGCCGCCTGTGGGGAAGTCGGGATACAGGTGAAACTCCTCACCGTGCAGGTACTGGATGGCTGCCTCGCAGATTTCGTTCAGGTTATGGGGCAGGATCTTACAGTTCAGACCTACGGCAATACCCTCGGCTCCCTGTGCCAACAGCAGGGGGAACTTCACGGGCAGGGCAATAGGCTCCTTGTTACGTCCGTCGTAAGAGAGCTTCCACTCCGTAGTCTTGGGGTTGAAGACAACATCCAGGGCGAACTTACTGAGGCGCGCCTCTATGTAACGGCCTGCAGCGGCATCGTCGCCTGTGATGATGTTACCCCAGTTTCCCTGGCAGTCTATCAGCAGTTCCTTCTGTCCCAACTGCACCAGCGCGTCCTTTATACTGGCATCTCCGTGAGGATGGAACTGCATGGTGTGACCTACAATGTTGGCCACCTTGTTGTATCTGCCGTCGTCCATGCGCTTCATGGAGTGCATGATACGGCGCTGTACAGGTTTGAAACCGTCTCCGATATGGGGGACTGCGCGTTCCAGGATTACATAAGAGGCGTAATCCAGAAACCAGCTCTGGTACATTTTGTTAAGGTGATGGGTAATCCCATCCATCATAGAAACGTCGTCTGTCATTAGAATTTATGCATTATTGCGTGCAAAAATACAAAAAAACATGCAAATTTCCAAACTTAACACCGTTTCTTCTTAAATTTTGGGTATATTGTTTATCCGCTTGTGTATTACCAACTAGCAAGAATTATCTGATTGTCAAATACAGTTATCACCAGATGAACAGCAACACACGAACAACTTAAATCCACTCCAAATGTAACTTAAATAAATATTTTTCCAACTTAATTATGAGTCAGAATCAAGCTAGAAAATTATCCTTGTTTTTATGCCGAATTTCGCAAAATTGGCGGAGATATACCGCAATATGCGCTAAATACCGATGGTTATCGACTGGAGAAAGTATGAGGTTTTGCACGGAACCTCATAGAAACCTCATACGAACCTCATGCAACCTTCAGGGGAACTACACATTATCATGTTTTAGGCATAAGAGAATAGTATGAGGTTTTTATGAGGTTTTTATGAGGTTTGAAGGTTAAACCTCATATCCTTTCTGTCCGACAACCATCGAGGCTAAACGCCAATTGATGTATATCTCGGCCATTTTGCGAAAAAGAGTATTGCAGGAAACAGAGAAAAACAGGAAGATTCTTGACAAATCAGAAGATGACTTAAAAAGGCGATAATTTCTGTTTAACCAAGAAAAACTATCTCCCTAGTTAGGGAATTTTTTCCGCCTAACGTGGCGGGAAAAATCTAATTGAGAATTGAAAATTGAGAATTGAGAATTATTTATAGGAAAAATATTTACAAACAAAAAAAATACGTCGGGAATCGGCTAATGGTGAGGTATTAATAGAAAAAAGTGCTACTATTAATAGAAATTTTTGCGGCCCTTAAGGGTAACAAAAATTCCCCCTAATAGCCATTAGAGGGAATCCTTGGAAGAATATTGACAATTCCTGCTATTTTATTACCTTACGACCGTTCACAATATATATACCTTTGGCCATTGGCTGTTGGCCACCGGCAATCTTGCGACCGCTGAGATCATAGATGGCACCATCAGAGGAGGTTGGGATGAAGCTATGGGCTGCTATACCATCAGGATCAGGTCCTTCCATCACACGGAATGTGGAGCCGTCATCTGTCAGACTTTGGGCATTATCCCAATAACGGAGAGGACCGTTTTTCCCTCCAAACTGATTGAGGCACATATATGGAGTACCGGGCACACGCAGTAAAAAACCATCCTGATTGGGAAGCAGATCCCATTCATAGCTGCCCCGACGCATAACAGCATTCGTACCGACAAGTGTCAGCACCTCCCTCAGTCCTGTGGAGCGGTTATATACCTTTACCTTATAGGGATTGCCGCCAAAGGCCCATTGGAAACTCAGCATCGCCAGCGTATCCACACTCTGAACGGATACAGGATAATACGGTTCCGCAGCATTCTTCCCTACCATGTATTCCGTGCGGATGGTCATGTTATACCATTTGGCATCAGCCTCGGAGGTGGTAAAGTCGAACGGACCCATCCAGACAGCCTCGTAATCTACGGATGTTTCATCCGTAACCATATATGGATGCGTGCCAATGGGATTCAGCATCACAAAGGTATTCTCCCATTCCGATGGCGGCTCCGGCATTTCGGCTCCGTAGGGCATCTTCTTCGTCTCGGACGCAAGAAGCTCACCATCGTAGTAGAGGTTCATCGTTACAGCCAACATACTGGCCTGAGCAATCTGGATAGCCTCCGTGGGGTCGAAGTCGCCCACCTCGGTTATCTTCCAGCGATCGCCTGGGTCGGGAGTGTTATAGTCGTTGATAACGATAGTGCTGGTATTATTGTTGAACCATTTGATGTCGCCATTTATTGTGAGCGTACTCATCATATAGAGGTATTCACCATCCGGATAGGAGGGATCGAAGTAGATGGGAGAGCCCAATGCGTTAACCCATTCGCCGTTCGAGACGTTGCCCGTTCTCAGATACTTCTTCAGTAAGGGGCTATACAGGTAGTTGTTACCCTCTATATTGATGATGGCAAACTGCTTCTCGGAGTCGGTTACCGTCCACCATGCTTTCTGTCCTGCATCCAGGCCATTGTGGTCGTAGCTGAGAATCAATTCGCCACGCGGGCAGGAGATGGCATACAGCTTATTGTTGGCAAACTCTACAGGCTCTATGGGCTCGGGCTTGGAAGGACGGACATCGTTGAGGATATCCTGATAGATACGATTGGCACGCGTATCCAGCCAGTTGGCAGCATCCTTGGCCTGCTGTGCATAATCCGTACGGTCGCCCCATTTGTCGCGATTACGGTTGAAGGAGTTGCAGGCAAAGTCGTAGTAATCCTGGCAGTATTCCTTCAGCTCCTCGAGATTCTCCTCCAGGAACTGCTCCCACAGCTGCTCGTATAGCTCGCACATAGGTTCGTAGTTCCAGCGGAGGTCCTGGATGAACTGCTTTACCTCGAAGTTAGGCATATCTATCCAGTAGTTACTGCTGGCATTGCCCTTGAAATAATTATGGTTCTGCTCGTAACCGAAGCCCCAGTCGAGATCCCACACAGGACCGAAGATGAACTTGCTGGTATCGCTCTCGAAACTTTCGCGGTAGCAGAATGTGCTCTTGGGATGGTACAGCTCGAAATTGCAGATAAGTTCGTTCACCATAAGGAAACGCGACAACTGATCTATATCGACATATCGGGTGATGTCCTTTCCCTTGTTGAGCGTCTGCATAAAACTGTTGAAGTCTTTCTGTATCATCTCCAGCGTCAGGGATGTCGTACCCTCGCTGAAATCTGGCTCCTTGATGTTAATAGGCAGGTTATAAGGCTGCGAGCGGAATTTCTGTCCAGAAGGCTCGTCGTAATAGGAGTCGAGCTCGAGCAAGGCAGCCGCCGTCTCGTCGTCAAGGTCAACACTGTTGTTCGAGAAGCCTACCTTCTCCGTCAGGTTGTAGCTGCCACGGTATTCGCCATTGAGATATAGATCCACAGGCACGATATGGTTGGCGGCAGCTGTCCCCATCAGGTTGGCTGCCTTCATGCCTATGGCGTTCGTCATCATAGAGCCGCTGATGCCGTTGGCCAGCAGCACCCAGTTCCTGCCCTTGGTCATTCCAAGGGGTTTCACCTTCTCTTCGAACTTGATGCGATAGGGCTTCTTAGACCATCCCCAGCTGCTGTTTCCCCTACCCTTTATCTGCATAGCGGTCTCTTCCATCGAGGGGAAGATGCCGTGTCCTTCTATGGTGATGGTAGCATCCTTGAAGTAGCTCTTGCTGGTGACGGCCTGCCCATCAGCTGTATTGATGTATATGGTAGGCACCTCAGCCCTGTCTGTCAGCCAGTCGACATGCACGCGGACAACCCTTCCGTAAGGCTGCTCTGTGTATTTGTTGTCGGCATCGGGCATAAAGATGGTGTAGCCCTTCCTGGCGACTATATAATAGATGTCCTTGTCGAAACGCAGACGGCTCTCCTTGCTTGTCTGCATCTCGCCGTCGACATACGCCACCACATTCTCGTCCGCCATTTGGAACGAGGGGGTAAGACGCTTGCCAATGGCCGCTATCGTTACGAAGACGGTATCGCCCACCATCTCGCCATTCGCATCAGTGAAAAGCTGGTCGTTGAACTTATTATTAAACTTGAACGATTCGAAAGTTGGGAAGGCGGGCCTCTTCTCGCTCACACTATCTACCTTGGCAAGGGCGTAGGAGTATGTCGCCCCGAAGGTGGTGCTGACAACCAACTTGCCATCGGCCTCCTCATATCCTGTAACATACTTCAGCGGATGGGCCTGTACACTTCCATCAGAGAGATAGACATGCAGCGCCTCAGGGAAGGAAGGCATAGCAGTAGGATCAGAAGGCGGATCTATGCCGGGGTCAGGAATGTCACCTTTCTTCTGGAAGACATAACGTTCGTTGGCACCGGTGCCACCGCTACCCTTGTAAGTGCCAAGCATATTCGAGCCGGAACGGAGATTCCAATAGTATTCGGTATTAATAGTACTCTGCACACTATATGCGCCATCGCTGCCTTGTATGATATTCCAGTATTCCGACTGGTCACCCAGCGGCTCTTTCGCCAGCTTCATATACTTGTAGTACTGGTCGACACGCTCTGTGGTGAATACCAACAGCTCGCCAGATGCCTGGTTACGGATGGTATAACCCAACTGCGTATGGGTAATCACCCAATAGGCATCTTCCGTCTGCTTCTGCCCATCAGTTACATAATAGATATAAGGATCCACATTGTGGTAGGCGCCCAGGCCCAGATAGCCGTCCTCCTTGGTGCAGGAGACAGTATAAACACCATCCTCGATGGGAGTATCCGCATATATATTGCAAAGGCATCCTAAAAATAGGATGTACAAGAGAAAGAATCGCGCTTTCATGTCTTCGTTTTCAGTTAATTGACCGCAAAGATAGCTATTTTTAGGACTCCAGCAAAGAAACAGCAAAAATATTTCCCAGAATGGTTATCAGATAAGAAGCACCCCAAAAGGTTTGTTGTGACCTTTCGGGGCACTTCTCTTTCATTATTCTAAGCGTTTCATCTTCATATTGCGAAAACTCTCTTTTTTTTGTGGTAATTAATTTACAATACGACTTGTTCTCACATATTTTTGCGGTCCTTAAGGGTAACAAAAATTCCCCCTAATAGCCATTAGAGGGAATCCTTGAAAGAATATTGACAATTCTGTTATTTCATTACCTTACGACCATTCTGTATGTAGAGGCCCTTCTTCAATCCATTGGACTTCCGACCAGAGAGATCGTAAACAGCACCCTCGTTATGAGTTACCTCCGTCGGATCTTTGATATAGGTAACGGGCTCAATGGGATTGGGCTGTAATTTACCTTTGCCTTCCCAGTATTCTAGGAAGACTTCCCATTGTGGGGCTCGCTTCTGAATGTTGGCTTGGGTACGCTCTTCGTTTATGACTTGCTCATTGAAAGGATAACAGTCGTATAAATAAAAACCATTTGAAGAATAAGGTTTCTTCGCCATACAACCCCTGCATAGCACAAGGTCGGTAATAGTATGACTCATCGCAATACTGGTGCGAGTAGCTTTGAACAGAACGTTCTCACCAAGGCGGAACTCCAGACGGTCACTCTTCGACCAAAGCTTCTCACGAACTTCCTCATCCGTGTACTTGAATCTTATTTCGCGAGTGCTGTCGTTGAACCACAGAATATCGTCCTCTGTATAAAGCGTATCAATAGGAGCCGTCTCATCATTGTTCGCTACGCAGATAATGAGTTCAGCTTGTTCTTCCTCCAAAGCCACAATACTTCCGAAATCCTTCCAAGGCGAAGTGGCTTTATATTTCTCAATAGAACCTGCAGGAACGTGAAGTGTTGCAGAAGCAATGGGGGTATCGTAAAATGTTTCTTTGTTAATTTTGGGAACGCTGTCTGCAAAACAATAGAAATCAGTTAAGTTGCTAAGGGCAGAGAAAGCATAGCCATAAATGGATTTTATGCTCTTGGGAATGCTAATGGTGGACAGATTGTCGCAGTGAAAGAATATTGACTGTTCAATGGTCTTAACACCCTCTGAAAACACAACTGACGTCAGATTAGTACACCCTGTGAAAGTGTATTCGCGGGCATTGGCCAAACTGCCTGGAATTGTTATGGAACTTAGGCTTGGACAGTCAGCAAACACAAATATACCCATTCGCGTTAAACCCTCGGAAAGATTAACGGATGCCAGACTTTTGCACCCCCAAAAAGCACCATCAGCAATTTTTATTATACTTTTGGGAATATTGATGGATTCCAGGCTGCTGCAATCTCTAAAGGCCACTTCTCCGATGTACATTACGCCGTCTGAGATTGTAACAGATTTCAGATTGCTGCAGTTACGAAATGATCTATCTCCAATTATAGTTACGCTACCTGGGATAGTGACAGAAGCCAGTCCGCTACAACTATTAAAAGCCTCACTGGTTATGGCGTAAGTCCCGTCTTTGATAGTAATGTCAGTTCCCTCGGGTAAAGCTCCTTTACATTTGTAGGCAATTCTGCCAGCATAAACCACTCCGTCAGGCTGGTTGTTATACCAAGCCGTATTACTGAAAGCATTATTTTCAATCCGGATAACACTATTAGGAATGGTGATATTGGCCAGATTGCTGCAACCGGAAAATGCCCCATAGTCGACGCTAATCACACTACTTGGAATAGTTACTGAGGTTAATTTCGTATTGTTTCCAAACGCACTACTTTCAATGCTGGTTACTGTGTATTTTTGTCCCTCGTAGTTTAGTTCTGATGGTATACTCAATTCGCCTTCCCACGCTTTCCCGTCTGACAGTCTGGCTGAATGCATCACCTTGTGTATCTTGTAATTCAGGCCGTTCACGCCAATGTCATCCCAGGAATTCTCTATAACTAATGGCTCACCATCGGTCAGGCTAACAACTCCCTCGCACCAATAGCAAGAAAAGTTAAAACTATTGGTTTCTAACCCATTTAGGGTGAAAGAAACGTCGTACGGACATACACAAGCCGCTTGGTCTAATCCCAGAATAGGATTTACACTGATAGACACCGTATAAGGTTCTCCGTTGCTACCACCACTCACATAAGGAATTACATCAAATCCCCAAATGCCACAATTGTCTATGTAGTTAAGCAGTTGAACTTTTAGGGTGTTACCTTCTTTGGTCAGGATAATCGATCTGTTTTCTTCATATTCGTCGTCATCACCAGCCCGAGTCTCTCTTGTTTCACTCAGACATCCGCTATTCTGAATATCGCTTACTGTCAGTCCCTGAGCATTAACACTATATTGTGTCCCTATCAGGAACATAAACAAGCAAAGTAATAACCCTCTTTTCATAACATAGAGTTTTTCGTGTTAATACAGATTTCTGCTGCAAAAATATGAAATTTCTGCATAGTTTCCAAATAAATCTCGCTTAAGTAATCCCAATTTTTTAAAAAAAAATCGATACACAAAATTGTGAAGCACAAAGTTGTGTATCGTTATGAATATCAAACCATTCTGAAGAGCGCAAGCAGGCTCGGTTCTTCTCTTAATTAACCGTCACCTTTTTGCCATTTTGGATATACAATCCCTTCTGGGGTGCTTTCAGAAGTTTGCGTCCCTGAAGGTCGTAGATAGCATCATCACTGGAGTTCTCCTGAACGGTAGGAGAAGTAATGGCACTTAACGTTCCCTTGCCAGCATACTGGCCCATGAAGAAGATGGTGCCTGTGCTCTGCTCGCTGATGAT
>Ga0265299_10002208_pt1 | contig 20359 bp, 13 predicted proteins | sample AusTroGonzalo_MG_4_FD_193485 | JGI IMG/M metagenome (GOLD analysis project Ga0265299, IMG submission 193485) | Bovine rumen microbial communities from tropical cattle in Woodstock, Queensland, Australia - Gonzalo_02 | ecosystem: Host-associated > Mammals > Digestive system > Stomach > Rumen ... | reverse complement strand
TAAAATACAATTTGCAAAAACACAGTTACACCCTGTGTTAATATCAAATGAATTATTCCCCAAGCTCAACAGACCGTCTGGTAGTTCAAATCGCTCGAGCACTCGGGTGTGTCGCATAAAACTACTAATGAACCCCTTAACACCTTTTGGAACAATAAAAGTGCGAATAGACTTATACGTCATATATGTATAGTTACTCGTCACCTCTATTTCCTCATCTACAAACGGATTATCGTCAGCTGGAATGAAACGTTGCACAACACCTTTGTCGTCAACGTAGAACGTTCCGGATTCACTGGTTAAAGCTGTTGTGTCCTCTATATTTAACAACCTATACAGAAAATTGGCCTCTTTCGTGTTCGTCATACCCGATGTCCCTTTTGCAAGATTATCTGCAAGAACCTTGATGGAACCGGGTGTCATCAATTGCGTGACCACTCGCTTGACTATTTCGTCGCATTGTCTATCCTTTTCGAATCTTTCAAGACACTGGACGCCGCAGTTGAGCAGCGGTTGTAATCCCTTATCGTTCTTTATTCTATCAACGATGGAATCCTGCATCACAAAAGGAATGATGTTGGGTACAGCATGACCCGCATCATGATTGTCTTTGATGGCTTTTATCAATTCAAATCGAGAGGCACTATACTCTGAAAGTATCCTCTCATTAGCAATAGATACTAGGTAACCTCCCTTCTCTGCATTTTGTTTGATTTCTTGAATGGTTTCGCTATAGTCTTGAGTATATACTTCGTTCGGATTATAGAGCATATCCATATAAACGGCGAAATCATATTGGCAAAGCCGATGATAGACCATCTCTGCCAAGGGATACTCTTCTCGGTTATAAGATATGAATATCCTTGTCTTGTTAATGAAATCCTGCAGAGTTGACATTATTTCGTCTATGGACTTGGACAAGTCAATCGTTTCGCAAATTCTGTTCTGTGATTTGATATACTCCACCTCTTTCTGCACCCACGGCGACTTCCTCGCATTTTCGCTGTCACAAAGGATGAATCGCGTACGGCAATCAATTTCCCTTTTAATCAGTGAGTCTATCTCATCGTCATCGTTTAGACAATGCAGAAAGAACATTAAAGGGCGAAGTGATTGCTCCTCCAGCATGTTCCTCACCTGTCTTACCTTCTCATAGTCCTTGTTGGAATGAGAGAGGAAGACCCAGATTTCATTGTTGTTATCGTTTGCCATTACTGTTGTGTATTTCTGCATATCAGTCAGGCCATTCTGCTCCCGTACATTCCTCTTTTGCGAAGTAATATTTATGGGTATATAGATTGTAGTGGATGACATCCGTGTTGTTTTCAATATCGGAGTCATCGATATATTCCATCGTAATTAACCCGTCGCCCTCCGACCTAATATATTTGGTGTTATAGTTATAATCATCATCCCATACAACAAACCAGTAACCGGTTTTAGTATTCTTAGCCACAACGGGACCTCTCCAAACAGAATAGACAATGAAATCTCCTGTTTGAATTATCATTAGATGATCCCAATCATTCACAGCCATACCATCAGAGAATTGAGGACATTTATCATACATACGCACAATAGCTGTTCGAGAATGTTCCTTTCCATAATTCTGTTTGATATATTCTTTATGTGCTCTTTGAGTTTCTGGCCCAGGTTTTGCTTTTTCATACTGAGGATCATTATAATAATCAATGTCGGGTCTTCGGGGATTATCAGCATTCCATTGTCTAAAACAATTCTTCGTGTCGGAAAAGACCTCTTCATGTTTGTCTGAAGCCTCATCTAACACGACAGACTCTTTTTCTGTCATATTATCTTTATGCGTGTTGGAAGAGCAGGAGCACAAAACCACACTTAAAAAGATTATTAAAACATTTTTCTTCATAATATTTATATTTAATTAATTAGTTATTAATTCTTTGCAAATCACTCTGTTCAGAGAATTTTTTGGCAAGGAAGTCCTCTACACCTTTTGGATATTGGCCTTCTTTAATCAGAGTGCCGTTATCTGAATAATGAGAATTCAGGTTTTCAACATATTCCAAAAAATGATATGTCCCTTTCATAAGGTTTATTGCAATGAAATCATGTGTCACATCTGCTGAAGCAGTCCCTCCGCAAGAACGGGAAAAATGAAAATAAAGATATATTTGTTGAGCAGCTGAAAACAATTCTGGAGTATCATCAAATTCGCAAAAGATTTCTCCATCGTCTTCGCCTATAATCTTGTCAAAAGTGATTTTTTTCGAAAAATCCTTCATCCAAACACCATTTTCATTGTGATATCTTATCAGAGACATATCAGGTTCATCAATAAATTTAGAATCAGGCATATCGCCATCCATAACATTGTCATTCACAAGACCTATCAAAATGGGGGTGTCTTCTGTATATGAAACTGCATATACGGGATTTCTCCCTGCGACATTAATAAACAGCTTTTTGGCATCAGCGTCACTCTTGTCGGGGGAGATGTTGTTGTAAGAGCCCACCATAGTCACATTATTTTGTCTTTCATAGTCATTCATAGACGACTTTTTGTTTGCGAAGAACACCATTAATCCAATTAATGCAACTAATACAGCTATGACAACAAATACATTTCTGGCATTTTTTGTGGGCTTTGAAATTAAAAAGGTCGTTTTGAGCTTCTCATAAAAATCATTAAAATAATAACGATTGTATTCTGGTCCATTCTTTTTTGTCACACTTACCACATCTGACGGGAGACTTTCTGGAAACCCAGTTACTCCAGCCAAGAAAACAGGTATGATGTTCTTTTGCATCTTCAATGCGTATGCAAGCTCACACCTCAACCAATCATTTTTAGGATCAAAAGTCGGATCCTGCGTTCGATCAAATGCATGTTGATCCACAATCAAAACGAAGTCCTTACATTGATCAATTCTCTCGTATAATTGAGTGTCAAAATTTCCACTCCGTAAAGTGTCGATATCAAAGCTCACTCTGTAGCCGTCTCGAACAAGCAGATCATTTAAATGCTTTGCGGTTTCATAACCGCCTTCTCGGCGATAGCTTATAAAAACATCGTATTTCTTAGTCATTGTTTCAAAAATTAAAATTCTTTCGTCATGTGGTTATCTTCGTTCAGATTACTGCCGAATTCTTGTTATTTGCCCCCTGTCTTCCTCAACAACCACGGTATAAACTTGACGATTTCGAAGTCGTATTGCCGTACTTCATCCAGATCTTTAAATGGACGAATATCGTGGTGAATATAGAGTTTCTTTTTGTTGTTCTTGAATTCTTTCGAATATTCGGGATGGTTGTATTTGTCTTCATTGGGTTTGGCCTTGCGGTAGCCCATCAGCAGTTTCTCCACATTCCAGCGATTGTGTTCCACCGCCGCCAAACATTCTTCTTCGTATGGCGTGAGCGTATTAAGGTCTTGACTTGTATCGCCTAATGTTAGTTTGCGCATCGCGCGAAGTGAGTCCAATTTGCAAACTATGCTGTATGCGGAATAGAGATTCGACCATTTTTCCGCCACTTTGAGTCCTTTCCAAGCTTCGTCGGCATTTTCCCACAAGGTGCTTTCAGGAATCTTGTCTAGCTCAACCATGTCAGGAAAACGATTATTGTTGCTATTGCAGTACAAATAGTTGATGAGTTTGGCACGACACAGAGCTTGCTCGTCGTTTCCGTATGCAATGTCATTCATACCGAAAGGATAGATGTTCGCATAGCGTCCTTGACGTTTTTTCTCCTCCAATTTTCCGTCAGCGACGAAATAGTATTTGATTTCATCCGCGTCTGCGTCACGCAAATTGGTGACAAAATCATCGGCGCGGTCTTGACGAATAAACACGGGGATGGCGTTGTCATAAACCTCGTCCGGCATGTTCATCCCCAAGACAAAGTTGCGCCGTTGGTCAGCCATAGCCAGGAAGATGGAAAGATATTGTTGGTCATCCATGGCCCACTTTTTGAATAGTCCCTGAATGTCAGAAGAATATGCATCTCCTTTGATAAACTCAAATTCCACGTCAAGGAAACCTGTCTGGTCAAAATCCGAGGAGAGCAAATTCGTCTTCACCGCATCAGAGTCTTCAACAAAGGCATTCTCTTTATAAAGATAGGGTTGCACTTCGAAAAAGTGTCGATTACGGGTGGCGAAGAGCATGAGTTCTTCGTCGGCATTCTGCTCAATGAACGTGATGCGTGTACGGCGGGAAAGGTCTTGATCAAAGTTTGGGAAGTGCAGCAGATGAGCCGCTTCCATGGCGAAAGCCACTGCAAAATTAGAGGTTCCGACAAAGACCAAATGCACACACTTATTGTCTTCAGGCACAATCCCATTTCCGTAAACCGTCGGATATTTGAGTTCTTCTTGGGGCTTGTTCTTCTCGTGATAGGAGCGTTTCACAAATACTTGTTGAGCCCACCCCGCATAAAAATTATATGGGATGAACTCTATGTTCAGATTGCTAATTTCTTTGAAAATCTCAGTGGTTTTAAATGCTGCGTATGTGTCAAGGTCTTCGAAAACGCAGGTAATTCTCTTTGGCTTTTGCTGAAAATCATTCTCAATCAAGTAATTTCGGATACTATCCACGCATTCCACGTTGATGGCATCTTGTGCCGGGAGCGAACGGTTGCCCACAATAAATATCTCTTCTGCCGCCTCAAGATGAATGTCGGCATAATCGTCTTTTACCATGCGGTGACCGTAGGTAATAAAAATATGATCCATCTTGTCGCGCGCCACAGTACGCTGCAATTTTTCGCGAACGATATTGGCATCCACAGATGTAAGAAGCAGCACGTCCGCATCTTTGTTTAGTGCCTTTTGGAAAATGGTATGAATGATCGAAGGCACCATGTCATCATAGCCCATAATGATATAGTGACCCGACTTGACATAGTGCAGCAATCCGTTCCTATGCGCTTCAACCCGTCGGTCTATGAAGTTGGTAATCACACCGATAATCATGCCGTTGAACAAAACAAGTCCTAACAAGTAAGTCAGGCTGCATGCAACCAGCATCCTCCACCCATGTGTTTCACCGCCCATATATATTTCGTTAAACGCATTAGAGTCGATTAGCAGATATAGTGGAAGCAACCAAGGACTGACCTTTTTTTGTGCACAGAAGCTCGCCCAATCCGCTCCTGAGAAAGAGAGACAAAGATATGACACCAGCAATGCTGCCGCTAACAGAATCGCCAAAACACCGACCTGTCTCCATGGGCTTTCGGACAGGGCTCTGTCGACAAAGAGTTTGAATTTGTTACGTTTGGGGTTCATAACATGTGGTTTTAATGGGTTTAATTAAATGTCATATTGACTGTTGTTTTGTGGCTCCTGCTACGTGTTTTATTTCACACCGGCTTCTTCATCACCACACCTGCCATCTGGTCAGGGGTGAGCAGGTTATATGTCTGCACAATTTCAATCCCTGGAGCGTCCTTCACGGTGGGCATTCCCATGCGGGTGGCAAGCCAGAGGTAACGCTTCTTGCCTTCGGTCACATAGTATTTGTTGCCCTTCAGCTTAACTTGCAAGTTGCCGGTAGCAGCAGTGCGGAGGTTCTCGTCCTTGAACTTGGTCAGTTCTTGCATGGGGATATCCATGAATGTGTCCACATCGATGGTACCGTCCTTGAATGCCTCTGTCATGCGCTCCGTCTGATACGAGATATTGTTCCAGAACTCGTCTTTGAACACTGCATCGTTGGCATACGCCATGATAGCCTTGGGGTCGCTGTACATCGCCAGCAGGTCGTTCACCATCTTGTCTCGGTCCTCCTGCGGCAAGTCGCTTGGCACACCCTGCTCAATCACAGGGCGCATCTGCTCTGCAAAGAAGGCTCTTTTCCTCTTCGTCATAAACCGCATCACCCTTGCCATCCGTTTCAGTCCGTCAATCTGCCGCATCGTCTCCGATCCCATTGTGTCGGGGCGGGTATTTGACAACAGTCTGGCCAACCTTCTATGCTGATTGTCGGTCAATTTCACATCAATGAACGAAGGATAGTCCTTTTCTTCCAAGAATCGCTTTTCCTTGGCATCATATACTTTTATCTTTACCTTTTTATCGTCGCTTCGGTCTTTGTTGATGTTTGCCACCATGACCAATTCCGCAAGAGTCCACCATGAATTCGTATAGGTGTCATTGTAATAGACCCACACCTCATCAACCTCCCTGATATGGTCGTCGAGCAATCCCGCCAGCATCCATCTGCGCATTGGCGTGTGAGCCTCGTAGTCACCACAGAGCGAGCCTGGGGGAAGAACCTTGATTTCCACCTTTCCTTTGGCCTCCTCTTCTTTCCTGAACTGCTCCACCTCTTCGCTACAGCTATTGCGGTAGCTGATCATCACACGAGTCTTACCGCCTCTTTTCTGCCCGTACTTTTCAAGAGACTTGACAATTGCCTCTTCCATTCGTTTCATGTAATTGACCACGACATCAGGCGATTCAATTACAAACCTGTCGAACAGACTTTCATCTTTCAATTCGACCAATTGTTTTTCAAGCCATTCGAGCAGGTCTTCATCTTTGTTTCTAGTTCTCTTCGGTGTGATGTTCAAGGGCAAAACTTCCGACCCGTCCTCGTATTGTTTTTCACTGAACACAAGGATATGGTCAAGGATATTGACATGTGCTGTCAGAAGAGGATAGACTATTGACAGTGTCAGGTCATCAGGGATGGTAGCATCCACAATAGTTGCCACGTCCCGACACACAGCCTGCATGAAGTCAAATTGTGACGACTCCTTTGATTCATATACCCGAACCGAGTATCCAAGTTTTTTTGCGAGATGGATAATCTGTTCAAAATTCTCGCTGTGCTTTTCGCCTGTAAAGTATGATAGGGTCATAATGCACTGTATTTATTCGAGATAATACCGTTTGCGTTCTTCTTGTGTCAACGGATAGTTCTTGAAGAGCTCGCAAGTTTGGTCAATTAGTTGTTGGATAGGCGGAAAGTCCCATATATAAACATTGTTGCCTACTGATTTTGAAACGATTTTCCGATTATCACCATTATTAAAAAAAGCACATTCTCCAAACAAGCTATCTCCAATATTAACACCTGAATTCACATCCCATATAATAATTGAATCATTTTTAGCTGTACTAAGACAATATTTTCCGTCATCACTGAAACTAAAGAATCCCGTATCACATTCAATTGTTTTTCCGACTTGCTCACCTGTTATTATATCCCATATTTTAATGGTCTTATCTTCTAATACAGATAGTATGTGTTTGTCGTCGGGACAAAAAAAAGCAGATTTTACGAAAGGTTCCTCTATAGGTTTTCCTATTTGTCGACCAGATTCGACATCCCAAACCCGTATAGTTCCATCAATAGATGTAGAAACGACGTGTTTCCCGTCATTACTAAAATAAACGCATAGAACAAAGTCATCATGTCCCTTTAATGGATTGTGAACGAGGTGGCCTGTATCAACATCCCAAATTCTTATAGTTTTGTCATACGATTTCGATACTGTTTGCATTTCAACCTTATTCCTTAAATCTGTTTCCTGAATGAAGCGCAACTCCCATTTTGCTTTATGTCCTGATGCTGATACTATATACTTCCCATTGGGACTGAATGTGCTAAAAGTACCTCCATCGGTGAGTGGATTAAAACCTTTCATTATTTGTTCGCTTGTCTCCGCGTCCCATATCCAAAGGGTATCCAATAGTATGGCTTCATCAAAAATTTCAGCCATGATCCGTTTGCCATCAGAACTGAACATTGCATTGAACGAATGATTTGTACTGATGTCTGAAAAGAGATAAAGTTGTCTTCCTGTATTGGCATCCCATATCCTAATAGTGTTATCTTTTGAGGCGGATACTAAACGGTCGCCTGTAGGACTAAAAACCACGGAGTAAACTACGTCAGTATGCCCTACCATTGTTGTACCAATTTGTTTTCCTGTTTCGACATCCACAATACTAATTCTACCATCTTCTGATGCCAAAACAATTCGTTTTCCATCTGGGCTAAATGGATTTAAATAATAATCTGTATTATCTACTAACGAAAAAGCAGGTTTGAGTGCTCCCCTGATATTCCAGATCCTAATAGTATTATCCACTGAGACTGACTCTATCCGGTTGCCATCAGGATAAAAATATTTCCATTCGGGTTCAATTCGTGGGAAATCTTTTCTCTCTTCGATTTCAACATCCCAAATTCTAATAGTTTTATCATCCGAAGCAGACACTATTAGTTTACCATTTGGACTAAAGGCCACAGAATTGACACGTCCCTTATGCCCAACAAGAGGAGGACAAATCTTCTTTGGGGAGCTAACATCCCAAATTCTAATAGTTTTATCATCTGAAGCAGACACTATTAGTTTACCATTCGGACTAAAGACCACAGAATTAATACGTTCCTTATGCCCAATAAGAGGGAAACATGTTTCCTTTTTAGATTCAACATCCCATATTCTAATAGTATTATCATCTTGAACCGACACAATTCGTTTATTATCTGGACTGACGACAGCATAATTGATTCGACTCTTATCCCTATTAATCCGAAATAAGCCTACAGTTTTTCTGGTTTCAATATCCCAAATCCTAATTGTGTTGTCATCAGATGTCGATACTACTCGTTTACCATCCGAACAAAGAACTGCTGAATTTACAGAACTCTGGTGCCCAACAAGAGAAAGACAAGTTTCCTTCCCGGCTTCAACATTCCAAATTCTAATAGTTTTATCGTCTGAAGCAGACACTATTCTACTACCATCTGGACTGAAAACAGCCGAATTGACACGGCTCTTATGACCAATTAGAGGGGATCTGGTTTGCTTCCCTGTTTCTATATCCCAAATTCTAATAGTATTATCGTGTGAAGCAGACACTATTTGTTTACCATTCGGACTAATAACCACAAAATCAGCAGAGCAAAAATTTTCTAATATAGAAGATGTCAGTATCCTTCCCGTTTTCAAATCCCAAATTCCTGTAACACCATCACTTATAGAAACCGAAATAATATAATCTCCATTAGGACTAACTTCAGCAGAACTAACAACAAAGTGATGCCCTCTAATAACAGCCGTATTTCGAGTCGATGCAGCTCTTAAGACCGATTCAGCTTCAGCCGTTATTGGTATATCAAAGTCTGTATATTCCGAGGGAAGGACCTCCATCATCAACCTCCTTGACAAATAGGAGTCTCCAGATTCTAAAGCCATGCCAGCCTTCTCCGCAATGAATCTACTTTTCGTCCGAAGAAGATTATTCCTTTGTTCTCTTTGAATTCTCTCCTCTTCTGCTTTCTCCTTCTCATATCGATTCCAAAGCGAATCAAAGCCAAGCCCAAGCATACCCGCCACGACCTTAACAAATGCAACATCACGACCTTGTTTAGCGGCATCGCCGCCTAATCGTTCTTCGTTCTTGGGAAGCGCAAGTAATGCTGGTGGAAAGAATTCCTTGGGAGAGTTTCCCTCAACGATAAAAGGAAAGATACGGTCAGTTCGACCGAGAGAGATAAATATCTCGACCTCTTGATTTACCCATGGGGATGCTGCCGCTTGTGGCGAGCATACAACAATAAGATTTTGGGAGTTTTCAAGCGCCCGCTTTATCTGTTCAGGAAGATTACCCGCACTCAGTTCATCAATGTCACGAAAAACCGGACGTAATTCTTGACGAATATCGGTACGCCCATTGAAAGATGCGGGCAGATGATAGTGCTCCAACTCATGTTGCAACCATATTGCCCACTCAACATCTTCGCTCTTATAGCTTATAAATGCGTAGTATTCTTTGTTGTCTTCCATATTGTAATCAATCGTTTACTTTTTCCATTTTATCTGTGGGTTATTCCCTTATATTAATCGTAAGGCAAGTGCCTGTCCCGCTGTCCTGCAAGCAAGAGAAAATTTGTGTATTAAAGTTCCTGTCCCCTTGATTCGCGGCACGATTACGTTCCACAACCGTATTGGGGTCAAACACAGTGTGTATTAGCGAGTCTGCTTTCTCCAATTCGCCATTCTCTATGCAGATGTTGATTTCAATATCTATAGAATCCAGTTGATCATAGTCTGTACGAGCATAACGGTCAGCCATATCTCCGATCAGGGAGAGGTACTTTTCATATTTTTCTTGCAAATCCTCCAATTCCTTTCGATATTTCTCAGCTGTCAGTTTATGATTGTTGTTTTCCTCCTCTATTATAGCTTTCTTCTTTTGGTAATTTTCCTCTGCCACACGCCTTGCATTTTCTTCAATGCGTTTCTTGTCTGCTTCCAATTGAATAGTATCAACCATTGTGATATAAAAAGGTACATGAGAGGAGAACACCAACGACCTCCCTATCATATCTTTGTCCTTTAACTCGTATCCATTCTTCTGCACTCTCAGCAGTTTGATTGCATCTCCATCTTTCTTGTTGTACGCAGAAAGATAGAACTCACCCGTTACAGAGCTCGTAGTCGCATTCACCATCCCCACCATCTGAATCGTTACATTCTCCAGTGGCACACCCGATTTCCCCGGACGGCCAAGAGTCTTTACAAATCCTTGCTGTGTTTGGGCAAATGACAAAAAAGGTACTAGAACAATGATAGTAAAGATTATTCTCTTCATAAGCATTATCTCATTAATATTTCGATTTCACGTTTCAGACTATCATTCTCCTCTTGTAGTGTTTGAATTCTTTTCTGCAATACTTTAGATGTTTTTCTGTACGCATCTAACTTATCTGCTTCCATTTCCTCTTGTGTTGATAATGTGATTACAAGTGGTGCACTTGAAGCAACCATTTCTCGTCCTATTAATTCTGGATCAACCAAAATGTATCCGTTTTTATGTATTGACTGTAAACTGTATTTTTCGCCATGATTAATATTTAACCAAAAATTTCCCTCTCCATCTGAAACTACCGCATGTCTTCCTCTGACTTGAATAATTACGCCTGACAAAGGTTTTCCAGGTATTAGTTGACCATTGACCATACGACCTTTCGTTTTAACACGACCAGCTACAACTCTTTCATTTATCACCTCATCTTTTATTTGTATCTCTTTTTGTTGTTCTTTTATTAAAACAAAGCTTTTTTCTAATGAATCATTCTTCTCTTTCAGGGTTATGACCATTTTAATTATAGAGTCTTTTTGTATTTGATTTATTTGTAATTGTTTATTCAAAGAATCATTCAACAAAGCCACTTCGTCTTTTTGTTTCTGAATAGAGTCTCTTTGAGCTTTATACTCTTCTTTCGCTTCTCGTTCATTTATTTTCCCCCTTTGAAGCCATAGGAATAATGCCATAAGCCCAACAAACGCAATTGCAAGTATAGAAAATAGAGACAAACGTTTTCGCATCTTTTGGGCTTGTTCTCGCAGCAATCGTTCTTCCCGCTTTTTTGCTTCCTCCGCCAATCTTATCTCTCTTCTCTTTGCAATAATGGGACAAAGGCAGTCATGGACTATTTCAACATAGTCCTCACCATCAATTTTGGTGATTTTTATGATCCTGTGTTTATTGAGGATTTCTTTATATTTGACGATTGGCAGTGTTCCTCTAAAACGCCTCCCACTATCCTTTGGTATTGTACCAAACGTAGTGACAGCTTTCACCCTGACCCTTTTACCATTTACATCCACTAAGTCAAACATGGCGGTATCAATATCTTTGCGGATGAGGTCAGGTGTAACCGTATCCTTTTTCTGATGGGAAAACTCCTTGACAACTGACTCTATGGTTTCATCATAGAACTTTTCAAGAATTATGTTGAGTGATTGACCAATCTCGTCAGTGCTGAGTTTAGTAAAAGTAGCAATATCCTTTTCCCAAGAATCGCAAACGACAGAAAGTAACAAGGCAGGAATAGCGGGAAGGTTCTCTGCAATAGTCCTTTCCGGCTCACGTGAATACTGACCAACGAAATGCATTAAAACTTGCTCGACTTTGTCTTCATCGAAACGTTCCTGCAGGGTCATCACCTTCTTGGCTCCTTCGTATGTCAGAGCCTTCAAACAATAGCGGTTGTCTTTCAGTCCTGGGATAAAACATTTCTGCATTCCCCAATAGTCTAACTCACCAATGAATTCTTTGCGAAGTGAGAATACTGCCTTAAATCCTTTTTCCTCCTTAATAGAGGGAAACGACGCTTTGTTGCCAATGATTTCCCTGACCTTTTTGGCAATTTCATCTGGGCAACTATCAGACGAAACATCCTCCAGCCAATCAAAGAACTTCTTTGTCCATACGATAGAGCCTGGCTGGTTGAACACCTCCTCGAACTGGTCAAAGACAAACACAGGTGTAAAGGTTAAGCCCATTGCCTGTGGTCTGTAGTTCCTCAACTTCCACCAAGAGTATTTGCTCAGTTCTCGCTGTAGTTCAGTACGGAAATCTAATCCTTGGAAATCAGTGGAGCAAATCTTATACTCAATGTTTACGCCTTTGTTCTTCTCGTTATACTCAGCAATGCTGTCCTTGATACATCGGTCGATGATTGTATCAAGGCTATCTGGTGTTACCTTATAGTCATCACTAGTGAAAGTAATGGCAATGGGGAAGTACATGTTCTCCCTGAGCAACGGGAACACTCCAGCATTCAACAATGATGTTTTGCCTTCACCCGACTCTGCATAACATACGGTAAAGTCATTGCGCACTATCAATCGGAAGAGTTCCTGCGATTCTTCTGTGCGACCTTTAAACCGATAAGCGTCATCCTCGGTATAGGGCTGTAGTCCTAAGAAAGTGTTATCTGCCATAGCCTTACCATTCTATTTTTTCAAATACACTTGCATTCTTCTCATCGAATGAAATCATGTCGATTCCATTAAACAGTGTGTTGGGAAGGACACCAAATCCCGCCACCTGTTCGATATAACCTTCTGTGATGGCGACTTCATTATAGGAGGAGTTCTTGACAATTACAGGAATGGCATAGTTGGACTTCAGTTGCGTCGGGCTATCACTTTTCTTACACTCCGCCAACCAGTCGCGAACCAAATAGGTTTCATCCTTCAAACTCGATGTGTTAGTCAACTTATGCATCCAGTTCCCAGTAATGATAGGCATGAAGTGGGCAGAATGCTTAATGCCATTCTTAATCTTCTCCCAATAGGGGCTTCCAGGAGTGATTTCGCCTTTCCCTCTATCATCAAACCATGCCTTCACATTCATGTTTTTCAATGCCTCGAAAATGACATTAGCTATTTGCCGGTCTTCACTGGCATACGAAATGAATACATCAAAATGCTCCTCTGTATCTATCTGTGCATTCCGTTCTTCTGCCTCCTTCTGTTGCTCTTCTTGCAAAAGTTTAGTTGCATCCACAAGAATATCCTTTACCTGCTCGTCAGCAGAGAAGTTTTTCTTCTTTAAAAAGTTCTCGAAGCTATCCTCTGGTTTTTCCTTGTTGATCCAATATCCCTGTGTTGTCTTTAAATTGCTTATTCTTCCAACCTGTGTAGGTTGCCAAAGGAAGCGGAAAAGCCAGTTAGGCAAATTACAGCCAAGCACAAACAGCTTCTTCTCATTCTCTTTCAAAAAGTCGGTCAATCCCGTTGCTCCGTACTCCTTATGGTTGTGAGAGAGCAAGAAGGTCAGCAACAAGTCTTCATCTGAAACCCACTTAGAACCATCTTTAGCCTGACCGAAGATGTGATATACGCACCTTGAGGACAATGTGCTGTTTTCTTTATTCAGTTTATACCAGATAGACTTATAATCCTCTATTTTACTTTTTAGTTGTTGTTCTATAATATCAAAGCAAACGGTTGTAATGATAATAGGGAAGTTGAATGACACAAGAAAGTCAAGCACCTCATCCTTCAGCTTGATACATGAACGATTCTCATTGACAAAATCCATAAAGTCATCCAAGAACCGTCGTTCATAATACTGCGACATCAACGACAGTCCATAATATCCGCGCTCCTTCATCGAAATCACATCAGAGTCTAGGACCTCCACATGAGGGTATTTCTTCTGAAATTCTTTCAGTATAAACTCCTGAAAAGGGATCTCCTCTAAAGAATCCTTCCCTTTATAGACAATCACATCATCACCAATGATTGGAACAATAGAGTTCCTTTTCTTCACCATATCATTGATGATGATTCTCCTTGTTTCTTCTTGTGAAATATATTGTTTCATAATAGCTTAAACACAAAATATTTTCTTTTTTGTATGGTATGGAGATACGTTCATTGGTTCTAAAATATAGCTTCGTGAGGTTACGCCCCCCCCAATTCGTTAGACTTTCCAGCCGTATTGCCCGAAGCATACATCTCCGTATGATCACCATGGCACCTTCACTACACTCCATATGGCGGTCCGCTGATGTTCTGAGGTTTTGGATTTGAAGATCATTCTTCGTTTCCTTTCAGTTTAGTACACACTAATATGTGTGCAAAAATACGAAATATTTCCATTTACAAAAGGGAAGCTAAGAGCTTACCGAATTGGCACGATGTTTTGGGTCTTACTTCAACCCTCCATAGCTCTTGGCAGCCGCTTCTAATGCCTCTTCGGTGGTGAATTGCTCGTAATACTTGCAACGGGTAACGATGTCCTGCGACGAACAGTTCTTCCCCATCACACGCACCAAGGCCCAGCCTTTCATCTCGTTGGCGAAGTCGCTGTCCAGCAACGCCAAGCATCCGTCCACAAGGGTAAACTCGTCCCGCTTTACCTCTCGCATCCTGAAAACCACTTGGGGGCAATCCTCACGACGAAACTGTTGTTCGGCAGTGTAGAGCATAAAAACCTCAAAGGGACGAACATCGTCGGCTTGGCGGTCGGTGATGAGTGCTGGAGTCCCATCCACCTCACCCAATCGTAGCTGAATTGGAGACAGATTGCCCTCACTCACGGGAATATCGGGTATCAACAGCGAGCCCTCAACCTCCGCTTTGTTTTTCGGCAGGAAGACCACCGGCAACTGATTGGCCAACGAGAGGAAACGGTGGTAAGCGGTCTTGCTTTGAGTAAACATGGGCGACCATCTTGACAATTCTTTCCACAGGGCGATGCTGTGGCGCATGCGCTGCCGTTGGACGAACTGCTTGCGGCTGTTGCTGCGACGGCCTTCGGAGGTGGATACTCGTGTGACGACCGATCCGTTCCGAATGTATTTGGTCACGCCCAGCGACGGAATCTTGCCGATGATTTCGACCCCTTTGGATGGTTGTTTGAATTTCATTGTTTAATGATTTAATGTTGTAGTACTCTTTGTTACGTATCTCGATTGTTGTTGCATCGCCGAAGGCAAACACTTAGGAATGAGCAGGCTCGACATTTGGTCGAAATTGATACGTTACATCTCCATCATTTCTGCATTGAAAAATCGAAGAACTATCGAACAACTAACGGAGAACTATCGAAGAAATGACGAAAAAACAATAATATTACCTGCTCCTTACTCTCCTTCTTTTCCCTTACGTTTCTTTTGCACTTGCGGCATCACACGACAACACGCATGGGTTGAAAACGAACTATATTCTCATTTATTCTTGTTCCTTTGTTTTTCTTGTTTTTTCCTTTCTTTCTTGCTTTTCTTGATCATCTTGTTCAGCTTTTTGGTCACCCCCCTTTTAGAAAGTTTTTCACTGGAAAGAGCTATGGTTTTAAAACAAGAAGTCTTTTCGTTGATGAAATTGGTGGCGTCTTCATATTGGCCTTTCTCGCATAAATCGGTCACGCAATCCGCCAAGAATGCATAATAGTTTTGGTCTGTACGCTCTGTCTCTATGAAGTAGTATTCTTCCGCCTTGTCGTATTCCCCGCTTTTGAGAAAGCTTGTATAAAACAGCTGGGGCTCTTTTTCCCATTTCAGGTAAAGTTTCTCCGCCTTGGAAACGGTCTCTTCATTCTTGAGTAGTTCGGTCACCGTTTCTGTGTAATAGCCTTTAATGTCTTCAAAATCTCCAGGAAAGGCATAAATCATATCCGTCGAAGCTGCATAATCTTTAGCCGTCACGAATCTTTCCAAGAGATAGAGATAATCGTAACGGATGTCTGCGAAGCCTTCTTTAAGCTCTGGATAACCAATCAGCAAGGCTTTCGCTTCATAATTGCTGTTGTTGTTCAGCGTTATTTTTATGGTGCGGATCCACTTGTCCTTGATCTTGTCGAAGGGACCTTTGTATTCCCGCAAATGCCTTATGGCTTCGGAAAAATTCTCTTCGTTCAAATCCGTGTTGAGCTCTTCATAAAAGATATTGTCAAGGGCTTTTAATTTGTGCTCTTCTTTTAGCCTGTTCTCTTCCGCAATTCTAATCTCTTGTTTTTTCTCGTGGACATTATTCGCGATGAGTGCCACTATGATGACGACTATAACAACCCCCAAAGCAATCAACAGTTTCACATAATGCCTCCTTATCCAATCCATGGCACTGCGGACATGACGGTGCATCACAGATTCTTTTTCTTTGGATGTATTGGAGTCTGTGGCTTCGTTCTGGGATGAAGGTTCTGCGGTGGCTGCGTTGCTTTGTGACGGATTGGGGTCTTGGGCAGGTCCGGAATCATCACTCGCACGGGTATTGTTCAATTTTTCATCCAATGCTTCTTCCACCTCTTCCATGCTAAATCCTAATTCTTGTGCTTTTTTTATCAGGATTGCTTTGTCTGTTTCTGACAACTTATTGTCAAAGATGAACGCATCGATTAGCGTTTCTAATTCATTGTTAATCATAATAGTTCTTTATTTATTTCATTATAAAACACTCCATTTGTATATTATAAACACGATCCCTCGACTGCAGCTCTCCTCCGGCAGGAAGCGAACACGTCTTTCTTATCAAAAACACCTTGAAGAAACATGTGTTCCTTGTTATTATGGAGGGTGGGGTAGAGCGGAAATTATCAGCGAGGGGTTAGCACAACGACTCCAGGCTCGGCACAAACTTCTTCTGGATGGCTTCCGCGATGAAGGATGCCATCTCTTTATCGCTGAAACCGATGTTCTCACCGAAACGGTACAGCAGACCAAGCTCTTCCTTGGCAAACTTCTTGTCGGACATGATGATATGAATCATGAACTGAAGTAGGTCCGGGCGCATACCGGGGTTGATATTCAGTATGTTGCCAACGGCGTCGTTGAATGTTTCGACCACATTTCCGGCAGCAATCTCTTCAAGGAAGCGGCGCGGGAAAATCTGAAGGCCAGCCAGCATGTCAAGAATATCGTTGAGCTCTTCCTCTGTCATCCCTTCGTCTGATGTTGCCACAAGTATGCCAGCAGATGCGATGAAGCGTGCCACATGTTCGTCAAGTTCCGAATCTCCCACTTTCAACAGGATGGAGATAAGCTCGTCCATGCCATTGGTTAACTCTTCTTCCGAATGGGCGTTGGAGAAGAGGTTTAACGCTTGCACGCGGATGGGATTTACAGGATGCGAGGCGCGACTCACGCCCTTGTCGTGGAGGAAATAGTCCAGACGGCGGTTGTTGTCGTTCAGAAGAGCGTCCATGCTCACGTTCATTCTCGCCAAGTCAAGTCCTGAAGCCATCTTAAAGAAGGCCGTCACACAGACGTTTAGGTCTCCTGTGGCAATGAAGCCGTAGCGGTCGGCCACCAATTCAGCCAGCTGATTGTGCAACCGGATTTTGTATTGCAAGGATACGGGGATGTTCGATTGGGGCGGGAAAACGAACTGAATGAGGCGACTCAATGCCGTATCTCGATTGATGAGGTGCCCCAATTCGTGTCCGATGACGAAGCGTAGTTCATCCTGAGTCATCAGGTCAAAAAGCCCCGAGTTGACATTGACGATATGCGGAGATCCCTCGTCTTCCGCGGCCAAAGAGAACGCGTTGACGGTTGAGTCTCCGGTAATATAGAAATCGACGGGCTCCTTGAAATTGAGCCTCTGCTTCACCTCCTGGCAAAGCTGGTGAAAATCCGGGAGCAGCTCGGGTTGCACCTTCAGGCAGTGCCCCTCCATGCTGCTGCGCCAGTAGGCGTCGTTGCTGGAGATCTTGGTTTTTCGGAGGACTTCCTCCACAACGCTCCCTTGCAGGGCGGTATAGATTTGGGCCGCGAGTTGGCGCTCTAATTCAATGGTGGGGTTGAAAAAGTTCATAATTTTGCTTTTTTGTCAATTATTTACTAGTGGATGAATGTTGATGTCTTGATTAACGGGTATCTATTCCAAGCGTGACACCACTTTCGGAGAACCCAAGGCTGTTTAGTGTTTTGTGTTCGAGAACTTCCCGTAGCTGTGGAATTTGATCCATACGGAGAGCGACGGTGTTGTCTGGACGTAGTCGTAGTAAGGTCAAGTACTCTGGTTGACAAAGTTCGATGTATTGCATTACGCTTTTGACAAATGTGGCATTGTCGTGGGCCAATACGAGGTTGTTCCCCTCAACGGCATCTATGCGAAGATTTATGTCAACAGTCTGTTCGATGCCGAAAAACATCATCTTTTTGCAGACCTTGATGGTCCTCTCGTTCACATAGCTGATCGTGATAATATGTTTATGTTCCTTGGCAAAGGATTGGATTTCCAGGTAGGAGATATGTAAAAACATAATGACGGCTGTTTTATTGTAAGAATATGCTATATTTATTTGATAAAGGTCTTTGTCTTTTCAAAGCTATGCCATTTCCCACACTTCGTACAAATAATCAGGAATCCAGAATCGGGTTCTCTGCAATATACTACGTCGGATGCATACGGGTCCAGAAACAGTCTGACCAATGTTCCGCCGCAATGTTTGCATTTCTTATACTTCACTATGGATACTTCTTGAGGATGCTTCTCCATGCTGGATTGTATGGAAATGTCATCCGTGAAGTGGAAAGGAGTCACTTTTTTGTATCGCCATCGATCAAATAAATGTTTTATATGACTAGGTAGATTCATACGATAAAGGAATTGGGGTTGGTGATGCAGTGTAGATAATGCGTACAGGCGAGAGATGCTTCGGGGAGCGAGGAAGAAATCCAGAAAATATGATTTTACCAAAAAGATCATTTTCGGGGTTATAGTTGAACTTAACCGAAATATACATATTTGCCAACTCGCGAATCAATTCATGTGATAGGTTTTGTTGGCAAGACACGAACAGATCATTCTCATCAAGGATATGTGTTTGGGAAATGTATTTGGTTGATACGCAGAAAAAGTTATAGCTCAAATCGTTCACAAAAAATGATTCCAAAGAGTTGGCGCTGCACAATTCATTGATTCGTTCTTGGTCTGTGAAGAATGCGTCAAAATGAAAATGTTGATTATCAATCACTATAATATTCCAATGGTGTTTTTTCCCTTTAGATGGTTTGTTTATTTGACCTGAAACAATATAGCTGTTGATGCCTAAAATATCGAAAAGATCTTTTGCCGCAGTTGCGTAGTCTAAACTGTTCGAAGAGAGATATTCTTTTCCGTATTTCTCCAATAGTTTATAAACAAACATCACTCTTTCTACAGGTTGGAATTCTAAGACCGTCTCCATGAAATTGTCTTCTTGGCGAAATAAACAAGTTTTTGTGTCTAAAATTAATTGCCTTATATGCTGGCTGATGGGATACATAATGATTGTATTTTGGAATTTATGAATGTTTTTATGTCGAAAGGAGGAAGCAAATTCGTTAATAGTTCCTAATCTTCACCAATAAGGCCACCTATGTTTGAGGTGAATATCTTGCGAATAAATGAGGTGATAGGAGACATCCTCTGATTAGGAATTTTCCGGAGTGTTCCATTCTCTTTGCGGATTTGGAGTTGTTCCGTTAGTGTCTTCAATTCTTCGTCGCATTTGGGACAGGTGCCGGGACAATCTCCTTCATAATGGCATTCTGACGGCTCATACTCGATGTCATTGAGTTCAGCTGCTGCTTTGCGGATGTCTTTTAAGAGTTTACAGACACTTTTCCCTGATACTGTTTTTGCCTGTGCCTCATTCAATGAAGTTTTGTATGTGAAACAGTCAAATCTCCTCAGTCCCATTTGGAGCAGTTCCTCTTTCGATTTCCGAATGTCATTTTCGGTGTTGAACCCTTTGATGGATGGGATACGTACCAAGACTTTTTCGGCCGCCCCTTGTTCAACTAAAAAACGAAGATTCTCCTTGACCAATTGATTGTCCGTCCCGGTATATGCTTGGTAGATTGTCGGATTCATGTCTTTAATGTCCACGATAAACTCATGGATACATGGAAGTACTTTTTCGATAGATTCTCGTTTCACGTTTAGGGAAGTTTCAGCTCTCAGTTTCCATCCGTTGTCTTTGCATAGCTCATGAAACGCGGAAATAAAAGTAGGGTAGTAGAGGGGTTCTCCTCCGCCGAAAGTGATTCCACCTCCAGTTGCTTGAAAATAGAGGTCATCCATTTTTACATATTGATATATTTCCGAAGGACTGATGTTTCTAGCATCATTG
>Ga0265299_10002207_pt1 | contig 20376 bp, 14 predicted proteins | sample AusTroGonzalo_MG_4_FD_193485 | JGI IMG/M metagenome (GOLD analysis project Ga0265299, IMG submission 193485) | Bovine rumen microbial communities from tropical cattle in Woodstock, Queensland, Australia - Gonzalo_02 | ecosystem: Host-associated > Mammals > Digestive system > Stomach > Rumen ... | reverse complement strand
GCATGATGAATTTACCGCCCAGGTCGGTGACGGGGCCCTCATAATCGGCGATGCCGGCCTCGTCTCCAACATAGACGAACTTGCCGTCTTTGACCACCAGGGCGTTGGCCTGGGGATGATTCTTGTCGGAAGTGAAGATTTTAGCGTTTTTAATAATGTGGTCAGATTTCATAGTCTCAGTATTTTTATTGTTTTGTTTCCTTAACATAACAGGCCACCAGGCCGTAAGTGATGGTAGGACGGATCCAGATTTCCGTGAGCATATAAACGGTATACTCGTCGGTGGGCTCAAGGAGGATATCCACGTTATAGAGCACCGCAATGAGCATGTCCACGATGAAAATCAGCCAAAGGTTGCGTTTGGAATAGGTCTTCCAATCCTTCCGGGCATAGAAGTAGGTGAGCAGGATGATGAGCAGTACCGAGAGGGTCAGGCTTCCCAGGTGGATGGGATAGTAGACGATGTGCGGGGCAAAGAGGATGTCCCTCAGAAGCACTGTAATGCCCACATTGACGGTGCACCAGTAGTTGAACTGCTGCGTGGTGATGGGCCCGTTGAAGAAGTACATCCACATCATCACGATACAGGCAATATAGAACACGTTGAGCACCAGCTCGGGCCATGCGTTCTCCAGGCCGAAATGCCATACTCCGTAGAGCATGACGCCAACGGATAAAACAGCTGCAATGGCGGTAATCAATACATTGGAGATGTCCGATTTGTTCTTAAATCTTATTCCCATGGTTTTATGTTTTAGGTTATTGGTTATTTTACGTTGAGGCACATCATGGTGAGGTCGTCGTTGGGTTCGGCCCCATCTCTGTGTTTATCTATGTCGGCCGTGATGTCCTGTATAACCTGCCGGGCCGATTCAAAGCTGCAGTTCCGGAGGAAAGCGAGCAGGCGGTCGTCCCCAAACTGCTCGTGGGCAGGATTTTCGGCCTCGTTGAGGCCATCGGTATAAACAAACAGCGGGCGGCCTTTGATGTTCTCGATCTCGTCTCCCTGGAACTCCAGTCCCGGTAGTACGCCAATGGGAGCATTGGGGTGCATCTGAATGAAGTAGCAGCCCTTTTCAGGGTCTCCAAGAATGGGCGGATTGTGGCCGGCATTGCAGTAGGAGAGGTGCCCTGTCTGCAGATCCAACAGGCCGAGGAACATGGTAACAAACATGTTTCCTTCGTTATCCGCACCCGAAAGGGCATCGTTGATGCGGGTACAGATCTCGGCCGGCGTCATGCCCTGCTTGGCCAGCGTCTGGAACAGGCGGGTGGCCTGGGCCATGAACAGCGAAGCGGGTACACCCTTGCCGCTCACGTCTCCCACGGCAAAATAGAGCTTGTGGTCTGCCAGCATATAGCCGTACAGATCTCCTCCCACCTCTCTGGCAGGCATCATGGAAGCATACATGTCCAGCCCCGGATAGACGGGGAACATGCAGGGGACCATGGACATCTGGATGTCGCGAGCGATTCGCAGTTCGCTCTCCATGCGCTCCTTGATGGTGGTGGTCTCTTCCAGCTGGTCGTAGGCTTCCTTCAGCGCCTCGTGGGCCTTGTGCAGCTTTTTATCGGCCCTCCTTCTGAAAATGATATAGATGGTAAAGGCTATGATCAGGATAATGACCACCAAAGCGGTATAGATTTGCCGCTGTCGGGCCGATCGGGCCTCGGACTCTACAATCTCCATATCTCTCACGTGGATGGAGTGAAGCTCGCTGGCATCCAGCTGCCGATTATTGATGATGGCAGAATCCAAAACCTCGCAGATTTGCCGCGCCGTATGGTTGATGGAGTCTTTCTGACCCAGCATCTGGTGGGCACGGTATTTCTTGAGCAGATAGCGCTGGATGTTGTCCAGTGAATACATCATGTTCTCCTTTTGGAGGTATTCCATAATACTGCGGTAGCTGGCCACCGCCTCATCCCAGCGATGGGCAATGGACAAGTACTCACTTGCATTGGTAAGACCCTCCAGGGTTTGGGCGAAATCCGTTTCCTGATAATCCCGGTATTCGTTTTCGGCCTCTTCGTGGCTCCCTACGCCTTCCAAAGCGGCGGCGTGGTACAACTTGTACCGGGCCCACTGCTTGTCAATATAGCTATTATCGGCAGGGAATTTCTGCTTGTATTCGTGGAGCAGATCTCCTAAACGGCGGGTCCAGAACAGAGCCTTATCATAGCCTTGAACGTTAATCCAGATGTAAGCGACGTTGTTGATACCGGCCAGGGCGTCACGAAAGGACGTGCTGGACTCCTTGCGCCGGATATTGTCCATATGCATCTGATAGGCCCGCTCCAGCATATCCGTAGCGGAAGCATCTTCCTTGTTCAGGTATGTCTTGGCGCAGCCGGCGAAAATGAGCAGGTTGGTATAGTCGCTGGTGGTGTCGCACTGGATTTTCTCAAGCCGGGTAATGATGGGAATCGCGGTATGGAGGGCGGATGCGTATTCTGCATATCGGCACAACTGGCTGGTAAGATAGCTGGCCGATTTGGCATAGTAGGTGAGGTCGACAGGGTCCTCAGAGTTTTCCGTGACCCGGATGGCCTCTTGCCAGAAGTACTCCGCCAGCTCGCGCTGACCCAGCTGGTAGTGGGCATAGCCTTGCCAGTAATTGCTCTCACCCTTGGAAAGCTTTCCGGCCTTGCCCAGACTGTCTGCCAGGGACTGCATCCGTTCATAGTCCCTGGCCTTGGAAGCCGCGTCAATCAGGTTGACGGCTTCCTGGGTGGAGGACTTGCCGGTCATAGTATGGCAGCCGGAGAAGGACAGCACTACGGATGCTGCCAACGCACAGGCCAATAGGGGAATTCTATGGGAAATCATATCAATCAATGTCTTTAATCATATGCACATCTCTCTGCGGGAACGGGATGGTAATGCCGTTTTCCTTCAGAATCTTGTAGATGAGTTCCTTGCACTGATACCGGTATTCCACTTGCTCCGAAACCAGCACGTACTGTCTCACCGCCACATTCACGGAACTGTCCCCGAAGTCGTCGAAACGGATATAGTGCCCGTAAGTGGGCTCCACGATGTCCCGGCCGAACTTGTCCTTGGTCTTGAGCACCTCCAGTCCTTTCTCCAACGCTTCCCTTACCTTCTGGAAATCGGTACCGTAGGCAACGCCCACCGTGATGATGGTAAGCTCGTAAGAATTGTTCCGGGTAAGGTTGGTGAAGCTCTTGCTGAACAGGGATGAGTTCAGGAAAGCCACCTGGGTACCGTAGAGCGTTTCCACCAGGGTGGTCTGGTAATTGATGTCCACCACTTTGCCACGGACCCCGTCGCAATCGATCCAGTCTCCAACCCGCAGGCGGCCGCCCATGAGCTGGATGCCGTATATGAAGTTGTTGAGGATATCCTTGAGAGCCAGACCCACACCGGCCGACAGACCGCCGGCAATGAGCCCCAGCGATCCGGTGGGTATGCTGAGCGTAACCACGAAGAGGTCCAGGTAAACGAACCAGATAAATACGCTGATGAGACTGTTTCCCAGGGCCAGGTTGATCTCGTTGTTCTGAATGGTCTTGCGGTTGTACTTGCGCAGGAATTGACGGTATCTGACCGTCTGCCACACAATGTGGATGACCTTGTTCACATAACGGAACACGGCGAACATTCCACCCAGGAAGAGGAGGTCATAGACGGTTACCTTGATGGTTCCCTGACGGAAGAAAGGCTCCTCGAAAATGGTATGGAACAAGTCGTTGAATTCAAAGATATTCAGGGCCAGGTAAATGCAGGTGGGGAGGGAGTAGATGACCAGAATGGGAATCAGGACCTCCCGGATCAGGTCATAGAACCAGGTTGCACTGAACTGCAGCTGGTCCTTGGCCGTCCCCGTCACATAAGTGGTCTTGGCTTTATAGGCCGATATCCGCTTGTTCAGCCGCTTTTCCTTATACTGGAGCGTGAGGCTCCATATGGAGGCGATGGCCAGGATGAAAGCCAGCTGGAAGAACCACCACACCAGGATGATCAGCGCCAGGAAAATGTAGCCCACCCAGCTGATGATCATGGCGGAGCCGGTAATGAAGAGCGAAACCCATCCAATCACGGAATCGGTTGCGTCGGTCTTTTTGCTTCGCCGTAAATTGGCCGTCAGCTGCCAAAGCGTCATCACCAGCAGCAGGGGAGGGAAGACGAAATTCAAAACGGCGTTGGGTACGAACAGCACCCGCAGGCTGATCACGAACATAGCCGAGAAAATGGTGGGCAGGTAGATCATGACGCTGTTTTTGAGCTTCTTGGGCTCCAGCCGGATGAGCAGGGCCGTATTGATGGCAACAAGCAGCCAGATAAAGGTGCGCATGATGCTCATTCCCTTGCGGGCTATGTCGTCATCTACACTCTCATAACTGAGGACAACGAACAGGACGCAGGCCAGCAGGATGGCCAGATAAGGTTTCTGCTCCGGGGCCACCCTCTTTCCAAGGGGCTTTATAAAACGGTAGAGAGGGATCAGGAGAAGGGCTGAAACCGCCCAGAGAAGGAGGAATGCCACAAAGTAGAAGAGCAGCCAATAGAGCTTGGCCACATTGGACAGCTGATAGTTATTGGTAATGACATCCCTCAGGCGCTCCCCATCCCGCTCTTTCCGGAGCAGAATCTGGGCAGAGGACAGGCCAAATTTATCGGCCAGTTCTGTCCGGGCCTCGTTCAAGTAGTAGACGGGATTCTTGAGGATGGTAATCCAGGGCGTCTGTCCCTCCACAAATACCTTTTTCTCGAGGATGTCATAGTAGTTGACGGCATACTCATACGATTCCTTCATACGGAGTTCGGCCTCCCGGTAATGGGTGCTGTCGGCCATTACGAGTTCCCGCGTCTCGGCGTACAGTTTCAGCAGCTCGGAGGCGTACAGCAGGCAGGAGTCGCGGTCTATCTGGCCGGATTCGCTCAGGATGAACGCCTCGTGGGAGGCGAGGATGGCCTTCACTTGCTCTTCCAACTCCTGCTGCAGGAGGCTTTCGTTCTGCTGGAGGTGCACGTCCAGCGAATCGTTGTGGTAGGCCAGGCTGTCCGGTACCACTTCCACGTCCCTGAGTTCGGGAGGGAGACGGCGGAGCGACTCAATCAGTCGCGCATACCGGTTCATTTCCGCATCCATGCTGAACACAATGCGGTCGTAGGGCGTGCGATTCTTGGTGAAGTCGTTGTATTCCTGGCATACCTTCTCCAAAGCATAACTGATGTCAAAGGTATAGTCCTGCTTTTGGGAGTACAGCATCAGGGACAGGTCGTTGCATTTTTTGACAATGTCCACCATTTTCTGGTGCTGGACTTCGTACTTTTCCCCCATTACTTCCCGGGTATTGGAAATGTGAAGGTAGTCGTAGTAAAGCTCCCGTCTAAGGTTGGAAAGCGTGGCGTCCAGGCCCAATCCCGTGAAAACGGCGAGGGCCGGCAACGACAAAAGAAACAGCGCAAAAAGGCTGGTTATTAGTTTGTGTTTTTTCATATTTCCGGTTCAATATTCATAGTTAGTGATTTTTATCGGGAAACGCAATAAAAAAAAGGTCCCGGAATGCAATTTTTGCAAATTCCGAAACCTTTTTGCAAATTCTGAAAGTGTGAGTTACTCTTCGGAGCCGCGCATCCACGTTGTCACGGTGGTCCCCATGTTCTGTTTGAACGTAGCGCTGAACGTGCTGTAACTGTGGAAACCGCTCTCGTAGGCCAGTTGCTGAGCCGTGACAATTCGGTGACTGGCCTCCGCCTCATGAAAAAGGCGGATAAAATGGCGAATACGCAGGCTGTTGATGTATGCGTTATAGGTGATGCCCTGCTGGGCAAAGTGCTGGCTCAGATAATAACGGTTTGTGCCAATGATCTGGGCAAGATGGGCCAGGGTAAGGTCGTGCTGCAGATAAATCTGCCCGTCCTCGCAATGCGTTTTGAGAAGAGGGCCGATGCTGGGATGAATGTCCGGAGACGCAGCAGTCTTCTGTACAGGGGATTCGCTCAGTTGCTGCAACGTTTCTACGCGCCACACCAGCAGCACCACAATCAGGACGTTGTCGATTTGCAGGATATAGAGGTGAAGAGGGGTTTCGCTGGCGCTGCTGTAGAGCAGGAAGAACAGAAGGAACACGGCCAGGATCAGAAAGCTCTGCCTAATTTCCTTGTGCTCCAGATCTGCGTAGTTGTCCTTGAGCCAGCGACCATAGTGCTGGACGGATATGCACATGTAAAGCATAATCAGCACCAACAAAGACAGGACGTAGTAGAGCAGGGGAGTTGATACACCGTAGTCTTTCCGGATAATCCCAAGCGCCACTACAATTAGGACGGGGACCATAGCCACAATTACGGGCCAGACGGGTCTGCGCCGGTCTTGCAACATGGACATCAGGATTCCTGCTATGGTGGGAATATAGAGCAGAATATCCAGACAGCAGACCGTTAAGTATCCGAGGGGCGAGGGATGAATGGCGTAGAAAAGCCAGAACACGTGGCTCGCTGCCAATGCCAGCAGGAAGGACGCTGACCATCTTCTCAGGCGGATAGGGGACGTTACCTCAGGCGCTATGGCATTAGCCCGACGCAGCAGCAGATAGAGGGCCGCTACTGTGTTAAGCATGATTACGCCACCATAAAGGATGACAAAGAATATGTCATTAAAAACAAACTGCTCTTCCATTTCCGAGGTAACTCAGAAGCGGTTATTGGTGGAGGTGAGCGGACTCGAACCGCTGTCCAAACGTCGCACCAGGCGGCTTTCTACATGCTTATCCTGCCTTTGATTTTCGTGGCAAGCCAGCCGGAAGGCGGGCAAACTTACCCTTAGCCTTTAAGTCTTAACCGGATTTAGAGGCGTCCTCCGGAGCAGCCTCAAATGGATGATACCCCTTGAGGGGCCCTTAAGAGGCGGAAGGGCCGAGGGATACTCGTCGGCCTCGCAGCCTTGGCGAGGCGGATTAAGTTAATTTGCTTGGCAAATTAAGCAGCGAGTGCGTAGTTGTTGTTGGCAACTAATTTTTCGAAGTCTGAGATTTACGGGCAAGGCTTCCACGCCCGACATGCTTACCGTCCAGCATCAGCGCTGTCAAAACCAAAACACCCCCGCTTGACGTGAATACAAAGATAAGGATTTTTTATTTAACTTTGCAACCATGAGAAAAAGCCTCATACTCCCCGTATTGCTGCTCACGATGCTGTCCTGTGCTTCGGTCCGGCGGGCTACCCCCATTGCCAAGGAAGACCTCAAGACGTATCCTTCGGCCCAGAAGGGAGACACCAAGCCTGCGGAGGAAAAGAAGAAGGCATCGGCCCAGTCGGAGAAGTATCCCGTGAAGCTGGCGCCCGCTCCGGAGGAAAAGACAACCAAAAGCAGTAAAGTGCCTCTTTCCAAGCAGGTTATAGACTATGCCCGCACGTTTACGGGTACGCCGTACCGATTGGGCGCTTCGGGTCCCAGCCATTTTGACTGCTCGCACTTTACTTCCCACGTTTTCAAGAAGTTCGGTTATACCCTCACGCCCTTTACCCAGGCCCAGTTTAAAGAGGCCCGGGAAGTCCCGTCGTACGCCGACATGCAGGTAGGAGACCTGGTGTTCTTTGGCAAGCGGGGAAGTGTCCGTGACATTGGCCACGTGGGCATAGTGGTCTCTCTCAACCGTGAAAACGGCAGTTTTAATTTCATCCATGCCTCCACTTCCAAGGGGGTTACCGAAGACAACTCCAACCAGCCCTACTTCATGATGCGCTACGTGGGCGCACGACGGGTCTTGCCGGACGAGTAATCCTACTCAACGGTGATGTCCTTGCTGATGGCTTCCCAGGGCGTTACAGTTACATTAAAGTTAAGGCTTACGGCATCTCCTGTGGGTAGAGTGCCCGAGAGGTTGTTGATTTTTCCGGCCTCCAGGAAAACGGTGCTGGTCTTGGTGAAGGACTTGCTGTAGTCTCCCAAACTTAACGTGTACTGTATCGTAAAGGTATAGGAACTGGGAATGCACCAGATTCCGTTGTTGCTGGTGGTGGACAGGGGCGTTGTATTTCCGGTGTTCTTTCCCGTCCAGGCCTTTGTGCGCAGGTTGTAAACACCGCTGATATAAGGTGTAAAGGTGACGGAAGTAATGTTTACGGTATAGCCTTCCGGTTCCGCCAATGTTACTGTTCCCAGCCGGGCGAAGATATGCTCGAAGGTAAGGTCGTTGGGGGCGTTGTACTCGGGTGTGGGCAGGTACGCACAGACTACGTCCGTAGCGGTGGTAACCGTAACGTTGGCTCCGCTGGCCGAATGCTGGAGGGTGGCATTGCTGGCGTAGAAGTGATAGTGGGGATCTTCGGCCGGCCACCATTTTTCTCCCTTGAAGGTGCTTCCGTTCTTGGTAAACTTGACGCTGCTCCATCGGGCCGCTTCTTCATCTATGTTTCCGACGGTGGCCGTTACATAGAAGCCGCTGTTCTCCAGCGTATAGCCGTCAATGGCTATGGCTTTGGTCTCTTCGCAGGCCACGGAAAACTGAATAGGTTCGTGGTGGCCCGTGAGAATCTGGGCGGTAAGGTTTTGCCGGTCCAGGAACTCCTGATGGGCCGATTCATGAGCGGTTACCGTCAGGTTCTGGATGGTTTCCCCTTCATCGAAGGCGTTCAATTTGAGCTCCATGTACTCCGTCATCCCCGTACGGGCCAGGAACGTCATGGTTTCTCCGTCTTCACTCTGGACGGTGATGTTCCAGAGGCTGCTTCCGGGACCTTCTACCAGTACGGCCAGTTCGGGATAGGTGATATCCCCCTCTTCTTCCAGGGAGCCGTCCTCAATGGCAAGGGTGAGGGAGTAGTCGTTGATGTCAAAGGTATAGGGATTCTCGCAGGAGAATCCACCCAATACAAGGAGGCCTGAAAGGAAGGCCGATAAACTTTTTCTGGTGATTTTATTCATGGCTTAGTTATTTGTAATTAATGTTTTAGTCTATTCTCAATAAGTTAAAATGCGGTTTTTCACAGCGTCCGGGACCGCCTGATCCCAGGAGTTTCTATAACTTACGTTCAAAAAAAACGGTATTATGAGAAACTGGTTCTTTATTCTTTTCTTGTGGGCCGTTCTGGCCCTCGGTTCCTGCAACAGGGACAACCCCAAACCGCTGGATCTTCCGGGTCAGCCTTTCGAGGCCCATCTCACCGAAGTCCGCTCCTCCAAAACCTTCCATTGGCAAGTGCTCCAGGATGATTCCGGCAGCTGGATGACGGACAATGGGGAGGAGTCCATCCGAACGCTCTATGTTACGGCCTACAACAGTCCCGTAGTGTTGGAAACCACTTCTGATGTAAACGTGGAGTCTTCCAACGCGAAAGTTATAGCTGTTGAGAGAGAGGTTCAGGGCAACAACCGCCGGTTCCACCTTATCTATAAGGGGGAGGGCCGGGCCACATTCCGCCTTTGGAATGGACAGGGAACAGCCGGCTATGAAAAGAGCTTTGGAGCCGTGGGCGCGGAGTGTGTGGATGTGAAGGGGATTCGCTTCACTTACGGCGGAAATCCGCTTCTGATTACCCGCTCGAGCTCTTCCCGTCCCAAGATTCTTGCACAGGACACCGACTTGGTTCACGAAGACGATGACGGCTGGAGTGACCCTACGCGTCCTCTTACTACGGATTTTACCTGGCACCAGTATATGAAGCCCAGTATCTATGACGAGGAGAAGCAAACCTTTGTGATAGATCCAACGGAAGGCGCTCTCCTTCGCTTCGAAGGCCTGGAGCCGGAGAATACCTCTTTCCGTACCATTGCCGCATTTGAAAGCGAATGGGACTATTTGAGGAATAAGACGCGCAGTCTGGTTGCCCTGGGCATCATCCAGCCCGGCGAGTATGCCAACTGGCCCAACGTGAGGGATATCTCGGAAGACATCAGCGCCTTTGAAGGGCGGGAATTATGGGTGGCCGAACTGGGCGCCCCTACCTATGTGGCCAGTATCCGGGTCAAGGCCAAGGGAGACAAGTACTTCTGGCTGTATTATACCGATGCGGGTGAGACCCGGTAACCATTTCAAAGAGCTTAGGGAAAGGCGGACGGCTTATTGAAAGCCGTTCGCCGTATCAAAGTAATAGGGGTATCTCAGTTCGGAATTTCCGATATGGATTACAAAGAGCTTGTCGGTGGTGGAAGCGTGTCCGCCCGGAACATAGGTGTAGCGGTTTTCGTCTCCGGAAGGATCATAGTACAGGGTGGTCTCGTCCTGTCGGTAATAGGTGCCGGTGCCCAGTTGGGCGTTAAGCCCGTCGGTTCCGCTACCGCTCTTGAAGACAAACGACCAGCCGTGGGCATCCTCATGGGACAAAGCGTGCATCAGGTCCGCTTTTCGCTGGGCTTCCGTCTGGGAGTCCATAAAGGCCTCATCGTTGCGGAAACGCCAGGTGGCCATACCGATCCTGCTATGGATGGACCGCGAGATGGTGCCTGTGGAGGCTCCCTGGGAGGTGGATTCCATCAGTTCGGTGGTGCTGATGGTGGTGTAGGTCTCGCCGGCCGCCCGGAGCAGTCTCTTGTTAAAGAATTGGCCGTAGCCGGCATTCTCCAGCCCGTGGATGGATTTTCCTTCCGTATAAGCGTAAGGGTAGGCGCCGTAGCTCCATCCGTGCGGTTTATTGGGGTCGTGCGGCTGGGAGTATACTTCCGGTCCATAAGCGGCCGACCATATATACAAGTGCAACCTGACATAGGCTTCAGCTACCTTTTTGTCAAGCGCCGGGCTTGATTCGTTGTAAGGGTTTATAACCTGCAGGACTACGTCTATTTTGCCGGCGTTGTGGGCGTTGACGTCTCCTTCGCTGAGACCGGCCATGGAATAGCTGAGGGTCCAGTTGGGGCTGGTGGAATGGGTCTTGACCGAGAATGTGACCCCCGGAATAGCCGTAGGATTGGAAGCACTTACGCCCGCCGGGGCCACCTCCCACGCGCTTTGCTCACTCTGGCACCAGGCGCTCAGGGCAATCTCGTTCCCGGCATTGTAAAAACAGTCGTCTACCTCTACCTTTCGGGCTCCGTCTGTAGACAGGGGATTGGTCCAGACCGTTCCCGGGAAGTAGTGGCCGCGGTCGTAGTAGAGATAGTTGCCTATGGTTTCCCAGTCGTAGTTGAGGGGGTCCGTGAGCTGTACGCAGAGTTGGTAGGTAGTCTGGGAATCATAGTCGTAACTCACGTTGTACGGGCCGTCGTTGCTGGTGCATACTTTGCTGCCCAGGTACCCGCCGCCATCCTGGAAAGAGGCGTTGAACCTGAGGTTGCGGAGACTCGATACCACCGCGTTTCCAATGGTGGCGGAGTAGGTGGCGCTGGCCGGCTCCACCGGGCCGTGCGAGGGCGTTGCCTCCCAGCCCACACCGGCCTGGCCAAACCAGCCCTTGGGCTCGTGGTAGAGCGTGTAGTCGTTCATGACAGCCCCCTGAGCCACTGTTGTAATCCAGTACCAGGGATTGTAGGCCTGGAAGTAGGCTTCCGCGGTTCCGCGGTCCGGATGGCCTTTCATGGAGACCCGGGCTTTGTCGGCCGTAAAGGTCTTTTGATAGGGCATCAGAAGGGCCGAGATCCCCTCATAGGTTTGGATATGGGTGTAGAGCGTATAGGAGCCGTCAGCAGCCAGGAAACGGTCGTGTCCCAGCCGGGACTGTTCGCTGGAGAAGACGGGCGCCAGAAGCTCTTCTACAAGGGGTGCATAAAGGAAATACCCGGTTCCCTGTGTATGTGAAACCTGGAGGACGTCGGAAGACTTGCCACCGTTGGAGTCCGCTGCCCAGTAGGTGAAGCGCATCGCAGACTGGGCGTCCACATAATTGGTGGCAGGGGAGAACGGAGAGCATTCAAACCAGGGTACACGGCCTTCCATCGGTACATTGCAGCGCCTGTCGCCGTCTGCATCGGTAATGTAAAGGGCATCAGCCAGGAGGGCGAAGTCGTCCACCAGCGAGACCGTGGCAGTCCCGTCTTCATTGTTTTCCAGACGGATTTTGGAACCGTATCCGTCCTTGATATGGAATACCCCCTCCGACGAGATACTTCCGGTATAGGGATCTATGCAGCGGAGAACACCCCTCTGGGCCACGTGGTTGGGAATCCCGTTCTCCAGCCAGTTGAACTGGAAGGGGAGTTCTTCGATGTCCAGCTCCAGCCCCTCGCTATGCAGGGCTCCGTCCATGGTATGCAGGCCAAAGTGATGCCTCAGGGTTGCATCCTCGGTGGTAACGATGGCGGCAGATGAGGCCTCGAACCGGAGCCGGGTTACCGATTTCCCGCCAACGGTGGCGGTGCCCAGGCACTGGACGGTGACCCCTTCGGCCACGGTGTAGCGGTCTCCGCTTCCGTCGTGTCCCGAGAGAGTGGCGTTGTTGCCGGTGAGATACCAGCCGTACGGGTAGGAGGCGGCGTCTTTTCGGCCCGCTGTGCCGCTGCCGGGGGCAATGTCAAAGTAGGCGTAGGCCTCTCCGCTGCCTTTCTTATGGATTTTGAGGTAGTTGATGGTATTACCGTCGGCATCCAGGAAAGCCAGTCTCCGGCCGTCGTTCCAGTCGTCTCCCCGGTCTATGCGCCAGCCATCGGCCTTCCAGGTAAATCCGTCCCAGGTCAGGCCCAGGGTGGCGGTGTAACGGTGGTTGCGCACAATAGAAAAGTCGTTGGTCTCGTTGGAGCCCAGATAGCCCCGGTAGACCAGGCTGCCCGACACGCCATCGGCCTGCCCATTTTTGGAGGATACGTATTCTATGTAGGTGAGGCGGCCTTTCTGGGGAAGGGCCTCGATATCGGTGTTAAGGGCCGATTTGTCGGTCTGCAAAGCATAGCTGGGGAGCAGCTGCCCCTGGCAGTTTTCGGGGACGTAGAGCGTAATATCTCCCGAATCCAGGTTCCAGGACTCGGATACGGCAAATTCATGGTAATCGGTATTTCCGGTAAAGACGTCGTTGTCCGTTAAGGCCATGGAACCGCCGTCGCGGAAGGGATAGAGGCCCCGGGCTACCTGCCTCAGATGAATGGAGGCCGACTGAAGGACCTGCGCTGCGTCGCCGCCTGTGATGCCCCATTTGTCAATGCGGACGTTAACCCGGGCCATCAGGCGCTCCAGAGAGATGGGTATTTCTACATGCGATCCTTCGGTGATCTGCTGGGCGCTCAAAGTGCTGCAAACAGCCATGGGCATGGCAGTCATTTGCGCATAGGGAGGTACCTCAAAGCGGAATTCGGCCATATTAAACCCTTCTTCCGTTCTGGGAATGTCGCCCAGGATATTGCCCATATTCCCCACGGCATAGAGGGTGTAGTCCCTTCCGGCGGGCATACGCCATTCTACGGATTTGCTCTCGGGATTCTGGGTAAAGTCAAAATACTGGTAACGGGAATAGCCGTCCTGGCTGGTCAAAAGCACAAAAGCATTGTCCAGCCGGTTTTCAATATCGTGTGGAAGGATGCTTTTGGTATGGGCCTTCCTTTCCACTGTAAACTGCACCACGCAGTCTTCCCCGGAAGGAGAATCATCGCGGGAGATTTCCTCGCTGCAGGAGAGGGCCAGGAGGCCTGTCATAAGGATCAGGGGATGGATAGAGAGTCTCATGGGTCAAAGCGTTTAAACGTCAAACAACAGGTGGTCTCCTTTCTCCCAGGCAAGCACTTTAATGCGGAATTTTACCTGGGTATAGTCAAATTCCAGGTATATATCGGAGAGGTTCTTAGCCTCCCAGGAGAAGTTCTCCTGTTGCCGGAAAAGAGTCCAGAGGTTGAACGAATCCAACAGTCCTTCCTCCTGACCCAGTTCCGGGATTCCGTACAGTTTTAGGGTGAGGGAATGGTCGGCCTGGCGGGGTACGGTAAAATGGAAGACGCCTTCCGATTCTTCTTCCGGTTCAAAGAGAAATTCGCCTTTGACGGGAATCCCGGTAGTGGCATCAATGCCTACCGTGTTACCTGAAATGGAAAGGTGAAAGGGAAGGCGTCCGTAGGCATTCTCAAACACGTCGTAGTTCATGAAACGAAGGGTGACCCGGGTGAAATCCTTCACAAATTCCACCGGAATCAGAACAGACTCCTCCCGGGCCGGGACCTTGTCGTAGGCAAAGCGGAACAGGGGTACATAGTCTTGTCCCTTGTCCACCACCCAGCAGAAGTCGCCTTCCTTGCGGGCCCCTTCGTAGCCCATTACCCCGTATCCCATCACGGCGTCCGACTTCTTGACCTTCATATAGAACGACTGGTCCTGAATGTCGGTGACCATGGTGGTATCGGCCTCCAGAAAAAGAGATTCCGGCTCCGAGTAGGCTGCAATATGGACGTGATTCACCCCATCAAATGCGTCGGCGTTTTCAATGTCGAAAAGCAGCAGACTGGGACAGACTTCGCGGTTTTCCAGCACCAGATTGTGGCAGGAAAGCAGGAGGCACCCGGCCCCCAGCAGTGTGATGAGGCGTTTCATAGCTATAGTTCGTAAGTGAGTGTGGTATGACCTCCCCATTGCCCCACGGAAACGCTGGCGCTTACCTTACCATACTTGGGACGTTTGTCGGGCTGGTCGGAAGTTCCGCCGGCCATGGTAATGGTGATGCTTTCGATGTCGTAGGTGTGGTTGCTCTCGATGGAGGCTGCATCGGCCGATTTGGGTATGTCAAAGCAGTAATAGGACTCTTCGGCATGGGTGGCATCGTCACCCGATCCGCGTCCGGCCGCTCCGCGGATATATCCGTGCAGGATGACACGGGTAAGACGGGCCGAAGGGGATGCGTCGGTATTGTCATTGGCCGCCGTGGAGACGTTGGGATACACGTAGAAGAAGCGGTTGAGGTCTTGCGTCCCTGTAGTGGGGCCGATGGAAAGGTTTAGGTTTCCGCGTTCTCCAAGGAGGTCTTTGGCTGCGGCCGGGATGGCGTCGTTCCAGGCTTCCAGATTGTACCAGCAGGAACTGGAGGCACTCAGTTCGGATGTGGTACGGGCCGTTCCGGCCAGGCTTACGGTGTTGACGGCATTGAGGATGTATACTTCCTTGATGTCCAGATGGCATCCTTCCAGCGAGGTGTTGGTAAAGTCCAGTTTGATATTTCGGATGGAGATGCGGGCGCCCAGGCGGCGGACGGTAATGACGGCCGGGGTAGGGGCCCCCACAGCGGCTGCCGCATTGTATTCGCTCACTTCAACATTGACATCTCCTACCATCACCAGATGGGTGGGTGTGTTTTCTTCCAGCCTGGAATAGTGTGTCTTGAGGGCTTCCTCGTTGTCAAAAGACTGGCGGGGGGCATTGACCAGGGCCCATACCTTCTTTTTGCCCACATAGGTGTTCAAGGTAAGGGTGGTGCTTCCGTCCGATACCCAATGGTCGGTTTCCTTTACGTTAAGAGCCGGGTTGGAGTCGCTGATGTTCTTGAATACAAAGATCTGCAGGGTGTTCACCCGGTCTTCGTCCGTAGAACTTCCCAAAACCTTGGTTCCGGGACCGCCGGGGACAATCAGGTTCACCAGGAGGGTTCCGCTGGGAGTGTCCGTTTGCAGGAGTTCCTGTTCTTCGGGAACGGTAGTCTGCTGGCAGGAAAGGAGGGCTCCCACCGCAAGCCAGGTAAGGATGAGTTTTCTCATAATGAATGGTTTTTAATAACTGTTGTCGTTTTGTTCCTGGTTAAGTCCGTAGCGCTGGATGAGCACGTTGATCTCCGGATCCAGGTTGCCTCGGAATACGTAAGACCGGTCTTCGTGACAGGCGTTGAGGTAAGACTGGACGGCGTTCCGGTCGTCTCCCTTTCGGGCATACAGAAGGGCCATCATATACTGCACCTGGGGCGTGGGCTCCAATTCTTCCAGAATAGCCATGGCCGAAGCATTGTAGTCCAGCGAAACATAGGCGATCGCGGTATTGTAGTCCTTATAATCTTTCAGTAAGGACAGGGCTTTCTCGTATTCCCTTTCCCTCAGGGCCTCCAGACCGGCCATGTACGTGCTGTCTACTTCGGTGGTATGAACCGTATCCTTCACCATTCCCTTTCGGTGCAGGTGGAAATCGAAGCGAACGGTCCTCAGACGCGGATACAGGTTCTCCCGCAGGTATCGGTAGCAGGCGAGTCCTTGCAGTTTCCGCTCCCTTTCGTCGGGGTCGGCGAGGGTCCTGTACTCTGCGTATTTGTCTTTATCGGCCTGTTTTAAAGTGCTGTCTTTTTGCACCAGGGCATCCAGCATGTCCCAGTTCTCGGCGTCGTAGTGGGGGAGGAAGCGGATGGGCGTACGGGCCTTTTCCTTGAAGCTGTTGTCCAGGGAGAGTACCACGCCGCGGCTTCTGCGAAGGGAGTCCTCCCGGCGTCTGAGGAAGCTCTGGTAATGGTTGGAGACGGATTGGGAGCGTTGCACGGAAAGTTTCCGGTTGGTTTCCCAGCTACCTTCCGGCGAGCAGGAGGCCGTGATTACAATGGAGTCCAGGTCAAAGACCTTGTCTTCTACCAGGCTGATCAGGTTTTCCTTGATACGGCCCATTTCTTCCGGGTTGTTGCCCAGTTTTTCCCGGATGTCGGTCTTCCCCTGTTCAAATTCTATGTAACAGGCCGTGTTGGCCTGGACGCTCCGGCTGATGACCTTGGTCTTGTAACGGATGCGGTTGTCCGTGAGCGTGCTCAAAGAACTGATATAGAAGGTAAGGGGATCGCTGGCGGGAACCCTGTATATTACCTGTCCGTCCTGGAGAATGTCTCCGCCCAGCACAACGGATGCTTTTCGCATCTTGGGTCGGACCCGGATGGTCTGCACGTACTCGTAGATAATATCTCCTCCTACTTGCGTAATCACCGAATCCAGGCGAAGCCCCTCCGTAACAATGGGATCTTTGACATATTGGCGGAACACTTCGTCTTTCCTCTCCACTTTGCGGCGGTTGAGCTTTACACGCAGTTCGTTGGTATAATGCTCGAGGGCCTGCCGTTCTGTGACGCCAAAGGCCGAAGTGAACACGCTGTCGGAGACGAAACTGCTGTCGGTGCGGAACCGATAGATGGAAGGGATGTTGCGGTGGAGGAAGTTCTCCAGCTGCCTGCGGTCGACAAAGTGCAGCGAATCGGCTGCGATGGATTCCAGAAAGCGCCGGTATTGTTCGTATCCTTTCAACTGGGCTTTCCGGTATCCGCTGCCGGTAATGAGGACGGGCTCCAGGCGGATACTGTCCTCCAGGACAAACAAGTCAGGGTAAAAACGCAGCTGCCAGTCGCTGTCCTGCATCTTTTCCGGAACCAGAATCTGGAAGCGAAGGTCAACGCTGCCACCGCGTTCCGCTACATTGCGGAACCGAGCGGTGACCCTGGCGGCGTCCAAGGTTTCGTGGGCTACCATTTCTCCGTTTTCGTCTTTGACGGCTTTCATTATGATGACCTCACGTCCTTCCGGATCTACCACCACCAGGGTATCTCTTTGGACCGGCGCCCCTACATCCAGGGTCGGGAGCTCCCGTTCTTCGCTCAGCGACAACTGCGCCGTCACCTGTCCCTCCCGGATTTGTCGCAGATGGGAGGTAGGGGCGCATGCTGCGGAGACCAGGATCAAGGCTGCCAGGAGGCTGCGATGGAATGCTGCGTTCATAGGGGCTAGTCTCTTTGGGGTTGCATCTGGCTCTCTTCCCTCTGGAGGAGCTTCACGGTATGGGCTACAACGTCCATGGTGGTGCGTTCTTCCCCATTCTGTGCGGTATACTTGCGTGCGCGCTGGCGTCCTATTACATGAACCCAGGCGCCTTTCTGGATGCTGTACAAGTCGGTGATGGTGTCGCGACCGGCCCAGGCCGAGACATTGAACCAGGTAGTCTCGATGATGGAGTTGCGCTCCTTGTCAATGGTGCTGTACTCGGTGACTACGGCAAAGTTGCACACCTGGCTGTCGTTGATGTTGTTCACTTCGGCGCGTCCTACCACGCCTTTGAGCTCGATTTTGTTCAGAAATTCCATAACTTACTTTTATTAATGCGTTAAACCTGGGCTGCAAGTGGCGGTTTTGACCACCTGGCCCGGGAGCAAAGTAAGGGTGGAATTGTAGCGTTTCCTTTCGAGCGCGAACTCCTGATGAAAGATTTTGCTGTTTTTTACGCTGATTGTTTGTTTTGCCTGTTGTATCACAAGAAAAAAGGCTCACCGTAAGAATCATTTTTACGATTCGTGTTTCTTGTTGTAAAAGCAAAACAGCAAATCTTTTGGAAATGTTTTTTACGATGCTTGGAATTGCCGGACTGTTTTTTCACTTTTGTTAAAAACTGTCCCATGCCCTACGTCCTCAAATATGTAATCCAGCACCGCTGCCTTCAATGTGGCAAAGATCTGCCGCTGAACGGCCGTCCGGACCGGAAGTTCTGCAGTGTGGACTGTAAAAACCAATTTCACAACCGTCAGCGCCGTTATCCGCCCAGGGAAGAGTTGGAATGGGCCGTGTATCAGGCTCTGAAAACCAACCACACCATCCTGGACCGCCTGCAAAAGATGGGCGTAAGGACCATAGACCTGGCCACCTTGTCCCAACTGGGTTATGACGCCCGTTTTGTAACCTCCTATATCCGCCTGGGCCGTCGCAACATCTTCACCCTCTTCGACCTCAAGTTCGAAATGACGCCCACCCAGATCAAACGCCTCTCCTGTCTCCGCCTGTTGGACGGTGAAATTATATAAACTCCCAGGCCTCCAGGCAATTAACGAACAAGGGGTGCACTTGTAGGTGCACCCCTTGTTGCGTAAAAAGCTAATTATTAGCTAGACGGTTTGGGGTTTCTTCTGGGGGTCTTTGAAGAGGATCCAGAAGAGGATGGCCACTACCAGGGCGTAGCCGGCAAAGATGTACCAGGCGGTGGGCCAGTTGGCGGGCGTGTTGAACACGTCGCAGGCGTCTACCACGGCGCCGGCGGCCAGGGTACCCAGGGTGGCGCCAAAGCCGTTGGTCATCATCATGAACAGGCCCTGGGCGCTGGAGCGGATGGAAGGTTCTGCATTCTGCTCAACGTACAGGGAGCCGGAGATGTTGAAGAAGTCAAAGGCCATACCATATACAATGCAGCTGAGAACGAACAGCAGCACGCCGGGCATGGCGGGATTGCCCATGCCGAAGAAGGCGAAGCGGAGTACCCAGGCAAACATGGAGATGAGCATCACCTTCTTGATACCGAATTTCTTCATGAAGAAGGGGATGAGCAGGATGCACAGGGTCTCGGAGGCCTGAGAGATGGCGATGAGGGCGTTGGAGTTCTTAACGGCAAAGGTGTTGGCCAGGGCAGGATCCGAGGCAAAGGAGCCCAGGAAGGTGTTGGCGTAACCGTTGGTAATCTGGAGGGATGCGCCCAGGAGCATGCTGAAGATGAAGAAGATGGCAAACTGTCCGTCCTTGAACAGGGAGAAAGCCTTAAGGCCGAAGGCATCGGCCAGGCTCTGCTTGCCACCGGCACGGTTGACCGGGCACTTGGGCATGCTGAGGGCATAGCCGCAGAGGATGAGGGAAAGAATACCGGAGCTCACGAGCTGCGTATAGCTGTCCTGCATGGCTACACCGCCAATGTGCAGGAAGTTGGTCACGAGCATGCTGCAGATGAAACCCACGGTACCAAACACGCGGATGGGCGGGAATTCCTTCACGGGATCCATGCCTTCCTTGGCCAGGGCATTGTATGCCACGGAGTTAACCAGGGCGATGGTGGGCATGAAGAAGGCCACGCTGAGGCTGTACAGCAGGAACAGCGGTAGGAACTCCACCTGATCACCGGCCGACAGGCAATAGATACCGGCCGAAATCATGAACAGACCGGCTAGAGCATGGCAGATGGAAAGCACCTTCTGGGCCTCGATTCTCTTGTCTGCTACAATACCCATAAGGGTGGGCATGAAGATGGAGACGACGCCCTGCATGGCAAAGAACCATTTGATCTGGCTTCCCAGGCCGATGTTGCCCAGGTAGCGACCCAGCGAAGTGAGGTAGGCGCCCCATACGGCAAACTCCAGGAAGTTCATCACGATGAGCTTGATGGTAACGGGTTTGATGTTAATCTGCATAACGGTATTTTGTGTTGTAGTTATCGGAAAGTCAATTATGCAAATTTACGAAAAAATCCGTACTTTTGTATGATAATACAAATCGGATGTTCAAATTTGAGAAGATAGCCGTAGATCCCGCCAGCGCAGCGCGCGCCGGCAAGATTTCCACAGACCACGGAGAAATCCTTACCCCCATCTTTATGCCGGTGGGAACGGTGGGCTCCGTCAAAGGCGTCTATCACAGGGATTTGGAGAGTGATATCCAGGCTCAGATTATCCTGGGTAATACCTATCACCTGTATCTGAGACCCGGTTTGGACACCCTTTACAAAGCCGGAGGCCTGCACAAATTCGAGCATTGGGACCGTCCCATCCTCACGGACAGCGGCGGATTCCAGGTGTTCTCCCTG
>Ga0265299_10002206_pt1 | contig 20381 bp, 14 predicted proteins | sample AusTroGonzalo_MG_4_FD_193485 | JGI IMG/M metagenome (GOLD analysis project Ga0265299, IMG submission 193485) | Bovine rumen microbial communities from tropical cattle in Woodstock, Queensland, Australia - Gonzalo_02 | ecosystem: Host-associated > Mammals > Digestive system > Stomach > Rumen ... | reverse complement strand
AATTACTTCTGGTAATATTTATAATTATGATTATGAAAGAACAGGTAAAGGTTCAAAAAGAATTAATACAAGATATTTAAATGAAAAATTAAACGGAGGACATCCAAATCATAGAGATGCAGTTCCTAATACATTTAAATTATCTTGGGATGCGAATGCATTAAATTATAACAATAATATGTTTAATGTAGAAGGCAATCCAGGAACAGCACATACATTTGTAGGAAAACTCGCTGAATCTACATGGCAAAGAATAAAATCTGGATTTGGATTTTAAAATAAAAGAGACTCAATATTGAGTCTCTTTTTTATACTGTCTTTTTCTTTTTCTTATTTGCTGCATTTGCCTTTTCAATATTAACAACATCATAAATAATTTCTTCATTATAACCGGAGTTAAATCTTGTTATAGAATACATTATTGATTTATTAATAGACATATCATTAATATAAGAAACAGTTATGTTAATCTTTGTTGTCTTAGAAAATTCCTTACGGTCATTATTAAAATAATTCTTTGCAATAAATGTAAATCTCAATGGTATATTCTTACCCTGTGTGGTCTGATAAATTTCTAATAATCCGGCAGCACCTCTTAAATCTAAAATATTATCATAATTTATTGCATATAACTGAACAGCCGGGTCAACATTATTTTCATATTTTATAGATATAGAGAACGGACAGTTAGTAGAAATTGAAAAATCTACAGAGATAAACTGTGTATTCATTTGATTAGCTGTCTGATTTAAAAATACCGGTTTCTGTAAAACACCTGTAAGTAAATCACAACAATGAAAATCATATATTTCAGGTTTATTTAATCCTACTTTATATTCTTCAAATAAATAATCAATATCTGTTATTTGTTTTTGCAGTTTATCTTCTTTTGTTTTTAATGATGATACAAATTCATTAAAATTATCATAATTTTTAATTTTTAAAGTACCTTCATTCATTTCAAATGTATTATTATCATATTTAAATACACCGAATGAACTTGGTGTTACTTTATCTAATTTTTCTGTTTCAACAGTTAATTCATCATCATTATTTATATATATACTTTCATTATCTACTGAAACAATACCAGGTGTTTCTTCTGTACAAAATGATAATGATTCTGTATCAATAGAAATAATTCCTTCTTCAATAGTTACTGCTCCCTTTGTTCCTACAACTACACCATAGTTATCATTATCTGCTTTAGTAAGTTTATCTTGATTTAATGTAATCTTACCTTGACTTACTGTTATAATATTATTATCACCAATAACAGTACCGGCAACATCATTATTAGGATTAGAATAATTTAATGTTGAAGTATCAGCAAATAAAATATTATCAGATATCTTTAATGTATTATTATCAACTTTAAAAATACCAGCAGTATTTTGATTGGCTTTATTAAGATTATCTACATTTAAAGAGATTTCATTTTTATCATATATAACAGTATAATTATCTATTAATGATTCAATATTTGCAGTAAGAGCTTTTTCTTTTTCAATAATTGTATTATTATCGATTTTTACTTTTATTGAATCATCAGAATATTCTATACCATTACCTTCTTTAATAGTATATGTTAATCTTACAGGATCACCTACATAATCAGTAGCTAATAAAGTATATGAACCTAAATCATTATTATTCTCATCAACAGGTGATGCTATAATAATTGAATTAACAGGTAAATTGCTACCACCAAGAATATTATATCCATAAGTGTTAGCAATACCGAATTCTAAATTAGTTCCGTATGATTTTTGTATATATCCTAATTTTGACATTATTTAATAAGAATATCTTGAGCTAAATCTAATCTTGATCCACCACCTGAACTTGTTGTTCTAGTTGTTGATGTAGAGGAAGAAGTAGTTGTTGTAGTTTTATTATATGATGTATTATAATAACTTGTATTGGTTGTAGTAACTGTATTAGTTACTGTTGTTGTTGAAGTATATAATGCATTAGTAATTGAAAGTGTTTTTGCTACAACTGTCTGGAATTGACCAGATACTGTTACCTGAGCACCCATAGAAGAAGTTGAAGATTCAAACTTCTTAGCAACAACAATACCACTTGTATTAATACCAATCCAGAATTTAATACCTGTAATGTAAACAAGAAGTGGTGTCTGCTGATATGCAGCATCTCTACTTGTATTTGTCATAGCATATTTAATTTCATTATCACTATAATATGTTTGTAACTTATTTGTAGACTTAGAATATAATGTTATCTTATCTGTCATTATACCTGTCTTAGATACACTATACTGATTATATAATTCATAAGTTACTACACAACTATTATTATTCCAAGCAGTTGCTGAGAATCTATAATGATTATAGAACTGAGTTGAAATATATGATTTACTATCCTGTAAGAATGTAAATTTAGTAGATCCATTATTTGAAGATGTTGTTTCTACAATGGTTGTACCATTAGGAATATTAGTTGCCTTACCACCGGTAATTGTAAACTTAATAGTCATAGACATATCATCCCATGGTTCAATATACATACTTGAAATTCTTGCATCTCCAAATGTATATTGTGTATTATTAGCATTTGTTGAATTACTACCAGAATTTGCTCTCCATGAACCTGTTGATGAAATAATAGGATCTCCCATAGTTCCAGCAAATGCATTATCAGGAGTAATAGTAACAGACTTAATCTTAATACCGGTAATATTATTAGCAACTTCTACTGGAATTGTATTCTTAGACAATACTAAAGTAGATGTATTGTTATTATAATATTCCTGAGAAATAGTATTAAGTAATGTTCTTTCAGCTGCTGCACTTTGCTTACATTCAGGAGTTTGAATACTTGTTCTAGCAGAATTTTTAAGAATATAAAGATTATTTCCTAATTTAATTGACTTATAAGTTGTTGCATTAGGTGACTTACTATATCTTACCTTAGAAAGACCTACGAATTCGATTTCATCAGCCTGTTCAAATGCCTGCTCATATCCATTACCCTGATTCTTAGCATTTAATGACCAGAATGAATATTTCTGATTCTTACTATATTTAGCATCCTGACCTGTAAGTTTGAATGTTAAATAAATATCATCAGGAATCTTATCAAGTGTTCCACCACCTGACTTATAGCTACCCCAATATAAGAAGCCACTATCCTTATTTCCTTGTCCGATACCCCAAAGTGAACCTCTGTCCTTAGTGCCAAAAGAAATAGCAACAACATTATAGTAGATAGTTTCTGTAGTATTATCAATTCTCTTACCTGAAGATGCTAATGAAACATCTGAGTTACTATAATGACCTGTATATGTAATAGCAGTACCAGGTTTAATAATAGGAATTGAATATTCCTTAAGAGGTGTGGTATTCTTACCTTCTGCATCTACAAGGTCACCATTCTTATTTACGAAATTATACTTAATAGTTACGCCCCAATCAGAATTATTCAATAATGAATTAGCATTTCTTGAAATAGTATATGAAATACCATTATATCCATTATAAGATATAGAAGTACTTACACTGATAACAGGGTTAGCATAATCCATTGTTTCAGTATATTTAAATATTAAGCTTCTCTGGCCTGCATTAGAAACTGTTATTACCTCATCAACAGCAGAATCTGCTTCTTCAACAAACTTATTAAATTTCTTAGCAAGATCATCAGATAACTTAACAGCTTTATTTAAATATGTATTATATTCTACATAAGATACTTTATCAGTTAATAAGATTTCTTTACTGTTAACCTTAGTCTGAAGTTCTGTTAATTTTGCATATGTTGTTTCAAATTCAGCGACATCCTCTTTAAGGATTTCAGCTCTTGAAGATGTTGTAATACCAGAATTTGTAAGAATTGATGTAGCTTTCTTAATAACACCTGTCTGCTTTGTAATAGAGTTATTAGCTGTATTATAAGTAGTCTTAATTGTAGGAACTGCAGTTGTTTTAAATGTAGTAACCTTTTCTAATTTAACAGATGTTTCAAGTGTATCAGGTACAACAAGCTTATTATTTATCTTTTCAGTAATATTAGGAACAGTTACAGTAGTATTTACTTTAGATGTAGTAGTTACTGTAGCTGGTAATGATATCTTAATAAATGCTGATCTTTCTGCCTTATCCAATGGTCTATTAGAATAAGCAGTTAATACATTAAATCTCTTAGTACTGTTATATGATGCAGTAATCTGGGTATTAATCCATTCCATACCAGCAGGTTTACTCTGAGACCATGTACCATCTGTACCTGTACTTGAATATTCAACTTTAACATCATACTGACCTGAGCCAATTGCAGATGATTGGTTAATCCAATCAATAGGATCAGTGGTTGTAGGATCTCCATCATAATATGTTGCTTTAACATATGTATTAAAGTAGAAGTTCTTAGAACCAGTCTTACTATAAGCAAGGGTATTTGTAATTACATTAGAAGTATCCTGTGCTAATTGAAGTTTTTCTGTACCGTTTTCAATAATCCAGTTAGCTTTCTTTTCAACTGGTGGATCAACAGCAGGATATTCAGGTTTATCTTCTTCATATGCACTATTATTCCAACATTTGAAAATATGGAATGAAGTCTGTTTAATTGCAGCATCATTAATAGAAGCAGCAGTAATAATTACATTAGTATTTACAGATGCAATATTATTATCTTCTTCATAGTTCTTAACAGCAAATGTAAAGTAAAGTGTCTGTACTGTCTGGTCTGTTGCTAAGAAAGGAGTATTAGATAATGAGTTAGCAGGAATAACTGCACCTGAACCACATTGTACACTAATAAGTGATACTTGACCCTTATCATTTGTACCTGCCTTATAATCAACATTAATATAATATTTACAGTTAGTCTTAATCTGGAATGAAATAGTTTTTCTATCAGAATATTTATTAACTATACTCCAGGTTGTCTTATCGAATACAGGTTCAGGTAATTCTGTAGTAGGATCACCAACTGTAATAAGGAATTCAATTTTTTCTTGAAGAGCCCATGTTTCAAGTTTTGCAACACGGTTCTTCAAATCTTCAATATCTCTTGCAAATACCTCATGCTCAGGATTATTCGTTTTAAGTAATGCTTCGATTTCTGGGAATCTCTGAACTTCAATTTTACCATTTACAGGACTTATATTAATTGAATATCCATCAAGCATTACAGTACCATATCTGTCAACAGTAGCAGTATCAAGACCGGCTGTAAGTACACTTGCAACACCATCTGAAATATTAGTTGTTGTGCCATCTCCTCTTACTGTACCATATGATGAATTATCTGCATGATCAAGACCTGCAGTATTAACTGTTAATAAACCATCAGAAGCCATTATTGTATTTTCATCACCCTTTGCAATACCATATAATGAATTAGTTGCTTTAACAAGGTTTTCTGTCAATACTCTTAATTTACCATCAACAGCTTCAATAGTTCTTGACATTTCAGAAGAGTGTCTTACAATACCGTCAGTATTAGAAGCATCATCAACTTTATCAAGATATTGTGTATTAACACGGATTTGACCAGGATATTCTGGGTCAACATATGTAGTAAGAGTTATATCGTCACCTTTAGAAATACCATAAGAAGTAGAAGTAGCAGGATCAAGGTGTGCTGTTACAACACCGATTCTACCACGTTTAGCAGTATCGCCTTCAATCGCATTAACTGTTAATGTATAACAGTCGATAATATTATGCTTATTAACATATAATTCATCACCATCATCGGCCATAATAGAATTTTCATCAATACACATCCTTAATACATCAGTATCATTAGGATCTGCATAAAGACCATTACCAGGCTGCATTGTATATGTAAGTCTAACAGGTACACCGTTTGCATCTGTTACAAATAAAGTATAACTGCCATTATCCTCTAAATTATTATCTACTTTCGCGTCAATAAGTATTGTATTCTTTCTAAGTACTTCAGAAGCTAATATCTGTTCACCTCCTAAATTAGAGATGGAAATATTATAATCTCTTCCGAATGATTTTGTGGTATTTCCGATTTGACTCATATTTGTATATCAAATTTTATTATATTCTATAATTAAAAATACACTTTATCTCTATTTTATTTGAGATAAAATTTCATTTTTTATTTCATTTAATTCATTTAATTCATCAGATAATTCTGAATCTAATGAAGCAAGTCCAGACATCAATTCAGAATAATTATTTATCGATATCTGATCAACTTCATTAATTATAACTGTATTACCATCAATAGATATTGTACCGATATCAGTATATGTTGCTTTATTTAATTTATCTGAAGCTACTGATAATATTCCTTCATTTACATTGATTTTATCATTATCTACTGAAATAATACCGAATCCTTCTTCAGAAGCATATTTAAGATTTTGTGTATTAACACTCATAATACCTTCTTCAATAGAGATAGTATTATTATCACTTGTAATTAAACCGTAATTTTCTGAATCTGCTTTTGGTAAATTACCTTCATTTAATGAAATAACACCATTATCTATTGTTAAAATATTATCAGTATATGATACTATACCATAAGTAAGTGTAGCATTATCTGAATATTTTAATTTTTCAGTATTAATATATAAAGTATCATCATCAACATATATTGTTTCTCCATCAACTCTTAATATACCTCTGGTAGCGGAAGAAGCTGTAGTAATAGCATCTGTATTAACTGATAATCTGTTATCCTGTAAAGATATATTTTGTGAATTAAGAAATGATAAATCAATATATAATCCAGATACATTTGATTTAATACTTTTATTATCAATCTTCAATTCAAGTACATCTTGATTATTGTCTGAATTTCTTAATCCGGAACCTGGTTTAAAACAGTATGATAATCTTACCGGACTTCCTTCATTATCAGTAGCGATAAGTGAATAACTTCCAGTATCTTCAAAGTTATCATCTACATTTGAAGATATTATAATACTGTTAACTGGTAAATTAGATCCAGCCAATACTACATTAGAATATGTATTGGCTATTGATATTTTAAACTCTTTACCATATGATAAATAAATATTACCTAATTTACTCATTATCCTTTCGTTAATACATATTTTTTGTTTGTAACAATACCATTAACACCTGGTAATGTACCTGGAGTAAAATGATTACCAATATTATCTAAAGTAATAATATTAAGAGAATAATTAGTATAATTTTCAGATAATGTAGGCGTTACACTTTGCTCTTCTTCATTAACAGTTTTAATAAACTTAAATCCAATATTCTTATTACTTACACTTGAACGATAATCAGCAACATAATAAGTATTTGATCTCTTAGCAAATAATTGTAAGTCTAATGCATTATTCAAAATACTATTAATATTTTGTGTTGTTGGACCATTAAGTGTAGTAAATTCTAATGATTTATATGAATATCCATCATCATTTGGATCATAAAAATATACTATATTATTATATCCTGAATAAATTGAAATACCTGTAGAATTACTCCATTTCATTCTATATCTGATATGACATAATTTATTACCTAATAATGGAATGTTTATATAAAATCCACTATTATTTACAACTGTTGTTTCGAAATATTCAGATTCTCCAGTATGACAATATTGTACTTCTATTGATGGACTAAATTTATTTGTATCAATATTATCTTCAGATATTCCTGCAGCATCAAATGTAATTAATAAATTATCATTTACTTCTTCATATACACATCCAACATTATTTACTTTATATGCATTATTTAATATATTATTAGTAACTTTAATTTCTTTAATAAATCCATCATAATAATATAAAAGTAAATGAAGTACATTATTTGTACGTTTTAAATCTTCATATGATTGATAAATAGTTCCTCTAAACTTCTTAATATCAGTCATTGAATATACATCAGTATTTGCTGTTATTTCTGAAATAGATTCATTAATAACATATCTTAAATGAAGACCTGGATAACGTGTTATGTCTTCAGTTTCATAAATATCATTATTTAATTTATAAATATTATATCCATTACAATAAATAGTATTAATAGAATATTCATTATCAGTAATTAAATTTGTCCATTCTGGATTAAATGTTAATTTATTAGTAGCATCAGAACCCCATTGTATTCTATCAGTATTATTATTTTTACCATATAACATTAATCTATTTGTTATCCATTTATTAACAAATTCTATTTCTGATAAAAGCTTCTCTTTTGTAATTTCATTAGATAATTGTGTTTTATAATTATCCATTGATTCTCCGCTTCCTCTAGAAAAAGCCATTGCTCTTTTTAAATAATTACTAATCATTAATTTTTTACCAAAACCCTGTAAATATTGTATTTCATTATAAACATCATAAAATTTACTAATACCACGGGATTCTTCATTAATATATTTAATATCATTAAATGATTTAATAACATCAAATTCTAATGATTTCGGTGTATTATTTTTAATCATTGTTAATTTATTATTACGAGCGGTTATAAATAAAGATACACAGCTAGCTATATTTTGTTTATATATAGTAAATACAGGTATTGCTAATTCTATTAAATTATAACATTGATATGCTAATCCATATAATAATTTATTATATAAATATTTATTATCTATATTAGATGAACTTGTTGTATAACCAGCTTCATTTGTACCTGATATATTTTTTACATAATGCAATATTTGATTATAATATCTTGTATTCATACTAGAATCATATGATATAGATATTGCTTCCTCATATAAATTTCTCCATGTAATAAATGTATCATATATTGCTGTATTAAATTCAATTTTTTCAACAACACCATCTTGAGGAACTGCTTCTAATTTTAAACCCATATCATTTAAAATTGGTAATAATCCATTATTTAATGCATATAAATAATCAATTGTTCCATTTAAAGATCCGGATGAGCCTAAATTACATGAATTTAATAATATAAATAAATTATTTAATGCTGGTTTACTTAAATCTTGTACAAGTCCATTATTTAATGAATATGTATTTCCTGTACCAGATTTTATTTCATATACTTTATTTATATCAAAATTAGTTATTTCATTACTATTACCATATCCATAATAAACTTGTTGTGTAGGTGGATCACCAACGTCTCTAGTATTACTCCACATTAATTCATAATGATTTGTAGATGCTTCATACCAATATTTAGTATTTTGCTCATTATTTTCTCTACAGCTATCCAAAGCGGATTTTACTATTGATGCAGGATCTTGTGTTTTTTCATAAACTTCAATATTATTTGTAGTTGCTGTTGCTTTATATAATTTTATACCATTTTCTAATTTTGGATAAAATGTTATTGCTGCATCATGCATAGCAAAAGCATAATTTATTATTTGATCAGCATAATTACCATTATCTGATTTTAATTTTAAATTAAGTGCTCTTAATTTTTTATCTAATACTAAATAATCTTGTAAATTTACACTTGTATTATCGCCTGTAATATTAATATTTGTATTTTCAAATATATTATACATTTGATTTAATGTAATAGCCGCATTAGAATTATTATATATAAAGGCAGCATTAACATAACTAAGTATTCCATTATTATATTCTGTAAAATCAGATAATTCTTCTTCAACCAAATTAGAAGATGATTTAAATATTTCAATACCATTTCTTATATTTCCATCATCTACATTATTTCCATTTGTTGATAATAATCCAGAATATGTTGTACCAGTATTAGTTATAATATTAACATTATTACCTTGCATTGTATATGAATATAATTCTGTGTTAGCAAGATTTATAGGAACTACTTTATAATTATTACTATTTTCATATTTTTGCAAATTATAAAGATATGAATATGTAAAACCAAGAATATATGATTTAGCAACAGTATATCCAACTGTTTCACACCATGTAGGATCTGTTCTATATGTATTTACATATTCTGTAAAATTATTATAAGGAACAGAATTTGCAGATGTATAAATTATAAATTGAGAATTATAATAATCATCTACTGATGTTTCATCACCATATTTTAATTTATCATATTTATAAATATAATTATCATATTGATTTTTTATATTACCGCCAGCATTTCTTATATTTTTATAAGATAAATTATTACTATTAAATAAAGTATAATATTTCTCTAAAAGCTCTGATGAAATTGTTATTTCATCAAAGTCGTCCCAATCATATTTATGATTACTAATATAATCATTATTTGAATCATCTATAGATATATCTGCTAAATTAGTAATTAATGTATCTTTTTCTTGTGTAAGGGTTTCACTTCTTAAAAAATCAGTATAATTAAGTTTATATCTATTACTTCCAGATATCATACTTACTGTAGGTCCAACATACAATTCACTATTAGCTGAAGATAATTTTTGATATAATAATGTAGATGTATAATTAGTACCTTCATTATTTGTAAGTACAATATAATTATGTTTTAATGCAGCATTCATTTGTGATTTAATTTCACTTATAATATCTTGCTGTTTTAATAATTCATTATTCGAATTATCTTCATTAGTCAATAATACAATTTTATTAGTACTTGCTATTATATTAGGAGCAATAAATGTAGTTCCATCAGAATGTAAATTATACATACTTGCAGTTAATGATTTAATATCATTTTCATTGCAAGATATATTAATTATATTACTATTTGTATCTGGTAAGCCAGATGTTGTTGTATATATATAATTTTCTCCACCTTCATTCCATCTACCAAATATTGATAATTCACTAAATGTTTCATTATTGCCATATAAATAATATTTACCTGAATATTTATCTGTATCTTTTTTTACATTATATATATATTCATTATTATTTAACTTATATGAGCAAGTTAAATCATTAGTTGCAATAATATCATTAATATATGAATAAGAAACAGTTGAAGTAGTACTTAATGTACCGCCATTTATAATATGTGATGATCCATTAATAGTATTTTCTGTAATATAATATGTTCCTAAAATATTATTATATGATTCATTAATAGGAGCAGAATAATCATTCCATGAATCTGATCCAGCTAATGAAATTAATGTATATTTTACTGTTCCTGTATTAGAACTTAAAGAACCATTATTATATATTGTAAGATTATTTTCATTTATATTTCCAGATTGACCAGATGATGTAAATACAGTATCATTTTGAGGTATATCACCAGGTGACTTAGAATATAATATAAAACTATATTGTAAAGCGGCATTTACTGGAGATGCTCCAGAGAAATAATTTTCAGTAACCAATACATCAGCATCGGTTATATATTTAAAGTTATAATTATCTACATTGTTAAATGTATAACCAGTTAATATAACTTCCGGAGATGATACAACAGAACAGTTAACACTTATTACCTGATCTTCTGCATGTGCATCATCATTCATATGATATGCAATATTTAAAGTGCTATAACTTTCTAACAAGATAGGGTTACTTGTATTAATCTTTAAATATTCATTATTTATTTCTGTTGTATAATTATTCAAAGGTCCTTCACCAAGTCTAATTTCGTCAATTTTAAACTTAGGAATATATTTTTCATTTACAGCATTTTGTAATGAATAAATAACACTTTCTTCTTCATCCTGTACAAATTCGTATTTTAATGGTCCTACATTAATATTTTTATTCTTTTGTCCATAAATTAATTCGACAGAATTAAGTGATGTACCATCTGGTAAATAAGGGAAAGTATAAGATTCACTATGACAAATAATATTATCATAAAGAATACTTAATCTATTAATATGAGCTTGTTTTTCACTGACTTCAATTTTATCAGTATCAGTATTTGCAGTATTAATTACTGGCTCTAAATATACATTATCAAGAGAAGCCATCTGACTTGATGTAAGCCCGATAGTATTCCAAGGATTACCGTCTCCAGATATATATTGTGCTGAAATAATACTATTGGCATTTTCTCTTTGTGATTCTCCATTATATGTTACATTAATAAATCCGCCTATAATATTATTTGCTCCTGTTGCAATATAAGGATCTCCTTCATTATTATTAGAATTATATTTTATATAATCAGGTGAACCTCCATTCATTTTACGCTGTTTTACTTTAATAGGTGTAGGTTCAAATGTATGAAGTTCAAGAGTCTTTGTATCTTTATCAGCAGTTTCAAGAAAATCAATAGGATAATTTCCTTTTTTTAATTCAAAAAGGAACTGGTAAATATTTTCATTAATATTTACATTTCTTGTATAATTAAGATCATTTAATTTAGACGGACGTGTAGAACCGTCACTTTCAACAATATTTCCGTCATATTGTCCAACACAGTTTGTATCAGTAAATGGTAAAATATTTATTTTCTCATGAGTTAATTGAGCTTTCTTTGATGAATAAATATCTACTGCTGTATATTTTAAATCAATCTTATCTACATACCAAGGAATACCCTGATATACTTCATGCCAATCTTCATCAGTATGTCCTGATGCATTAGCTTGTTTTTGAAGATAAAAGTTAATAGTCTGTGGACTAGTTGTTGATTCTATAATTCTATAATCAGCTAAATATTCACTGTTATTAGCGATTATAGTAGAATACTGGGTAACACTGAAAGTGCTTTCACCGATTGGTTTATCTTCTCCATCAATACTTATCCATGAACTTGAAGTTATTTCTTCACTATGATCTTCAGAATCATAAATATGTACATTAATAGATATATAAACTTCTGGTGTTTTAGGTGCTAAATGTACATTATATGTACTTTGACCGACGGTATTAATAGTTAATGTATTATCATAAAATTCGTTATTTGGATCAACGAATTTAATCATATAACCATACTGAATAGTACATGTTATTGTATTACCACTTACACTTAAAGATTCAGAAAATTCATCTAAATCATTTTCATTACCATCTTTAGCAGTTACGATTAATCTTTGAGCGACTACTGAACCATTAGTAATATTAATATTTATTGTTCTAAGATTCATTTCTTCAGGACGAACATCACCCATGTTAATCCTTTTATATGGCATCTTAATTTTTATATTAAGTCTTGTCTTAGCCGCACCAGTAAATGTATGAGAAGCAGCATTCCAGTTGAATACAGTATCTTCATTACCGTCAAATACAGTAATCATACCTTCACGTAAAGTAATTATATCCTGCCCATCAAATTCGAAATAATTACTTGCTGTAGTAAGTGTATATTCTAAATCATTAAGTTTTACGACAATAGGTTCCTTTCCTGCTTCTGAACAAACAGGATTATAGTTTTCATCGATAACGTAACCGAAAATTTTTGTATATATTTTCTGTTCTTCTCCGGATGATCCGCTATCATCTATGATTACGATGCCATTATAGTTATCTGCCATTATTTACTTAATCAATGTTTTTAATTTTGAGATTCTCTCCATCTTATTGTATCTTTCTCTACAATATAAAATTCTTTATCAATCTGCTCTTTTTCTTTATCTTCTTTTGCCTTTATCGTATTATATAATGAATTATATCTTACTATTGAATATTTTTCAGATTTATATTTTAAATTATCTTCAACATTTGAAACTCTGATATTTACTGAAGTAACTAAAAATTCACTGTTTATAGAATTTCTATAGTTCTTTGCACTGAATCTTACTGTAAGTTTTTTCTTTTCTCCATTAGTTGATTTATAAACCATCTTCGGATTAAGTGCTGTTTCTTTATCATATATTTCCTCATCATTATAGTTTACTTCAAGTAAATCAACATTAGGAAATTCATTAGTTCCATCTTCAAATACTACTGATAAGTTAAAATCACAAGTAGTTACAATATTAAATACCGCACTGACTGTCTGTAAAGGCATATTGATTACTTCCTCATCATCTTTTGGTTTTATAAGTTCTGTAACTGATGTTTCATTAACATGGAACTGATGAATATCTTTGCCTCTTAATAAAACATTACCTGTACTTAAATATTCTTTATATTCTTTAATTTTAGAAGTATATTTATCAGATACATTTTTATATTCAGAAATATATGATGACAATACAGCATAATCTTTAAAATATATCTTATTGTCATTAGTAAAACCTAATGTCTGATAATCAATTTTACCGATACCATAAGTTTTATCAGTGGCTATATTAAGATTCTGTTCATTAACAGTTATATTTCCGTCTGAATTAAAAACTATTGTTTTATTATCAGGCTTTGAAATACCGAATGTTTCTGTTGTTGCAGTTTTTAAATTTTCAGTATTTACATTTATAATACCTTCTTCAATATTGACTGTATTATTATCTCCAATAACAAAACCGTAATTATCATTATCTGCTTTCTTTATTTCTGCAAGGTTAACTTTAATTTTTCCGTTATCACTTATAACTGTAGTACCGTCACCGATTGCAATACCATATTCATTAGTAGAATTATCAGCATACATTAAATTATCAGTATTTATCCTAATAATTCTATCTTCATCAATAATTACTGTTTTACCGTCAATTGCTGATATACCGTAATTTGTTTTAGATGCTGTTGGGATTGAATCTATATTTACATTTACAGTATCATTTTCCATTATGAAATTACCATTCAGCTTTGCTCCCAAATTAAATGCTAATTGGTTTTCTTTTTCAATAATTACATTGTTATCAATATTTAAAGAAATATAATCTTTATCAGTATTATAATATAATCCGTTTCCTTCTTTAACAGTATAAGTTAATCTTACAGGATTACCTTCATTATCAGTAGCTATTAATGAGTATGTACCTGTATCATTATTATTTTCATCTATATTAGATGCAATTATAATGCTGTTAATAGGTAAATTAGATCCAGCCAATACATTATATGAATATGTATTAGCTATAGAAATGTTCATCTGTTTACTATAAGAACTTGCTATGTAACCAAGTTTTGACATTAATATTACTGAATATTTTTAATATTATCAAATTTTGTTTTAATTAAACTATTGCCTGTATATGCCAATATATTGCCAACTGATGAATCCTTATCATTAGATCCTGCATGCTCAATAGTATATTGATTTACCTTATTTATAAGATTTATCAAATTACCTTCTGCAGCAATAGAATCCAAATCTATATTTGTTTCTTTATCATAAGAATTAGTAATATCACCATTTTGGAATACATTAGTATTTGTAACAATCTGGCCAATTATTTTACTATTTTCAACTTCTGTCCTTTCATCAATAGAAGGATAATTAGAACAAAGTTTAAATTGTATTTCAATAGTCTTCTGATTTGTATCAGTAGCAGTCATATCAACCTTATTAAGTTGAATCTGATAATTATTATCAATTTCAAGAGAACACTGTATAATCTGGCCTAGATATACAATATTGAAATATTGTTGCCAAGATACCTTATCAATTAATTCTTGAACAAGAATAATTGATTCATTGAAATTAGAAAGTACATATTTTGCTGCGAGGCTTATTTCAACAGGAAGTCTTCGCATTTGAGCATTATATCCTTTGATTTCATTACCGTCCCTTCTTTCATACTGACCTCTTACAAACGGTGCAGAAAGCTCTTCTGTAGGAATATTGATATCACCTATTTCAATAACACAACGAGGCATCTTCATATACATATAATCTTCTCCGGATGTTTCATTCATTGAAAATGTATAACCATTTGATTCAACATAAAGATATGATGAACCTGTTGTATATATAAAATGATTAACAGGTTTATTATATAAAACGATATTATCGGTTAACCAGGATAATGCACCTTTTAATAAAACAGCAAAGTATCTTTCATCCCTGTCATATAAATTATCAAACTTCTCCAAATTCCATGGTCTTAACCAGTTTGAAGTTGTTTTTTGATATACTTTCTTTGACATTTTTAATACATTATTATTATAATTAAAAATAATTTTATGTATTTAATTTTAAGATGAATAATTCAAAAATAAATCATATTTTTATGTAAGATAAATTAAATTTTAGAAATCATGCAATATATATCTATTAATTCAATTGGAGATTATCCTGAAGACTTTTTAATTGCAAAGGTAGATGTTGAAAGACATTTAATAGAAACAGAAGCAATTGAAAAAAGAATGAAGCTTGAAGAATTTATTATATATTTGAATATTCAGAATACAATATATATGAAAGGACAGAAAAGTATAGCATTTTCTATCCAGCAGGGTCAATCAGACAAATATGTATTTTATTCTTTATTGGATCAAGATGAAAATGGTGAATTATTTGAATCTTTCAAAAAGAAACTTGAACATCTCAAATATAATTTTTCATCTTTAAATAAAATTGACAATATGGATTTATTAAATATGGATCTTACAAAAGAAGAGTTATTCATGTTTAATTTTGTAATTCATAAATAATCATTTTAAAGCCCATATTTGAGTCCGAATTTATTTTCTAAGGGATTTATTACTTTTTTGATTTAAATCAATCCTGGACAAAATAAACTAGTAAAAATAGAAAAATAAAGGAGTATCTAAAGATACTCCTAATTTTTTTAATAAACTTCGATAATTCCCGGAACCACGATTGACTTAATTTGCCAATCTCTTGTTTCTCCTTCCATCATCTCTTTTACCTTTGCTTCAACACCCTTTACATCGAATGCATCGACAAGATGTTTCTCTTTATTCTTATGAATCTTTCCTTTTTCATCTTCTTCGAAAGTTTCAATCTGTACTAACCAATATTTATCCTTTGGACTCATAAACTAATTATGATATATTTATATTATAAAATAGAAAAAGACTGAATTTAAATTCAGTCTTTTAGTTGTTTAACCAATATTCGTAAAAAGTATCATAATCTTCATCACAAAGTTCTGCTAGTTTATGGAAGATTCTCTCCCTTACAACACTGTCTTCTGCACAATAGTTTTCTTCAAATTCTTTCGGATTATTAAATAATGCAGCGAGAACCATTGCAAGAGTATCTGAAGGAAGCTCTTCACCTAATTCATCATCTTTAAATTCCTTTTGATACCATTCCCTTAATTCCTGTTCCATACCTTCTTTTTTAAGATACTTCTCATAAGGAAATTTAGATGATGATTTTACTTCATTTATAAACTGTATAAGAGTTTTCATAAATTATTCTTCTTCCTTTTTATCGTCTTTCTTATCGTCTTTCTTATCTTCTTTATCTTCATCAGATACCTTTGTATCATCAACATATTCTCTCCAATCATCAAGGGCTTTTTCTAATTTAACAATTTTCTGAGCATATGCTTCATCAGAAGCTCTCTTCTGATCTTTACCTCTAAGGTGTACGAAATCCTGAATTAATTCAAAAAGACCTTCTGCATCATCTACTGAATCTTTCTTAAGAGATACCTTTACTTTATTGTCTTCTACTTCTACGTCAACACCGTCTTTTTCGGCAGTTTCCTTTACTGACTTTAAGAAATCTTCTGTTCCTTCGCAATCAGCAAAATTAAAGCTTAAACTTTTTGAAGAAGCACATTTACCTTCTTCACAAGCTTCTTTAATGTATTCTACTAATGTTTTCATAATTTAAATATATATAATTTTATTTATTTTCAAATGTTTCATTAAAATTGAAATATTTTAAAATTTCATCTACTGTATCAGCTTTATATACTTCCATAGGTTTTCTTCTACCGCCTTTCCATCCACTGAATCCACTATTCCATAATTTACCCTGAAATCCTTTGGTTCTTTTATAAATTTCAAGTGTACGATCCATTAATCCGCCTTTACCATTTGTTTTACTGTTTTTTGAATAAACTTTAACAAGTGTACCAGGTTTATATTCAGGACCGGCTTTTACTTCTTTATCTATAACTAATTTTTCGGTAATATATAAAGTTATATCTTTCATTATTCAATTGGTTTCTTATGTTTATCTTTTCTGCTATAAGATTTCTTTGATTTAAAAAAGTTTGTATGATTTACAGGTTTACCATGATTTTCAATTTCTTCTTCCCTTGAAGCTCTTCTGTTTGCTTTCATAAAATCTCTTTCAGTAATCTTACCACAAGATACTTTACCTTTACAACCTTCAAAGTATTTATCATCTTCTTCTAAAAATTCATCAAGATATGCTGCTAAATTTTTCATATTAGTTTTTTTAAATTTATTTAAAATTGTAATTTAGGAAGTAATTCTGCAAATTGTCCTCCGTAAATTTTTATCTTATTAATATTGGAATCAATTTCTTCATTAAATACCCAATCAAATATTTTCTTATAATTCTTTAAAATATTATAGTTACATTCATTTTCATTAAATGATACAGGTGTAGGACAATCACATTTTACTGAACTTGATTTAATAAAGTTCAATGTATGTTGCATATTTATAAATTCATCAAAGAATATATTTAATGTTTCAATAAGAACATCATTAGGGATATAATCATCTTCTGATTTATAAATTCTGAACCAATCTTCATAAAACTTAGAATCACCAAGCATTGTACCTAACCAGTTATACATAGCTGTTGAATATAAATCGTAACAAGAAGGTGTTAATTCTGTACTTGATGAACCTGAATTACAACCGCATGATGTAGATGTTGTAGTTGTTACTGTACCATAACCTGAATTAAGGATTAATGAAAGTGCATTACTTCCTTCATCTGATTTAAAATTCTTAAAATAGTTTAATACTAAATTATATATCTGGTTTCTTGAATCAAGTAAAAGATTATCTGTAATCTTTGTATATTTTAATATAATAGAACAGAAAGTTGAATAGAAATTGTTTAATTCATCTTCACTGAACTTATTTGTCAGCATATTGTTCTTTTCATTAAAATACTCAATATTATTATAATCTTCATATAATTCACCTGTCAATGGTTTCCAATATTCTGTTCTCAACTGTCCAAAAGTATCGAGATAATCAGGAAGTCTTACACTGAAATCAGGAACTTCAATCTGATCTGTAAGTGCAAGATAATTATATAAAGTATTGTTTGTATAATAATCTTTACCGGCCAAGAAATTATCAATACCCTTTACCCAAATCTTATTATCCATTAATGACTGAGCAACGAATGACTGGAAAAGATTATCAGTATCATTTATAAACTTATCTGTAATATCGATATAAACTCTTGGGATATCAAGTAATTCACCTTCCGTTGTATTTTCAAGTTGTAATCCCCAGTTATCTTCTTTTAAAATAAGATAAGGAGCACCGAATGATGTTTCACCTAATATATAGTTTTCTGTAAAATATGCTATACCGAATACATTAAAATTAATAAAAAATCTACCTCTTACTTGTTCAGGTAATTCTTCATTCATTGTTGCCTGAATAATTGTTGGTTGTAAATATTTAAAAAATTGATTCATTTTATTTATATAACATTGTTAATTAAAAATAAAAAAAGTTGCAATATTAATCGCAACTTTCATTTTTTAATCACCTTCATCATCTAAGGTATCACCAACTAATTCTGATTCTACATGTTCATAAATATCATATAAATCAGCACCACATTCTTCAAGATATCCTGCCATTGCATGCAATACTGTTTCTGGAGTAAATGTAATACCAATCATAAGAGTATTAATTGCTTCCATCATATCACTGGCACTAACATCTTCATATGGAACTTCCCATACAACTTTTTTATCAGACTGTTCAATCGTCAATCTGGTAAATTTTTGTTCATTATACATAAATTAATGATTATTTATTTTTTCATATAAAAATCTGATCCAAATAATTCATCAAATACGAGTATATGATAATTATTGATAACATTATTAGCAAGTTCTGAACACTTATTATCAAAATCTCTATAAAATTCATCAACAATTAATCTCTCCAATGTATTATCATAATCATAATTTGGATTGAAAACAATTGTTTTATGGATAATATTATTTATGATTTCTTTAAATAAGATATAATAAATATCCTTTGCCATTATACCGTTTTCTTCTAAAGATATTGAATGAATAAGCATAGGATCTATTTCAATATTAAGATACTTATTATTTCTAAATAAATCGCTAAGCTGATCATAAGTAAGATTATCAATAAAAGTTTTAAAAGCATATTCCTTTGCAGACATATCACTTGGCATAGCTATTGACTTTATCTGATTTTCTGTCAATGCTTTTTTCATAGTATTGATAATGTAAATATATGCATTGTTTTTTTCTACCCAACCCTGCTTAAATTCTTCAAAAGGATCATTCTTTTCTTCTTTAATTTCTTCCTTTACTTCTTCAGCATATTTCTTATCGGAATCCTCTTCCATTAATTGTTTATTGCAATTACAATAATCACCTTCATTTTTAAGATTCTTTTTATCTGGTGAATCTATATCTATTACAATATTTGAAAGAGCTTTTTCAATAATTTTATCAACAGCTTCAGTTAACTTTGCATCTATTTTCTCAGA
>Ga0265299_10002205_pt1 | contig 20386 bp, 17 predicted proteins | sample AusTroGonzalo_MG_4_FD_193485 | JGI IMG/M metagenome (GOLD analysis project Ga0265299, IMG submission 193485) | Bovine rumen microbial communities from tropical cattle in Woodstock, Queensland, Australia - Gonzalo_02 | ecosystem: Host-associated > Mammals > Digestive system > Stomach > Rumen ... | reverse complement strand
ATTATACAAGATCAATTGATAATAATCCAAACAATAATGATATTGAAGATAATATCTTGGATCAATTGACTTATGATGATTCAAACATTACAAAGTATACTCAGCTTTATAATAAACCATCAATCAATGGAGTTACAATCTACAACATGAGTTCAACAGATCTCGGTTTAAGTGAAATTCCAATTGATAAGTTGATTGATATGTATGATGAAGTATGGAAAAAAGAAATCATCACTGATCCTTTGTTCGTAACAACTCATAAAGAAATCACAGCAACTGAGAATCATATTATATTACATTCAAAGCCAGCTACTGGTTTAGGATATCCAGATTCAATAGTTGTATATGCTTCTGGTATTTCAGAGAAGTGTTTCACACTGTATGTGTCTAAATCACATAATGGAAGAATCACCGACCTGACAAATACCGTGAAGATCATCCCGCTCATTCGAGTTGGAACTTATGCAATTATAGAAAAAGAATATTCTGGTATGTGGTTGCATTGTACCGAATCAGATGTTGAAACAATTAAAATATAACAAAAAAGAACACCCGGGGCAACCCGGGTGTTCAATGTTATATTATATATTAAATCAGAAAGGAAGTCGTTGAAGTATCACTGCTCTGGATGATCTGCGACAGCATCACCGTACTTATCATAGTACCACTGATCACATGCTTCGTCAGCCTCTGTGAGCTCTTTATATGAATATGCTAAGTGTGGATAAAGCTTTGTGAAAGCTTCCAGATGTTCCTTGTTAAAGTAGTGGTCCATATGCCACAGTGTTAATGCAAGGACATTTGATGTTGCTCTTTGATCCGAACTGCATGCGATCATATATGCAGAGATGTCAGCATGACCGAGATAGTGAGAATATTTATCTTCAACCCAGCCGTTCTTGGCCCTTTTCATATTGGACTTAACGGCTGGTTTGCCAATGTCATGGAAGCGCGCTGCCGTTGTTGAGTCATTATTCTCAGCATCATACTGGCAGATATAAGCCTCACACGCAATCATGTGATAATAAATATCACATGGGTGGTGAGGGTTATTGTGATTAACCCTCCAACATTCCCACAGGTAATCATCTAAGTTCTTGTGATTATCTGGGTGCTGTAACAGGAAGATCTGATCCCAGCCTTCATCTTCTCTCGGAAAGGACATCGTTCTATACATTCTGAGGATAGCCTCCTCTGGGACATTTCTGTCTCTTGCTGCATTCTGACAGAGTACGATCTCCAATTCAGTTGCACAGACGATCAGATATGACTTCTTAAACATGTTTGCATATGTGCTAAGATTGCTAACTCTGTATTTCTTAATTAAACTGGTAGCATCAATGATGACGCTTTCACCAGCCTTTAAGAGTTCTGCTGTACGCTGCTTTAAGATGCCGAACACTTTGTCAGGGTTATCCTGACATTCTGCTGATCCGTAAATCTCTTCACGGATGGCATCACTAGATACTACGTGAGCCCCAGTCTGTTCAGCGAGCTTTTCGGCTGCGTAACTTTTTCCGCAGCCCGGTACCCCAAACATAACAATGAGTGAATTGTTTTCTACTGCGATATCGTTTACATTTGTGATCTTATTATACATTTTACATTACTCCTTTAATCTTATCAATTTATGAATTATATTAATAGCAATATCTGAATGGGGGAATCTGATACTGATTTGATTCCTCCCATTCCTCACATAAATCATTCCATACATAGTTGCCTTCATTATATGAAATAAATTCATTAATCATATATCTTATATATGAAGGTTTCTTGAAAATATGTTCCCTCAGGTCATACAAAACCTGAATAGGATTGTATGGATGATTCTCTGTGAAATCAGTGTGCTTTAAATAGTCGCACTTTGTAGGGATTGGTTCACCATAAAGCTGAACCCTGATTGCATATACTTTTTCGTGGGTTATCTCGCACCACGAGTTTTTGGTTGGATCCAATAATTCTTTATAGTTGCACACATCCTCGCTGAGATACCAAACCAGCTTTTTTACATCCTCATATACACCGTATGCTATATTCTTGTCTGTTGGTCTTACTGACATTATTCTCTTTCTATTCTTTCCCATTGTAAATTCCTCCTGTTAATTATTTCACACACCAAATGTATACCATCCGTTATGATATTCAAAATTTGTTAAATTATTTTTATTGATAATTCTTCCTGCATTTAATACTTTAATTGAGAAACAATTATCATGATCATGCGCCAGTGTATATTTCTGGTTAGTATTTGTTATTAATGTTTTTATCTGGAAATCTGAAAAATCAATGACAATATTGTCATATTCTTTATTTATTATATAAAATTTTCCAGTGAGTATTCTTCTGTGTGTATAGTCGATAGTTGGGTTTATGGAGCATGGAGTCCATATAGCTTCAAGAGCTTCATATTCCCCAAATACTTTATTTAACATAATATTTTTATTTGTAACTTTTGAAGTTATAAATTTAAATATTGCGTCTGTTCCTATTGCAGTTTTATTACATAATCCCTTTTGATATCTTCTTCTTTTAGATATCTTCTTTGCTTCATGATCATAATATCGAGCAATATAGAACTGGTCTATGAAATGATTAATTTCATTTGCCTTTCTTCTTTTAATTGTGTAATATATACCAGTGTCATCATTTATGCAACTGCCTGTTTCAATTCTCTTTTCTAATCCACATATTATAGATAGTTCATGCTTAGAGAAAGAGAATTTTAAATCACCATTTGCTTTCGCCGTAAGATATAAAGCGTTCAGAAGATGATTTTCTTCAACTGCTGTGTTCCGTTCAATCCATCTTTCAATCTTATTGTTCATAATAATCCTCCTGTTAAATGATGCTGCCGTATGCATTGGGCAGCATACAAAATTGTTTACGTTGATATCGAATAAAGCCAAAGGTTTATTCATATCAGTATAATAATATACATATAGAAAAATAAAATAATATGAGATTTATGGCCGGGGAATTACCCCGGCCAATGTCCCATAAGAAAATAAGTAAAAGGAGGATTCAATATGAAGTCAACATGGTGCATGGACGAACAAGAGGAAAACCATGTCACTAGATTGAATCGGATTAAATGATAAAAGATTACCATTTAATGCTTGTGGAGGGATTTGAACCCTCACGTCTTTCGACAAGGGATTTTAAGTCCCTCGTGTATACCTGTTCCACCACACAAGCAAATTAAAGGTTGAACCGGATTCGAACCGGTGACTTAGAGGACCGATGGGTCATTTCGTAAGCAGACTCGCAAGACTGTTGTTTCTATGACCTGTAGTACTCTATACTCTGCCTCTGAGCTATCAACCTTCGCGTTTTTGATCAAAGATCTGAGGGATGCAACCTCCGCTGAAGCAGCTTTGTAGGGGATTCTGCTACCCCAAAAGGATGTGCTGGAGTTGAACCAGCAATACTCAACGAGTTTCACCTCGTTTGCTTCCATCAGCTTTCGTGTACACGATTGAGTTTCATCCTAATAGAATAAATTTCAATATAAGAATATGATTGAATTCCCGTATGCATCATGACTTAATATATCTATTTATTCTAAATAGAAGAGGAAGGATTCGAACCTCCGAAGCATTCCGCACCACATCCGGTCTGTGGTTGCTTTGGCCACTTGCATACTCTTCTACCATCAAATCAAAAGGGTCCTGCAGAACCATACCAAGATACTGTGTTTTAATTCTCATAATTACTGAAAAAGAAAAAGCGACTGCTGTGAGTATCTTTCACAATTGATTCGATATAATGCTCGAGGAGGGACTTGAACCCTCACGCGTTAGCGGGAGTATTTGAAGCTCCTGTGTATGCCGATTTCACCACTCGAGCGGTTGTGGAGGATAAGCACCCATTCAACTTATCCTCACGAGGGATAGTATTGTCTTGTTTTGGAAACTATTACAAAGAAGGTAGTTGGAGGTATCAAACTGAATACCCATCATTCAGTTTGATTAACGGCTTCGACAGGACTTGCACCTGCAGCTCCCGGTACCACACTGGGTATTTTAGTTATAGAGACTTTCATTAAAGTACCTCCGGAGTCATTAATGAAATTCTAAATAACCTTCGTCTTAAACTACAAAGCCAAGGGAATGGACAGGACTCGAACCTGTGACCACGGTACTCCTTCTTCTCGTGATTTTATCCAACTAAACTACCATTCCATACGGAGGTGGCAATGACGCACTTCTCCGTCGAACCAGGTAGAGCTGGTTCACCCATCATTGCCACACTATGAAGAAGTTTCGACGAGTTGTTGTACTAACTAACGCACACTCGCCAAGTACGAAGGATCCGGCCGACTGAATCCTCAGAGCCCAGAGTTTACCCTTGCCACTCTGAAAGGTGAGACGAGTTACAGGATTCGAACCTGTGTCCCCGTCATTGAGTATAATGAAAAAATGGTATGATAAGAAAATGTTGGCTTCGGTAGAAGGATTCGAACCTTCGATCACGGAGTCAAAGTCCGCTGTCTTAACCACTTGACTATACCGAAATACCGGTTGATGAAAATTAAGAGGTGATAACTCAATGACGATGTTTTAGCCACTAAACCAAACTCGTATATTTAAAAGTGAATAACTTAACATGCATACTCAAAGTCTTATAACTGTTCATCATTCGTTTAGCATTGTAACCAGTTTGAAAAAGCAAAAATTATTGATTAACATTAACGTTTGTGTGAGTGCTGTTAAAAGATACTAACTTATGACAGACACTAGTAATTATAGTAAACAGTTTTTCACCAAATCGTATGATTTAGAAAATCGCAGATAAATATGCCTGACTTTTTGTGTATGGCAGATCTTAAAATTAATAATGAATTTTGAACTTTATTATTTTTATTTAAGATATTATATTCAATTGTAATAACTAGTTACATGCTTCTTCATTATTTATATTGGTATGTTAGAATGCTTTAGTATGCATGCTAATATTATTCTAGGTAATTGATAAGTAGAGAGATGTTCAGCTATCTTCATAGAGTAGTGGTTTATTCGTACGACATTTGATTAACCTTGGAGGTAGCTTTGCATTACCCTTAAACCAATTGATGTTGTTTGGCAAACATTAAACGTGTAAACACATTCAAGCAACTCAGAGATGTTCAAGAAGAGAATTGAATGTGAAGACAAGGAGAATAGTACGATTTAATATTAACCAATACAGAAAGACGACAACTTACACATGGCAGAGTGTTTTATCAAGGAGATTGTGAAACCAATTGTTGATAATTCACTTGAATATTATTTAATGTGCACCTTAAATAATATATACACAATAATCCCTACAAGTTGTCAGTATAGTTTATATTGTATATACAATATTGTGTATAGCAAATAAATAAATATAACGATTCCTCCCATTTGGGAGGAATCATTTTTATATTTATTCACTCATAATTCCTAAACAGATATCACACCATTCTTTCAGCGAGATATTGATCTTCTCATTTACATAGTCAGTCATGCATGACAGATGGAATGCTTCAAACTTATCAGCTAATTCACCTGGTAAGAAACCAGCGTCTAAAGCGTCACCATCGAAGTCCGCATTATAACCACCCAGTGGTTCTGGAGGTAATGAGATGGTATCATCATCTGCTTTATAGTCTCTGATACGACAAAGACCGATTGATGCCAAATTGTTTGTAGGTTCTCTCAATAAGAATATCCATGCATTCTGTGTAAGTATCTCATCGAGAAGGTGCAGTACTTCTTCATGAGCTTCATAATTGTTCACGAATAAGTACGCATGTTCCAGACGATTGATTCCACATATCTGACGCTTAACAACCATATGTGCCAACTTATACTGGTATACAGTTACTAACATCGATAAAGGTATATCTACTTCGTCTGCGTTAAGTGAAATGTCCAATGATATTACTGCTCGTCCTGAGTTCGAGAATGTACCACCATTGATCTGTGCACGAACTATACCGTACTTGTGTGATATGTTCGTATCTATCTCTGAATAACATGCTTCAATGAAATACTTCTGAATGTAATTCAAAGCTGATATCTTTTCTTCGTCCAGAATCATATTAGGTAATCTTTGAACGATAGAAGTCATCGATGTAAATGGTTTTGTTATTCTTGGATAGAAACAAGTCTCTGAGGTTTTGTTAACTGGTCTGAATGCAGTTGAGTATATCGGAATCTTATTTGTAAACACAGCTAATTTGTTCTCTAATAGTATATCCACTTCTGGATTGTTCTTAGAAGCACAAGCTGTTACGATTTCTTCAAATCTATCTCGGAACCTATCGTGTCCGAGTCCCTGATAACAATATTTGTTTTTCGGGATCTTCTTCTTAATTACTTCGAGCTTATCATCCGATTTTCTACCAGGTTTCTTTGATTTCTTTTCTTCTGGTACCTCTTCGCCTGTATAGTTGATAATCTTATCTTCTATATAGTCTCCGAGTATGAACCTCAACATGTTTGTGCCAACAACACGTTTCAGCATATCATAATAAGCTGGTGAGATGACACAATGTTCTCCAAGGTTCAACCAACCTGTGTAGCCAAAATTCAATCCACGTAATATTATCTCGGATTTGCATAAAGGACAAGTCTGTCCAATCAAATCCTGTCCGATAAATGCACCGCATTCGCATCTAAACTCTGAGTCCATATAATTGGATGAGTTTACCAAGGTTTCTATGTCGACTGATGAGAATTTATCCTCATTCTCTATAACGAAACCATTATGCTGGATTTTATCCTTCAGGTATTCATTATAATAGTCGATTCTTTGTAATTGCATTGCCATTTCCTATATCCCCCTTTAATCAATTCTGTGATTTCATAAATTCAAACAGATCTACTATGACTTCAAGTATATCCTGGGTCATTTTACTTGACTCATAGACTAACTGTGTATCCAGAAGTTCTGGAGCATTATGATTCACGATTGTATATGAGTTGAGGATACAGTTCTGAATACTTTCAACATATTTGGTGACATTATTTTCACCGAGTAAGTATTGTTTCAAGTTATTCAGCTTGATGAACTTATTAACAGCTCCTACCTCCTTCTTGGTTAAAGTCTTGGTCGATGTAGCTGTTGTCTTAGCCATCAGTATATTGATTAATGGATTAATCTTAGTATCTTCTTCATTAATCCATCTCAGTTCCATGATCAAATGTCTTACATAGAGTAAAACGATGTACTTTTGCTTATTATTCAACGTATTAGTCGAGATAGATGAGTGGAATAAGTTATAGAGAACTGTATCTACTAATAACTTACTCAGATCATTCATCTGCGGTAAGTTCGTTAAATAGAAATCCAATGGTGATAAGTCAATTTCCACAGCAATGTGTGCGATAACAGAATTGAGATCTTTACTCATGCAAGTAAATTCTCCAGCATTGAAACTTCTTATCAGTGACATTGGTGATGAGTTGTTGATAGCATCTGATATTAACTGAGCCGGGTCATCGATGTTTACCAGTGCATATCTCAGCATCTTTCTACGAATGATGTTAGTAGCACGGGATACAACAGATGTGATGAAACCTACACAGCTTTCAACTGGTCTCTTATTTAAAGAATCCCATGTTGAAGCATATGATAACTTAATTAACGAATCTGCCAACAGTGTTTTTCTTATAACATTATGAGTTACTGTCGGTGCTGTTACACCTTCCATCGCCTGCATATCATAAACATTTGAGTTACTCTTGATACTCTGAGCAACAGCCTTGTTTATATATGTATACAGGGTTGGATGCATCTGTGGGTTAAGCTTATTCATCGCATAGATATAAGCTTCTGCAAATAACTCATACTGATCTCTCGGTGAGTTTCCTGTGAGCTTGATGAAGTGTTCAATAAAGATGTGCATGACCTTTATCATGAAAGCCAGCATGAACATATCACGCAGAAAGTCTACGTGGAATAATCCTAAAGTTACATCTCCCACGTCATTCTCTTCAGTCATCTTACGTATCTTCTCAATGATACGATCCGAGAATAGTGTTCTATACAATTCCTCATAATACTCTTTTATGTTTGCTATTGTATATGTCTGAGAGTCAGTGATATACTTTGCAGCTAACATATTCGAGATAAGTTCATTGTCATCATCATATAATGCACAGAAGAAGTTTATCTGTTCACAAATACGATTCTGAACATCTGAACGTTTTGATCTCATCTGGAAAATTTCCATAGCGGGATCAATGACATCATTCCCATCTGGGAATAATAAATGGAACATAACAATGATTTGTTTACCAGAGTATCTAATGATGATATCTTCTGGTAATGGATTCCAATTAATGAAACGAGTCTTCTTGAATACTCGTCCTCCCTCACCCTTTGGAAATCCATTGTATGGGTATTCTGTTCCATGTTTGCAGTTGTACACGTACGGTTCTTCTGGGTCATACAAGTACAACAACATTTTGTTTACGGACTCTTTCTTCACGTAAACACCTCCTATTTCCATATTCATAAATACTATATTAAACCCGCCGAAGCAACTCCGGAAAAGTTTACAAACTTTGTCTTTTCCCTCAGCTTGTCTGCAATCCCATCACAGACAACATCTGCTAAGCATAAAAAGTCGTCAAATATAGTTATGGCAATAGGCACTTCGATATCCAAACATTTTAATATGTTCGATGGCGAAGCTGTCATAAACGTATAATTGACGTGCTCTGATAAGATCTGCTTAATATCTCCTGTAATATACTTTATTGGCACACCAAAAGTTTTAATATAGTCAGATTCAATAATGGGTATATACTTCTCCGTATAAACATACAATTGTTTGATTCCATTGTCCTCGGCTGCTTTAAATACTTTATAAAAGTACCACCAATTCGGCTGCCAAGTAACGAATGAGTTTTTGTATTTATCCACCGTAAATTCTATATCAAATTCTTCTCGTAACCAAATGGATGGGTCTTCATTTGGACGATTAATGTAGCTAAGCAAGATGTCCTGAGTGGACATCTTACGTAGCTTATCATTATTATAATCTTTTGATTTCAGGTATCTCGCTACATTATATCCGACCATCGCAATGATGTCATCATATTGTACGATCAACCCTTCCTTGCCAATAAAGGAAAAGTCAACCATTAAAATGGTGCATCATCGTCATCAGATGATGCGCCGCCGCTGGTAACTGCAAGGTCTTCCTGTCTGATCTTATGATTGATTGATTTGTTGTAAGCCTTCTTAAGGTATTCTCTGAACAGTTTCCATGAAGCAAATACATTCTTATTGCCTACAGGTAATGATGCGAATGTAATTGTTCTTTCACCGCGATCATCCTTAATGTTGAGCTTAACTTCTGCCGGAGCACCAATCACTGAAAGAGTAGCGTGCTTTGGTCCGCCAACATTGATTGTGAAGTTATAAGTTGGGATGTCTGCTTCATTTACAGTAGCATCAAGTAATGCGATAGCTATTTCAGCTGTGAGCATAACTGATGGAAGCTGCTGTGGATGAGTCTGCTCATATGAAGCCGCTCCTGTTGCAGGGTTCTTACCAATTGACTGCTTGATTGCGATAGTTGTCCATGTTCCAGATGGTGTACGATAGTTACCGATATCAACTCTTGCATCAGCACCATATACTGTACCAATTGGATTGGACTGCTTTTCGCCATCGTTATTGCCGCCATTGTTGTTGTTATAACCGTTATTGCCGAAATTGTTGTTTTGCATAAATGCCATAATATAACATTCCTTTCTAAATAATAATATAGTGTAGTTATATAGTATAATGTTATTATACTACACCGAAGTCGCCTAATACTTGATCATTCTGATATTCTGCGGAATCTTCCATGTCATCTTCATCATACAGTTCAGATATTTCATCTACTGACTGATATACAGCTAACATATCCTGTACCTGAATACCCAGAACGTTTGTGATATCATTATCATTCTCAGTATTAAACTCATCGAACTTTGCTGATGAAATAGCAGTTTCCATACTATTATCTTTACAATAATCAATGAGCTTAGCGATCAAAGCAATGTTATTTCTTAAACCATCAAGACCGGCAATCTTGGTAACTTCAAGGTTCATCTGCATCTTAACAGCATTTACCTTTTCAATTATCTCACCAACAACCTGACGAGTATAATCTGATTTCACCTCCGAGATTTCTCCTAAAGAATCAGGAGCTTCGAGACGATGTTCCTCCAGAGTATTTAATAACTCGACAACATCATCAAGAGCAATCTCAAGATTACTTTTCCATCCATAAGGATCAAGAAAAGCCAGCTCAGGAACGGCAACATCCAGTACATCTGATGGGTCAAATGATACTGAAGCAAATGATTCAATCCATGCGAATAATTCTAACCACATGTCATACTTCCTCCTTTCGATAAAATGATATATGTGTTTATGAAAATAATAATCCATATGGACGGATGGTATATTACCAATATACCATCCTTGATGGAATCATTCCACCCTTTGTATCAGCCATATGAATATTAAATAAACCAAGCATCTGCTTGAATGGTGATAACAGTTTATCAACCAATGTTTCTACATCAATGATTGGTGAAATCCATTCAGGTACTGTAGTAAAGTGATTTGGTAAACAGATATATGGATCATTCTTCATTATCGGATCATCCAATAGACAATACTTCAAACACTCAGCAATACGCGAGTCATCATTCTCATGTTCCTTCATAAGATCCCATGATAATGGTATAACCTTTACACGATCCATCGGTAACATTTCCTGATCAGGGAACATTGCATTCCAAATGAATGATCCTCTCATCTGTGCAGGTAATGTTTTACTCTTAGCATATGCATCTTTACTCTTTAATGACAATACCTTGAAATATTCTGCACTCTTTCGGCAGTTATTATAAATATCATTACGAGTTTCATAATACTTATCCAAAATTGCAGATACTTCAATAGTTTTCGATGTTAATACATGTTTGTCATATAATCCAAGCATCAGAGGCTCTAAGAACTCAGCAGCATCTCGTTTCTTGAATGACATACCTGTTACGGATATCTTATGGATATTACGAGGTGATCCTTCCTGCACAAATGTTGATGCAGCATACATTTTCTTCGCAAATAATGCCATACAAAGGAATGTAAACTCATTCTTGAAGATAAACTTATCACGATACTTCTGATCATTGATGTTCATACCCAAAGCAATATACTTTGTAAACTTCGGGATAATTCCTTCGATATAAATACGAGTACCAATAGCTCCAGCTATGATACAGCTCATTCTGTAATCATCAGGGAGATCACAGTTAAATGTTTCACGGAAATGTGCAAAGTGAACCATCAACGAGTCAGTATCTGTTACACAAACTACTTCACGCTTCATGTGTTCAGCACGTGTTTCAGCATCATTCGGGATGAATGGATAAATACAGTTATCATTGATTAATGAGATGACACGATTCATTACATCGCGGATTTCTTCTGGTGCTTTAACACCAAATCCAGCATCAGCAATATTCTTTTCAATCTCAGGATACAATGGATTCTTCTTATCAGCTATATTCAGCTTATCAATATCCAATTTATGATTTTTACAATAATTACTAATAGTATCCATTTCATTTGGTAATGCTACCTTAATGAATTCCTTAACATCATAAGCCATTCTTAATTTATATAAGTCTGGATCAGATAATGTTCTACAGAATGCATGAACTATCATTCTGTCATAAGAACTTGGGCAGTAAATCATCTCTAAAAGATGATCAGCTACTTGTTCAGGAGTATAATAGTTTACTGAGTAATCTAATTCACGATCTTCTTGATCAGTCAATACAATATTAATGAAATCAAACAACTCATTGATATTGTTTAAACATACCCATTTATCTCTATTTCCTGAGCATAGTTCCAGACAACAGATTAAAGTAGTCGTGATATTTTTCGCCGTACCAGTGGTAGCTGGCGGAATGTATCGTGAATAGAATGGAGACAGTGTTGTACCAGCCCCACCGTAATCCGCATTCATGATTACTTTAATATTTATCTGACCACAATAATGGTTTTTATATCCTATCGAACCTGGTTCATACTGATACATTAATTTCTTTTCAGCTGATCGGTCATCACCGAGAGCTTCAAGCATTGTAACAGTAGGCGATAAGTATTCAGCATGTTGTTTGAAAAACGTTGCATTACCAGTTATGATAGGATTGCGTTGTTCTATCCATCTTATCGCATTGGACAGCGTAGTGTCAATCGTTTCATGCGTAACGTTATTATCCATTTTACATGGTGGATCTTTATACGTTCGCATGACTCGTTCATTGATCAAATGTTTTACTTTTTCGGGATTTGCATTTGGATGTAATCGCATATACAAATTATATGCATTAGTTTGATACATATCAACTATGTCCATGTCCATTTGCTCTCATCATTCCTTTCTTTGGAGGTGTTCCATATGGACTATCAAGATATAGAGAACAAGCCTTCTATTAATGGTGTTGTTTTAGAATCCGATATGGATCTATCCGATATTGGGCTTGTAGAAATGACACCTGAGATGGTTTCTGAAATTGCTTTAGAAACATTCGGTGTTATTTTATAACATACCTTGGGTTATCATTAAAATGATATACATGTAAAAAATATTTTTGTAAAGGAGAGTTAATCTTATGCTTAATTATATTAAAGAGCAGCTCGCAGCTAAGGCAGCAGCTGCAGTACAAGAAACAACTGCAGTAGATCCAGCAGAAGTTTCTTCAGAGTTATTACTTGAGTATGCTCCAGTAATGGAAGGTCTTGATGATCTCACATTAACAGGAGATGGTACTGACAATGCTGACAGACCAATCATAGCAATTCCACTCGAGCCAGAAGATGAAGAACTTCCAGACATTGCTGGCTTATCAGACAAGACAGATGAAGTTGAAAATGATCCTGAAATCGGTTCACTTGAAGTTGATCTGTCAACTGGTAACATGATGGATGTTCCAATGGATGCTAACATCCAAGCTGAGTACGCAACAATGAAGACAATGAATAACTTCATTCAGGAAAGTTACGAAGCTATCGATCCAATCAAGGGTCAGACTCCTGAGGAATATGATGCTGTTGTTAAGGATTCAGCAAAAAAGAACTTCATCGAATATCGTAATCAGGTTCTCCAAGAACAAGCATTCGGCTTCACAAAGAAGTCAATTAAGGATGAATCAATTGCTCCGGCTATCATAGCTGAATTCGATACAAATGTTTCTGCATTCTTAGAACCTTCTTATCAAGTAGATGCAGAAGGAAATGTTCGTAACAAGCAGCTCGAATCAGTTGAGATCATGGGCAAGCATAAGCACTTCTCAAGATTCGAACCATTCATTGAATCATTCTTGATCAATGCAAACTTATTCAACAGAAAGACAGACGGCTCCGTTTGGGATAAGGTTCGTCCAGTAACACTCAACGTACCAATCGACCCAATCGATAAGCACTCAGTAATCGTTGGCTTCAAGAACGTTGCAGATCTTGGTAAGTCATTCTTCGTTCGTTGCTCAGTACCAGTTACAAACTCAAATGCTGAACCAGTACTCGAATTCGTTCTTCCAAACACAATCGACAGAATGAACAAGGTATCATCAACAAAGACACTTTTCCAGGAAGCTATTGACCTCGGAGTTCCAGAAGGTGCAAATGTAACAGATGCTCCAACCGCTCCAGCCGCAGCACCGGCACCAGAAGCCGCACCAGCAGCTACAGATACTCCAGCGGCTACAGATCCAGCAGCAATGTCAGCTGATACTCCTGATGCTTCTGCTACACCAGATGCAGCGGCAGCTCCAGCCGCAGATGATAAGACAGTAATTCCAATAGAAACAAACAATGTTTCAGATCAGATTGCTCAAAAGGTTGCTACAGATACAGACGTTCCAGATGCTTCACAGAATGCTGATGCGGCAGCAGCTGAAATCGATAAGGCTGCAGACACAGCTGATGCTCTTCCAGATCTTCCAGATGCACCGGGTGCAACAGATGATTTAGGTACAGGTGATCCAGCTCTCGATGCTGGTGCAACAGACCCATCACTTGAAAGTGACCCCTCCCTCTCAGGAGATATGGATAGTGCTGGATCCGACACGGATATTAATGTTGGTGTTGATGATAATAATCCGGATCTGGATGCGGACACACAGGGCAGCGTTGATGATAAGCTTAATGAACTTGATGAAATGGGTGCCACAGGTGATACAGGCATGGAAGCAGGCGTAGGTGATATGTCAGCAGATCCAACTGATATCGGTAATATGTCAGTTGACGAAATGATTCAAGCTGCAACAGATAAGATCAAGGGTATGCCAATCAATGCAATTCAGCAGTTCCTTTCTGGCAACTCTACACTTCAGGAAAGCTTTATGATGGAAGGGGCTTCAAATGAGAACATCAACAAAGAACTCGATGAAAATCTCCGCTCATGCTTGGGCATTCTCAATGATGATGAATTGTCTTTTAAAGGAATCGAAAACAGATTCAAGAAAAACGGTAAGCAGCTCAACTCAGTCCTCACCAAAGCAGCAAAAAATGATCTCTACTCAGATGACGAAAAAGAAGAGATCAACAAGTTCAACTCTTCACTCACAGACTTAATGGTACATTTCACACCAACAAAGAAGGAAGATGTTGAATCAACAAAAAAGAAGATCATGACATTTACAGCAGGATCAAAGAGAATTGATTCTATTATCAACCGTCATAAGAGCGGTGGTGCAAAAGCATCAGAAGATACAGGAAAGGAATGATATAAATGGCCGACAAGAAAAGCATTAAGTCTTTAATGGATGATATCATTAAAGATACAGATAAGAGATATTCAAAGGATGAAGACTGCTACGAAAAGTTCGATGGTGATGAATACCGTGAGAAGTTATCAATGCTCGTTCTCAGAGATATCATCGATGCTATGATGGCACACGATACAAAGGATCTCGATGGAATGATCGATGATTCTATCATGAAGCACATTCATGATGACTATAAGGGAACATGCTATGGTTACCTCTGCAGAGCACGTGATAAGTGTAAGTCACCAATGCTTGCTGACATTATCCAAGAGATCGAAAATAAAACAGCAGTAGCTGCTCAGGAATGTGAAATTACAAAGAACCATCCAGTTGTTGAGTCAGCTGAAGTAAAGGAAATGCTCAAGGGTGTTGACGATTATGATTCATTCATCGAGAAGCTTGCTAATGAAGTTTCAGAAAAGGTTGTCAATGACGTAGCTGGTTTACTTACAGACGGCGGAGCAAAGGCTCCATCATTCTCAGATCTCGATGAGAAGATCGAACTTCAGCCAACAGACATGAATGCTAAGGAAGACGAAGCAGGTGCTGTTGAAGAACCAGCTGAAGGCGAAGAGAATGCAGAAGAAAATCCTGATGAAGTCGATGTTAACATCAATGTCAATGCAGATGAAAACAAGGATGAAAACAATGACGAAGCTGGTGCTAAGGAAGAAACTCCTGCAGTTAAGAATGAAGAAGATGCATCGGCAGCAGCTGATATGGGTGGTACAGATGTAGCAGCTGCAGCAGACACAGGTGCTGAAATCCCAACAACAGAATCAGTTATCCTCACAATGTGTGGTAACATTGTATTCGAAGCAGCTCTTCAAGGTATTCAGATGGATACAGAAGAAGGCTTTGAAAGAGCCGTTGTTCAGTATTGCTTAGCTCAGATGGACTGCATGTTCAAGCAGCCTTCAACTGTATACGCTAAGTACTACCGCGATTAATTTACAAAAAAATTTATATTGGTAATAGGTGGGGACCCCGAAAGGGGCCCACCTATTTACCTATTTATTCTGTTTCTGCTTTCTTTTTAGCACAAGCTGAGAAGATATCGATGTAACCATCAATTTTATCTCGGCTAAATTTTGTCTGGTGCCCACACTCATCTAGTGGAGGCACACAAAGATCGATTAATCCTTCTAATCTATCAATGCAACGGTCAACCGCAGCCATTGCTGCTTTTGGTATGAACTCCGTTGAATGATAAATTTCGTAGAGATGCCTCGCAGATTCTTTGAAGAATTCATCCGCATGTTTTATGTCATATGAAGCTCTACCGAAAGCTTCGAGACCTTCAACAAAATGCTCTGTTAAGCTGTCCGGTAAGAGATTCATGGCATCACCAAAATCATTGCGTATGTCGAGATAAACCCGGCACACAAATAATGCTATGGATGATTTACCCTTGATGACTCTGATTAAGCCACTGACAAAAGTAGACATGTTTTTATTAAATTCCGCATCTTCGCCAGAATAAAGCGAAAGTAATTCATTTAGATTATGCCTCTTGAATAAAGAGGCTTTCAAATCTATGTCGTTTTCTATACTGCATAAATCAAGTATAATACTTGCAGCATCTTCGATTGAAGAACCTTTGACATCACTCTCGATGCCTGACAATATTTCATTTACTTTCATCTTTCTTCTCATCCTTTACCTTCACTTTATCGGAACATGCATCCCACATAGCCATATAGCCATATAGTTTGGTGCTGTTGAACTTTACTACCTTACAGCAACAATCATCGGTAAATGGCATATAACTATTGATAGTTTCGGCTAAGTTATTGATACATTTATCAATATACTCATTTACTAATGCTGACTTGTCTAGACTTGATTTTATTTTGTAAAATTTCTGAGCTGCTGATCTAGCTAATTTATTTGAATACATTACACTATCATTTTTATCGCCTGATAGTGCGAACTCCTTGAGTCCATCAATGAATTCATTAACCAGTTCGTCTGGCAAACGTTTTATTGCCTCATTAAACTCATACCTCAAATTGAGGTATAGTTTGCATACGAATAGTGCCGGGTTACCTTGATTAAGTGTGTCTGCCAGCCCACGAGTAAACTGATAAATTTTTCCGTTATAGTTACCATGGCATTTAGGATCATACTGTGACAGAAGGCGACAGAAGCCATCCTTTTCGAATAGTTCTCTACGGAGTTCATCTTCTCCTTCGATTTCACAAAGTCTGGTGATAACTCTGACTGGCTCTTCAATATCAGAGTTCTTTGCATTGTTCATGATTTCTGTTACAATATCTAACTTTAAGCTCATAACATTATTCCTTTCATCTTAACAATTAATTATTTTTCTTTATTCTCTTGAATTCGGCAAACAGCATGTGCTCACACATATTTGTCAGCCTTGTTAATGTGGTGATTGAAACATTGATCTCTGCTCGATCTTTCGCATCACCATACTGATACTTAGCCACTAATTGTGCTATGTTATTAACAATCGTTGGCTTAAGCATCTCACCCATTTTCGTTCTTACAATATTCGGGGTGAGTTCGAAATACTGTAAGATGAATGCAAATATCTCTAAGAAGTTTACATTCTTATCGGTGTACTCCCATCTCATGATCTCTCCTTCATTAGGTTTGACCAATGAGATTACACAACCGATGTTTGGCTGTTCCTGACGAACTACATCAAGTATCCCACCTAATTTGGATGGACTTAATGTGTTCGTCTTAGCGTTTAACAGCTTGATGGTTTTGTCATCAAGACTGTCGATGAGAATGACACCCTCATTTACTGCAGTACAAAGTGCATTCATGAGGATATCATTATTGGCCTTGTTATCCATATTGATAGTAGGCCTGTCTGAAACCACCTCCTTCAGTTTTGACAAAGCCTCATCTGTCATAAGACTCTTGGCTTCTTCTAGTGTCATCCGAAACACCTCCTTTCAAAATAATATTTTCGGATGTTCAATATAATAATATACATATGTAAATTTATTTTTATTTTTCATAGATATATTATTATTATGAGGAACATGAGAAATTATGTTCTGAAAAACACCAAAGGAGGGATAGTATGGATACTATCATGGGACTTCCGGCAGGGAAGTTTATCTTTGAAGGAATCAAGACAGGTATCTCTGTCATTGATTTAATGTCAAAGAAAAATGAGAGGGAGCATGAACATAAGCTCCTGATCAATGCCATCAAAAAGGAGGACAGACCACCAATGTATTACCCAGCACCACAGCCACAGGGCTATTACTACCAGCCCGCACCACCACCTCAGCAGCCTGTTTACTATGCTGCACCGGCTCCACAGCCTGCTTATTATCCACCAGCTCCGGCTTACCAGCCACCTGCACAGCCTGCATACCAGCAGGGTGGCTACTACAGCGGATACTATAGCCAGCCGGCTCCACCACCTGCACCAACCTATCAGACACCACCACCAGCACAGCCACAGTATGGTCAGCCATATTATGGCTACGGCTACTATGGCGGGTCTCCCTCGCTAAGCTGGCTAGATCGCCAGCGAGAGGAATCGGCATGGAAGGCAGATTACTATAAGCTGAAGAGGGAGAATGATGATCTCCGACATGCATATGGTTGTGCGCGCATGGAGGGAGTTCTTTCAGCCAGGCAAGCGGCACTTCCACCACCACAGCAGCAGACACCACCGCCGGTTGTTATCCAGCAACCGGAAATCAATCTGGACCAGTTATCGACATTAACAGCACAGAAGCTGTATGATATGCATACCAAACCAGATCCAGACAATAACCCATAAGCACTTCAAAAAATAATAAACAACATCATTAGATAACACCCCGGTCTCCCGGGGTGTTATTTTTTTATAATGAATTGATGATACTGTCCATATTCATTGGCTTGATCTTTCCAGATACATCAGGAGCCTTTGAAACATATTTGAGTAACTCATTACGAGCAACAGTCATGAAAGTTTTGTATGTGCCAGGATCCTTTTCAAAATCAGAATAGATGTTTCTCCATGTAAATCTTTCTGATATAACAGATCCATCTTCATCAAGAATACGATAACCAGCTTTGTTACCTTTCAATCTTCCCTTATCATTAAGGAAGAGAACAAGTGATCTCAAGTTATCAACTGAACCATCACGTTTATCAATAATGATACGAGCTGCCAATCCAGTCTTCTTGTTACCTGATTCATTTGTAGATGCCTTTGTTGGTTCGAAGATAACAGTGTTTCCTTCAAAACCATCCGTATCCATATGATATAATGAATCAGCAGATGATTCACCAGTAAAGGTAGCAACCAGTGATGCATTGTATTCAACAGCCTTACCGCCGGCTATCTTAACATCAACAGAACCATACTGGAACTGTTTCTTTGGACCACCCATTGGTGATGTAGCTGGGTTTGAATTCATATGTGAAATAGCAAACATAATAATGTTAGCTTCTTTCAGCATTGGTAAGATATCCTGAAGAACACCACGAATTGTTTTAGCATTGATCATACCATATGTGTTTGAGTGTAAGTCACCGGCATTCTCAATTGTCTTCTTATCTGCGATATCATATTCCTTAGATAATACAGATGAGAGTGAGTCCAGGAATACTACGGTTGGTGGCATCATCATTAATGGTTTACCACCTGAGTCAAGTACACCTGTATCTCTCAGTAACAGTTCCTTGAACTTCATCTTGTTTAACCAGATCTTTGTTATTTTTTCTTGTAAACCATCGAAGCCAATTGATCCTGATGAGATTTCATATCTTGGTGGATCGCTATTGAACCATGAGTCTGGTAACTTACTTAATGTTTTAGCACGCTGTAATACCAAACGGTTTTCAGCATCGATATGAACGATGTTACCATCATTAGCATATGCAATGTTTGCCGAAATGATATTTGTGATTGTACTCTTGAATGACTGAGTTGCACCTGTGATTACATTAAATGAACCAGCCTGTACTCCTAAGCATAAGCGTTTATCGATAACTTCATCATTCTCATTTCGGATTAATACTTCATATCCTAAGAAGTAATCGATTAATGGAATACCTGTCTGGTATGAGTAGTCGGCCAAGTCATTCTTTTTAAATATTCCGCTACCACCATCACCACCACTGATGATAGATACCATGTCTAACCCCTTTAGTTCCTCTGCTAAAGCGGACACTTTCTTATCTGCCATTATTTTTTTTCCTCCTTGGTATTTTCTGTTTCTTTGTTTATTCGGTCTTCATACTCTTTTATCTCATCAGAAACATCTACATTGTATTTGTCTTTGATATATGATATTAGAGCAGGAACAGGTTCGACCAATGCAGATTGGGTATACTCTGCAGTTATCCTATCAGAATCATCATCGTTGCTTTTATCAACGTTATATGATACTTTGTAAGATATGTTTTGGTTATTTTTGTTTATATTCATTATAGCATGATACTCTGAAATTATATCTGGATCTATACTCATTACAAAACGATGAGGAGTCGTTATATCATTTGCGATATAACTTCTCAATTCTTCAGGAGAATGTATCTCAATTGTTTTGAATTCTATAGCGAATGGATTTGGATAAGTTTCA